>B570J29032_109958886_pt1 | contig 15795 bp, 13 predicted proteins | sample LakMenEpi16Nov12_FD_29032 | JGI IMG/M metagenome (IMG submission 29032) | reverse complement strand
GCTGCGGTAATGAAGGCAGCTGGAAAAGCATTTGAGGATGCTAACCCAGGTGTAACTGTGAAGGTAGAAGCAATCTCATGGGGCGATGGTTATGCAAAGGTTCTTGCAGCCGCCGCAGCAAAGAAGGGTCCAGATGTTTTCACTGGGGGTCTTTCATGGGGTATCTCTGCAGGAGACAAGGGAGCGTTAGCTGACCTTCGTACTCTCGGAGTTGCAAGCTACGTACAACCAAAGGTGCCATCACAGATTTACAAGGCACTTGTTGGATACAAGTCAACTAAGGTCTATGCAGTTCCATTCGACCTTACATTGATGATGATGTTCTACGACAAGACAACTTTGTCAAAGGCTGGAATCACAGCTGCGCCAAAGACAATTACTGATTTCAACGCAGCAGCAGACAAGCTAAAGGCGGCTGGCGTTGCAACACCTGTTTACAACGAATGGGGAAATGCTGACTGGCTTGGCTTCTTCTCCTGGTTGTACTCATCAGGTGGAACTTTGTACGACGCACAGTGCAAGGTAACAATCAATAACGCTAAGGGTGTTGCAGCTCTAACTCAGTACAAGAAGTTGTACACAGATTACAGCGCACCAAAGCCTGGCGTTGCTGACTGGAGCATGAACGACAACATCAAGCAAGGTAAGTATGGAATCGGCTTCTCTGGAAACTTCCAGGCAAGCAGCTACTACACCTACTACAAGGATTACAAGAACTGGTCAGTCGCACCAGTTCCTGCAGCAGCAGGATCTAAGAGCGTTGCATTCATTGGTGGACGTGGAATCTCAATCATGGGATACGCAAAGCCAGCACAGCAAAAGCTTGCAGCTTCATTCATCAAGACACTGTACGACCGCAGCGTTGTACGTCAGATGAACCTTGTTGGTGCAGCACAGAATGCAATCTTCTTGTCACCAGTTATCAGCAACGCAGACACAATCGATGCGTACCCAGCTGATGTATTGGCAACAATCAAGAGTCAGTTGAAGGATGCACAAGGTCCTCCAAACTGTAAGGGATGGGAAGATTCACAAGCCGGTGTAACAACTGCGCTTCAGAACTTCCTATTCGGTTCTGCAACAGCAAAGGCTGCACTAGATGAAGCCGCTGCTGTCATGAAGTCCAAGCTCTAAAACTAAAAGAGCGATTCAAGGGAAGACAGTGGATGGGGTTCACACCCCATCCACTGTCACTTAAAAGATTGGTTAATCAATGTTAAAGAGCATCAAGGCAACAGAGGGTGGAGTCACTCGCAAAACTGGATTTAGAAGATTCAGCGATGTGGGTATCTCGACCTATTTGATGCTCTCTCCTTTTGCCCTGTTGTTTCTTGTATTTAGCGTTTATCCAGTACTTGCTAGTTTGCGCTTATCGTTTATGCGCTACAACGCCATCTGTAATCCAGATCAGAGCCCGTGTGGCAGCGTTGGTTTCGGCAACTACACAACTTTAATTTTTGAAGATGCTCGTTTTCATAAGGCGCTAGCCAACACCGCACTGTACGTAATTGGTGCAGTGATTTTGGGAATGATTGCCTCACTTTCTTTAGCTTTATCTTTGCAAGAGGATTCACGAGCAAACCGCGTTTTACGCGTGATCTTCTTTTTGCCGTCCGTTACTTCTGGAATTGCGGTTGTCCTAGTTTGGGGCTGGGTCTTCCGAGGTGATGGTGTCGGTTTGTTAAATGCCATGCTGAGCCTTTTAGATGTTGCGCCAATCGAATGGCTAGCAACAACCTGGATGGCAATTCCGATTTTGATTTTTATGTCCATCTGGGGTGGCGCTGGCTTCGGAATGATTCTTTTCCTTGCTGGTCTCAATTCAATTCCGGCCATGTATTACGAGGCTGCAGTAATTGATGGCGCTGGTCCCAAGCAACGTTTCCGATACATCACCTTGCCTTTGCTGCGTCCGGTGATGGTTTATGTGGCAATAACCGGAATCATCGGTGCTTTCCAAATCTTTGAAGGCGTTTACCTGTTGTTCCCAACAAGTGTTGGATCAATTGGTGGCTTGCAGGATATGGCGTTGATGATTGTTCCTTACCTATATGACGCCGGCTTTAACAAATTCCGGCTTGGGTACGCCTCTGCGATCGCCTGGATTCTCTTTGCAATCATCTTTGTAGTCAGCATGATTAATCTGAAACTGACCCGTTCATTGGAGGACCTCAAGTGAGCGCCGTGCTGACAAAGTCAGAGATCAAACGCAACGATAAGTTGATGGAGCGCAGCGGCTCCTTCAAGAATCCATTCGAACACAAATCGCGCTCGGCAAAATTGCGTAGACTTCCGCTCTACATTTTAACGATCGTAATGATCGCGCCGTATTACTGGATGATTACCTCATCCCTAAAATCGGTAGAAGAGCTTCAAGTTGTTCCACCAACCTTGTTCCCTAAAAAGTTAATTTGGGGAAATTATTACGACGTTAATTTTGATCCATTGAACTATCAGCAAGATGTAATGCAGGGTTTGTTCCAGCGTTATCCAGATTTACAGTTCGGTTTCTTTAGATTCATGATGAATAGCTTTTTCGTCAATATCTCCATCACCTGCTTGACTCTAATAATCGGTTCTTTAGCAGCATACGTTGTCAGCAAGCATCGTTTCAAGGGTAAAAAAGCTATTTATCTCGTCATTATTGGTTCGATGATGATTCCTTGGCAGGTTGGATTAATCCCAGGATTCTTACTGATGGATCAATTTGGCTGGCTTAACACTTTCTGGGCTTACATTGTTCCGGCTCTTCCCAAAGCCTTCATAGTTTTCTTCTTGACGCAGTACTTATCGTCGATTCCAGATGAGCTAGTTGAAGCGGCCCGTATCGATGGTGCTTCTGAATTTACGATTTACTACAGGATTATTCTTCCGTTACTAAAGCCAGCCCTAATCGCGATGATGATCTTTACGGCAATTGGTGAATGGAATAACTTCTTGTGGCCGTTGATCATTACAACCAGTCAAGATATGGCTACCTTGCCGGTGGCTTTGGCTAACCTGAGAAACTCTGGCGCAGGAAATATTGGTACACAAGGCGTAATTATGGGTGCTTCCTTGATTACAAGTATCCCAACTATTGCCTTGTTCTTTGCCACTCAAAAGCACTTCATTCGCGGAATTGCACTGTCTGGATTGAAGTGATTCATCGCAATGTATAAGAAATCAATTACTTCCCTACTGGCTTTCCTCTGCCTAAGTTTCTTGATTGCGCCTTTGCCCCTGCATGCAAACACTGGTGCAACCGTAAAAACAGTGTCAGCTGGTTCAAAAATCATGCCAGTTATCGTTGGAGTTTATGGCTTGCCGACTGTTTCTAATCCGTTTGATTCCTCACAGATTCGAGTTGTAGCAACTATTGCTCGTCCAGATGGCACATCAATTGCTGCTGAAGGTTTTTGGTACCAGGAGTATTCGCTAGTTAACGTAAATGGCCAACGCAGCACAAAAAAGATTGGTGATCCATACTGGCAAGTCTCATTTTCTTCGACAAAGCCAGGTACGTATTCCATAGCGATACAAAGCGAGGTAAACGGAGTTAAACAAGCTCCCGTGACTCACTCGGTTACGACAGATTATGCGACGCAATCAAAGGTTGTAACTTCTGGTAAATCATTTATTCGTGATTCACGTCCTTTTGTTCCAATTGCTTACAACATAGCCTGGGCAAATCGTTTTGAGGAGCTTGAAAAGTACGATCAATGGTTCTCAAAGGCTTCAAAAGCTGGAGTAAATGTTGCTCGTGTGTGGATGGCATCATGGTCATTAGGAATCGAATGGACTGATACCGGTCTTGGTGATTACACAAAGCGTTTGGATCGTGCCTGGATCTTGGATCAAGTCTTTGCCATCGCTGCTAAATATGGTGTTGGAATCAATTTAGTTTTTATCAATCATGGAGCATTCAGTACTACTACTAACCCCGAGTGGTATTCCAACCCATACTACGCAGCCAATGGCGGTCCGATTGCTAATGCCGGGGAGTTTGCAACTAATGAAACTGCCTGGAAATTCTGGGAACGTAGATTGCGTTACATCGTCGCCCGTTATGCCGCTTATCCATCATTGTTTACGTGGGAGTGGTGGAATGAAGTTAATTACACCCCTATTTTGAGCAATGACTTGACCGCATGGATTAAGAAATCTAATGCTGTATTAGATCAGTGGGATCCGTACAACACACTTGTTACTAATTCATGGTCTTCTGCAGCCAGCCTGCAAAATTGGGATGATTTGGATTACGCAGTTACACATGTGTACGACCCATCTGACCCGATCAAATCATTAACTGTGCAGGCAGATGCGCTGCGCGCAGTTGTCCCAAATAAACCAATCCTTGTTGGCGAGATGGGTTCCGGCAGCGTTACAGAGGATCCATTTTCTGATCCCACAGGATTGCATCTTCATAACTCACAATGGGCAGCAACATTTGTTGGTTTTGGCGCTCCAGCCTCTTACTGGTGGTGGGATAACTACATCGACCCACTTGGTTTGTGGCCACATACAACTGGACTTGTGAAACTTATAAAAGATCTAGATGTTGCAAATATGCAAACAACACGTGTTTCTGGAATTCCACTGACTACTTCATTGACGCTTTCAAATGAAAAAGCAACTATCGGCTGGATTCGTCACACCAATTTCGATCGCTCAGCAAAAACTCAATTGATGCTTGAGGCCGCCATACTTTCCTTAAAGACCAAGAAAAAGATTCAAACCGTCTTCCCAACTCCAACCTCTAAAGGTGGCAATCTTGTGGTTCCAGTTTCCAAAGCTGGCTCTTACACAGTTGTTTACATGAACACCTTTACCGGCAAGATTGTTTCTCAGCAAAATGTTACGACGAAAACAACTTCTGTGAGCATTAAGGTTCCTAAATTCACCGGAGACTTGGCCTTTCGCATAGAGGCGGTGCTAAGTTAATGAAGGTGAGCGAGTTGAATTCCCCAAAAGAGATTGATAATCCGTTAGCACATCCAACCTTGGCTGATGTCGCAGCAATTTCTGGCGTAAGTATCAAAACCGCCAGCCGTGTCATGAATGGATCTGAACAAGTTTCACAGGACACCGCTGACAAAGTGAAAAAAGCAGCCAACCTAGTTGGATACCGATCTAATCGAATTGCCCGAGAATTAAGAGTTGGTTCTCTCAGCAATCTGGTTGGAATGATAATTTCAGATTTAGCGAACCCTTTTTATGCCGGTCTTGCAGCTGGAGCTGAAGAACGCTTGAGCGAAGAAGGCCTGGACTTAATTCTTGCAACGGCTAGAGATGATGGCGAGCGAGAGAAGAACCTAATTGAATCACTTCTAGAACGCCGCGTTCGAGGATTAATTATTGTTCCATCTGGCGAGGATTACAGTCACTTACACCAAGAACGTAAACGTGGATTCTCATTTGTCTTTGTGGATCGCCCAGCGCCATATCTTGATGCGGACTCTGTCACTGTAGATAACCGCGGTGGAATCACTTCTTGTTTAGATTACTTACTTGCACAAAACTGCAAGTCAATTGCAATCATTGCCGATACGCCAAGCATTTGGACCGCATCAGAGCGTATAGAGGCCTTTAAGCAAGCGCTCCTTAGCCGCAAGATAGATAGAAAGAATGTTCACATTATTTCCAACGTTCACACTTCGGAAGAAGCTGGATTAGCTACAAAGAAATTATTGAAAGAAAATCCAGAAGTAGATGGAATTATCGCAACGAATGATTTGATTGCGATGGGCGTTGGACAGACAATTAACGCCTCAAAGGCAACGGTCAACGTGGTTAGCTTCGACGTTTTTCCTACAGCGAATTTATTGAACATCCCAACCCTTGATCACGATCCACAGCGATTGGGAAGAATGTCTGCAGAGTTGCTACTGAAGCGCTTTGAAAACCCAACAGATCGAGCATTTTCAACTCAAATCATGAAAGTTTCAATGAGAGACACTGAAACGGATGGCGGCAAGCGGCGATGAGTAAATTTGCAGTTGGTATTGATGTTGGTGCCACAAAGGTAGCTATCGCAACTATTGGTGAAGACTTTTCTGTGCACCAAAAGCAAGAGGTGCTGACGTTTGCGGGTAGTGGTGACGAGCTGTGGGCCAGTATCGAAGAGGTGATTTCAGAATTCATAAAAACAGAGTCGGGATCATTGCTAGGTATTGGTGTTGGAGCTGCTGGACCAATTGATGTTCCCAACGGAACCTTAAGCCCTGTCAATATTCCTATTTGGCGAGATTTCCCAATTGTTAGCAGATTAAATGATTTAACTGGGGGTTCTAAAGTTACTTTGCACGGTGATGCCCTAGCTCTGGCACATGCCGAACACATTTTGGGAGCCGGTCGAGGTTTGCAAAATATGTTGGGAATGGTTGTCTCAACCGGAGTTGGTGGAGGATTAATTCTTGATGGAAAAGTCTTCACTGGGGAATCTGGAAATTCCTGCTACATCGGACATCACTCAATTAATTTCGAAGGACGCATGTGTGCCTGCGGCCGAAAAGGTTGTGTAGAAGCCTATTCAAGTGGACCACAAATGGTTGCTATTGCACGCGAAAATGGCTGGGCTAGCAACTTAGATTCCTTTATTGATTTGGCCCAAGCTGCACGCGAAGGAAACGCAATTGCAATTGATGCGATTTCTCAAGGAACACGCGCACTGGCCATCGGTATTGTGAACTTTGTCGGAACCCTTGATATCAACCATGTAGTAATTGGTGGCGGGGTTGCACAGGCTGGTGAAATTTTCTGGGGACCACTCCAGAAGCACATTGAAACCGAATCAAAGGCGATTGGGTTCCTTAAAAACATCCAACTACAAAAAGCTGAACTGGATAGAGATGCTGGTGTTCTAGGCGCAGCTCTTGCAGTTCTGAGTTAGGAACACATGGAACTCGAAAAATCAGAACGTCCTTGGGGTCGTTACGAAGTCTTACAAGAAGCAACGGGCCACAAGGTCAAGTGCATCTGGGTCACACCTGGCAAGAGATTGTCGTACCAACGTCATCAAAAGCGTGCAGAGCACTGGTTTATTGTTCAGGGAACCGCTCTTGTAACCATTGATGGCCAAGATCGCACCTTGGGACCAGGAGCAACAGTTGATTTTGCAATCGGTGTTTTGCACAGAATTGCAAACATCGGTAATGATGACGTTGTTTTCGTCGAAGTCCAAACAGGATCATACTTCGGTGAAGATGACATCGAACGCGTCGAAGATGATTTTGGTCGATAGCCATGAACTCATCACGCGAAATTAAGACTGACTGGACTCTAAAGCTTTCACCACGACCAGATGCCTGGGATATCGAACCTGTTAAAGATGGACACAACGCTTGGCGTAATGATCCAACAAAATTTGTTCGCAAAGAACTTCCTACTTCATTTAAGGCAACTGTGCCGGGATGTATTCATACAGATCTGATTGCTGCCGGTTTCATCGATGATATTTCCATCAATGGAAAAGAGCAGGATCAATTCTGGATTTGGAAAACCGATAGCCTCTACTCAACAACAATTCCACAGGATACAACTGCTGGCCATAAAGATTTAATCTTTAAAGGTTTAGACACGATTGCAACTATTTCCATTAATGGGTCTGTTCGTTTGACCACCAAGAATATGCATCGTTCGTACCGACTAGATATTACGCAAGAAATATCAAAGGGCGATGTTGTACTGGAGATTGCCTTTAAAGCACCGCTTACTGATGCCGAAGAACATGTTGCAGAGTTAGGGCTATATCCCCGTCCATATGACATGCCATATAACTATCAGCGAAAGATGGCCTGTAGTTATGGCTGGGATTGGGGTCCCATCACAGTTTCTTCAGGTATTTGGAAGCCAATTGAGCTTCATTCTTGGAATGTTGCATATGTAGATCACCTGGCGATTGTTCCGACTGTTGAAAATGGAGTTCCAGCCTTTGATCTGAATGTTCCGGTAAAAGGTGAAACTCGTTCACTAACAGCAGTTGTTCGAGTACTGCCAGCTAGCGGCGGAGCTGCAATTGTGGAGCAAAAAGTGAGCATACATGGCTCACAATTTGCCGAACGGATCCAAGTTCCGGATGCAAAGATTTGGCATCCTCGTGGTCGAGGCGAACAACCGTTGTACACCGTTGAGTTTGAGTTGCTCGACGCAGCTGGTCAGCTGCTAGAAACCCAAAGCAAGCGCGTAGGTTTTAGAAAAGTCGAATTAGATTCATCAGCCATTAGCGATAGCAAGAATCTTTTTGCAATCAAGGTCAATGGCGAACGCCTTTGGATTCGCGGTGCTAACTGGATTCCTGATGACCCGTTCCCTACTAGAGTCACAAAAGAGCGCTACCAACAAAGAATCAAAGATATGTTGGAAGTAAACATTAATGGAATTAGAGTTTGGGGTGGCGGAATCTATGAATCCGAGCACTTCTACAATTTCTGTGATGAAGAAGGAATTGTTGTTTGGCAAGATTTTCTTTTTGCCTGTGCTGCATATCCTGAGACACCAGAAATGTTTGAGGAAGTCGCCGCAGAAGTTGATGAAAATGTTCGCAGACTGTCATCCCACCCAAGTTTAGTTATCTGGTGTGGCGGCAATGAATGTCTAGAAGGTTTTCAATACTGGGGCTGGCAGCCAGATCTTGCTGGTCGTCCTTGGGGTGAAACTTTCTACCGTCAGACAATTCCAAACACCTTAAAGACAATTGATAATTCACGTCCATATATTCCTGGATCACCTTTCTCAACTCATAGCGATGATGTTCGCAGTTTTGATTCTGGTACTAATCACATTTGGGATGTCTGGAATGAAACCGGATACGAGCGCTACGAGCAGTACAGCCCTTCCTTTGCTGCAGAGTTTGGATTTAACGGCCCTGGCTCGTGGTCAATGCTGACCCGAGCAATCGGTAGTGATGATCTGGATTCAACAACAGCTGAAGTTGCGTACTACCAGCGGGCATTTGATGGAATGACAAAGATTGCATCAGGACTTTCACGCGAGTTTGCCAATCCCCCAACTGCAGGCCATGCCTGGTACTTCGCTGCCGCGTTGGATCAAGCCCGCGCTGTAGAGATTGGTTTAAAGCACTTTAGAAGCCTGTACGAGACCTGTTCTGGCTCAATTCTGTGGCAGTTCAATGACATGTGGCCAGCGATTAGCTGGGCTGTCCTGGACCACACTGGATTTAGAAAACTTGCTTGGCATGCGATGAAGGCTGCGTATCGCCCACGAACTCTAATTGTTGGCCGAGTAGATCAGGGTGCACAGATCACCTTGCTAAACGATCATCCAGATCCTTGGAAGCCACGTGTTGAGGTTTTCTTAATCAATCACGTTGGTACCGTCATTAACAAGCATCTGCTGGAAGTTGAATTAGATCGCTACGGAGTTTTCAGAACACCAGCAACCGAAATCTTCCCTGAAATTGCAGCAGGAGATTTTGAAGGATTCATTCTTGCATCCTGCCCTGAAGTTCGGGTTTCTCGTCGCACAACTTTAAAGCCAGCTGCGGCGGCACCAGCACATGATCTTGAATACTTTGCCGAAATGGTTGACGGAAAATTGACGGTAGATGTAACTGCCAAAACTTATGTTCACGAACTGTCGATTCTTCCAGAAATTATTGCACTAGGAACCCAGATTGATTCGCAAAATGTTTCGCTGCTGCCTGGTGAAAACCATGTCTTCACGATTACTGGTAACGCGCAGGATCTAGCAAAGATTCAAAAATCCGTAGAATCGATCTTGTGGTCACATAACAGAATCGTTAATGGCTGATGAATATCGTCATTAGTGATGTAGGTGCCAAGAATGACGGCATTTTCAACAATGCCTTAATTATCAATGAAGCTATTGACTCTGTGCATAAATCTGGCGGTGGCAAGGTAATCATCCCAAGTGGAGGAATCTATCTTTCCGGCAGTATTGCGCTAAAAGCCAATGTGGATCTGTACCTAGAATCAGGTGCAACTCTGCGAGCAAGTAGTGACTACAACGACTACACCGCAAACCACAACATAAAGACCCTAACTAATGGGACTGTTGATGAGTTTGTACTGCCTCAACGTGCATTCATTAGCGCTTTTAAGGCTCATAACGCCCGTATTTCAGGTCATGGCACTATCGACGGTAACGCTGATGGGTTCATTGCCGAACGCGGTCAATACATCCATAAAATGCGTGGACCTGTTGGCGGTAAAGATCAATACCTAGAACGCCCCTTTGCCATCTTCATGATCGAGTGCACAAACTTGACCATAAGAGATGTTGTAATCAAGGATCCAGCATTCTGGGCGGTCCGCACTACTGGATGTAACGAGCTTCTGATTGATGGCATTCGAATCCTTACCGATTTGATGGTTCCTAACGCCGATGGGGTCGACATTGATCGCTGTCAAAATGTTCGAATTGTTAACTGTGAATTTGTCACAGCAGATGACTGCATTTCCTTGAAATCATGTTCGCAAACAGCCCAGTACGGCGATGTGGCCAATATCCTGATCTCAAACTGCATCATGACATCTACATCAGGTGCGATTACCTTGGGCACAGAATCTGTTGGCGATATCAAAAATGTTTTGGTTAACAACTGCATTATTAAAGATTCACACAGAGGGTTTGCAGTTAGAGCACGAGAAGGCGGAACAATTTCAAATGTGCGCTTCTCGAACTCAATAGTTCATACCCGCACCTTCAGCGATATATGGTGGGGACATGGCGAAGCGCTACATGTGACTGCGTTTTCTTGGGATGATCCAGCAAAGGGTACCGATGGCAATATCGAACGTACCTATGAAGGCTTTGTGCGAGACATTACCTTTGAAAACATCACCTGCCACACCGAGGCCGGAATCCTAAATTACGCAGCACACCCCGAACTAATTAAGGGCGTGACCTATCGCAATGTAGAAGTACATATGCAAAAGGAATCAAAATGGGCGCCACGTATTGACCTGCGTCCAAATGCAATCGAGCCAGTAATACATCGCAAGCACAATGCCTTTGAAATTTTTAATTCATCCGACATTAATCTGGATAACTGCACTGTAATTTGGGATCAGGCATCTAGGGCTGAATATGGACAAGCTGTTGTTGAATCTAACTCGGTAAACGTAACCTCAACTAATTTCACTGAACTCACTCGCTGACCCACGATGGCCCCAACGCAGCACCGTAAGGACATCCAGGGGCTGCGCGCACTTGCTGTCTTACTAGTTGTTGCGGGTCACTTGTTCCCAGGGGTCGTAAAGGGCGGCTTTATTGGGGTTGATATTTTCTTTGTGATCTCGGGCTTTGTCATTACCCAGCAGATGCTTAAAAGTTATCTGAACAGTTCTAAGGGATTTCTTATCAACTTCTACGCACGTCGCATCCGACGCATCGTGCCGAGTGCGATTTTGGTAACTCTTGTAACTATCTGGGCTACCAAACTGTTGCTAGGGCCTGTTGCTTCAAATGATGCGACTTTAGATGCCGGTTGGGCGACCATCTTTCTGAGCAATTTTCATTTCCACAACACCGCCTTAGATTATTTTGCGGCCGGAACCGCAGTTTCCCCGCTTCAACATTTTTGGTCGCTATCGATAGAAGAACAGTTCTACCTTGTATGGCCAGCTCTTTTTATACTTTTGTCTGTCAAGTCAATAAGCCTAAAAAGCAAGCAAATGTTACTTGGTGTCGTGATCGCACTTTCATTACTAACAGCGATCTATCAAAGTGTCATTAACGAAAGCGCGCAATTCTTTTCTACTTGGACCAGAATTTGGGAGTTAGCAGCTGGCGCTTTGCTGGCAATAACAGCAAAGACAATACGGATTCCAGGCTTTGTGCTGTATGGATTGGTGACTTTTTTACTAGCATCGGCGTTTATCATTGAGCAAAGTATGCAGTGGCCCCGACTTACAACAATTCCGGTTGTTCTCGCTACCGCAGTTCTGTTACTCAGAAATCCGCGGATGGAAAGTTTTGCTCTTCTTGAAAACAAGGTCATCACATATATCGGTGATCTTTCGTACATCATTTATTTGTGGCACTGGCCAGTCTTAACGATTACAAGAAGCTATTACTCGCGGCTAGGCACACAAGAGGTTCTGCTTGTTATTGCTCTGACCGCCCTGCTATCCGTATTAACCCATCACTTCTTTGAAAACCCGGTTCGCTACTCCCAAACGCTATCTCGCAGACCGAAAATCACAGTTGGCGCTGGAACAATTGCAATTGCAGCAACCGCAACAACCCTATTCTCTGTATACCAAGGATAAGAAAAGAGCTGAAATGAAACGACTAATTACTGCAGCAGTGCTGATCGCGCTTGTCAGTCCGATTCCAATTGCGCAAGCTGCAACTAAGGTCGGAGCCAATTGTCCAACGGTGAATAAAACGGTGACTGAAAAGAGTTCGACCTTCATCTGCTTGAAGTCCGGAAGTAAAAGAAGCTGGCAATTGCTTACAGCAGACCTAAAGATCAAGCTAGCCGTTGAAAAAGCTGTAACCCTGAATGTAGTTCCTAAAGCTGTCACATCAAATATTCTGCAGGCTCGTAAGGATAAGAGTTCTTGGCTAGATCAAGAATGTTCAGTTGATTTTGCATCCACAGATACGCCTGTGTGTGAAGCTGGTGATTTGAATTCGAAGAAAGTGATTGTGCTGTACGGTGATTCGCATGCGTCGATGTGGATGAGCGCCCTAGATGTAATTGCGAAAAAGAATGGGTACAAGGTTCGACTTTTTGCAAAGTTAGCCTGCCCACTTGTTGAAATTCCGATTTGGAGTTATCAGCTGAATAAACCATTCATCGAATGCACGCAGTGGCAACAAAAAGTGTTCCCATTGATCTCAGCGCTTGCTCCAGAAATCATTATCGTCACAGATCAGTGGAAGCCTGCTGTTGTGGATGGAAAGAAGTCAGATTTTGATACTCCGTTTATGTGGGAGAAAGAGTTCCCGGTAGCTATGGCTCGCATATCTAAGATGGCAAAAAAGGTTTATGTCCTTGGTAATAACCCGAGCTTGACCCAAGACCCAGTTGATTGCGTTAGTAAGCCCAACGTAACTCTTGCGCTGTGTTCTGCTGGCCGCACACAGGCAGATAACGCCAAGTACAACAGTACTGAAGCCAAAGCGACCAAAGCTGTTGGTGGCACATATATCGATACCGTTGCCTGGGCATGCACCGATTCATTGTGTCCAATTGTGATCAATTCAAAGCTTGCATACTTCGACCAATGGCATTTTTCTGAAAGCTATGTGAAATTTTTGACACCAGCTTTGGAAAGTAAATTAGCGCCAGCTTTTAAGCCCTAAAGGACTGCGCTAGAACTAGACATAGCCCCCGTAGCCCTATCGCTGCGGGGGTTATTCTTTTCCCATGGCAAAAGATCCTTCGCGCGAAGCCCACTTCCCGGCTATTGAAAAGAAGTACGGCGAGAAGATGGCCTACTGGTTTAAGGTCATGGCAAAACTTGAAGGCAAGAAATATCCAGAGCAAATTGCACACTTGCGAGAAAACTATGGTTTTTCACAAGCCCATGCCAACGCACTTGTTATGTTTTCACGGGGCTCTGAATCATCACAAAGGTTTGCCACTCACACTGATTTTTATAAATCTGTAACTCCACAACAAGCAAAAACAATGAAGGCGATCTTTAAGGCAATCTCCACCAAGTTTCCCGACCTAGAACTTGTCATCGCCTATAACCAACCCATGGTCAAGTTTGAAAAGCATTACATCTTTGGTGCATCAGCATCGACCAAGCATGTGTTGATAGCGCCCTGGGATCAAAAGGTATTGCAGCAGTTTGCTCCAAAGTTCAAAGAGGGCAACGCCCTTAAAAAAACTATTCAGCTGCCCAATGACTGGGAGGTCGATGCCAAGTTGATCCAGGCCATGATTAAAGCAAGCCTGGCCAATCTCAAATAGACTGCACACATGAGCGCACTCTTTGATCCACTAACAATCCGCGAGGTCCAATTCAATAACCGCATCTGGGTGTCTCCTATGTGCCAGTACATGGCCAAGGATGGCTTTGTCGGCCAATGGCACGATGTTCACCTAGGTTCCTTTGCAACAGGTGGCACTGGTTTGATCATGGTCGAAGCAACAGGAGTTGTGCCAGAAGGTCGCATTTCAATTGGGTGCCCATCTATCGAAGATGACGCACATGCCAATGCATTTAAACCAATGGTTAATTTTGCACATAGCCACGATGTGAAGATCGGAATCCAATTAGCTCACGCAGGTCGTAAAGGCGGCACGATGTTGCCTTGGGATGATCACCGAATGGCATCACCTTCGGAAGGTGGCTGGCAAGCAGTTTCATCATCGGCAATTGCCTTTGAAGGCTACGCCGAACCTGTCGCCTTAACGATCCCGCAAATCCATCAGCTAACACAGGATTTTGTTGATGCAGCAAAGCGCGCAGTTGCTATTGGCTTTGATGTCATCGAACTACATGCAGCCCACGGTTATTTGTTTCACCAGTTCTATTCACCTCTTGCAAATAAGCGCACCGATGAATACGGCGGAGATTTTGCAAACAGAACCAGATTCCTTCTAGAAACTGTCGAAGCAGTTCGCGCAGCGATTCCAACAGGCACACCACTGTTTGTCAGAATATCCGCAACAGACTGGGTTGATGATGGTTGGAACTTGATTGATTCAGTTGAACTATGTACACAGCTAAAGGCGCTGGGTGTGGACTTGGTCGATGTTTCAACCGGTGGCAATGTTCATAACGCACCCATCAAAGCAACACCTGGTTTTCAAGTTCCTTTTGCTACAGCGATTAGAGCAGAAACCGGAATCATGACAACTGCTGTTGGCTTAATTACTGAACCAGAGCAAGCAGATCACATCATCCAAACCGGCGAGGCAGATGCTGTCTTTATGGCCCGCGAATTCCTGCGCAATCCACGCTTCCCTTTGCATGCTGCAGAAAAACTTGGTGTGAAGATTAAGTGGCCGCTACCAATAGAGCGCGGCAAGTTAAGTTAATTCCATGAAATCACTTGGCGCTGTTGCAGGTATTGCGATCGTTGCAATCTATGTCATTGGTTCTGGTCTCTGGGTAAATACTGGAGATAACTGGTATCGCACATTGAACCAACCAGCATGGCAACCACCGGGTTATATCTTTGGAATCATCTGGCCCTACAATTTTATTGTTTTAGGTATTGCCGCTGTCACTATTGCCCAACGTGCAACCAGCACAGCCACCCTGATCTATCTGACTTTCTTTGCCCTCTCTGTGGCATGTGCGCTGATCTGGGCCTATCAATTCTATCGGCCCCACAACCTTGAGTTTGCCGTGATCGCACTTTTTGGAACCGTGCTTTTGACCTTGCCTATGATGGTGATCGCATTTAGAACATCAATCCCTATTGGATTTGCGCTGCTTCCTTATCAACTCTGGGTAGCAACAGCTGCAACTCTTAGTTATCAATACAGCAAACTAAATTAACAAACTACTTGTTAAGCGGACCTAGTTTGTAACCATCTAATCGGATGGCAGGCTTGCTTTGATTTGCATGCTGAGACTTAAAGGCGCTCGTGCCGTCTGTTCCACATAAGAACAAGATCGCACCAGATCCACCAGGGTGAGAATTTATCCAGCTGGTTAAGTTGTACACGTAATCATTTACAACGGTCCAACAACTCTGTGCGTTGTTATTAGCCCTTACCTGGGTCATCGTGTAACCCGCAACTGTTGGCGTTGGTGTTGGTGTTGGTGTTGGTGTTGGTGTTGGTGTTGGTGTTGGTGTTGGTGTTGGCGTTGGCGTTGGGGTTGGTGTTGGTGTTGGTGTTGGTGTTGGTGTTGGTGTTGG
>B570J29032_109958890_pt1 | contig 15834 bp, 16 predicted proteins | sample LakMenEpi16Nov12_FD_29032 | JGI IMG/M metagenome (IMG submission 29032) | reverse complement strand
AGCCCAAAGGCAGGCGACGCCGACCGTAAGTGGCACGTTATCGATGCACAGGATGTTGTGCTCGGTCGTCTTGCAACTCACGCAGCGGTACTTCTTCGTGGAAAGCACAAGGCAACATTTGCTCCACACATGGATATGGGCGACTTCGTTATCGTCATCAACGCAGAGAAGATTGCACTCTCTGGAACAAAGGCAACAACAAAGTTTGCACACCACCACTCAGGTTTCCCAGGCGGTCTTACATCGACTGTTTACGGAGAGCTCATTGAGAAGCACCCAACTCGCGCAGTAGAAAAGGCGATCAAGGGAATGCTTCCTAAGAACCGTCTTGGAGCGCAGGTTGCATCAAAGCTCAAGGTCTATGCGGGTCCAGATCATCCTCATGCAGCACAAGCACCAACACCATATGTATTCACCCAAGTTTCTCAGATCGCAAAGTAAGGGATAAGTAAATAAACATGTCAGATACAACTTTCAACGAGATCGACGAGACAGAGACACTTACTTCTTACTCATCATCAACACCAGCTGCGGCAACTAACCGCAAGGCAATCACAGCACCAGGTGCTGGAACAGGTCGCCGTAAGGAAGCAATTGCTCGCGTTCGCCTCGTACCAGGTACAGGTCGCTGGGTTGTAAACGGCAAGACTCTCGAAGGTTATTTCCCAAACAAGGTTCACCAGCAACTCGTTTCAGAACCATTCCGCACAGTTGGTGCTGAAGGTACATACGATGTTTTTGCTCGCATCAACGGTGGTGGAGTTTCAGGTCAAGCTGGAGCACTTCGTCTTGGTGTAGCTCGTTCACTTAATGAAATTGATACAGAAGCTAACCGTCCAGCACTTAAGAAGGCTGGATTCCTTAAGCGCGATGCTCGTGTTATCGAACGCAAGAAGTACGGTCTGAAGAAGGCACGTAAGCGTTCACAATACTCAAAGCGTTAATTCTTTTTATCTCGATATCCCGTTCGTTCCTGCAGTAAAGAGGAGTTATTCATGGCTCTCTTTGGAACAGACGGGATTCGTGGTTTAGCAAACGGAGAAACCCTTACTGCAGAGATAGCAGTCGATGTTGCAGTTGCTGCAGCACACATTCTTGTTGAATCATCAAGTAATAGAGGTAAACGACCACGTGCAATAGTCGGACAAGATTCACGTGCATCCGGAGAATTCTTAGAGGCTGCAGTTGCTGCTGGTTTAGCTAGTGCAGGAATTGATGTCTATCGCGTAGGAGTTCTACCAACACCAGCAATTGCTTATTTAGTTGGAGAATCTGGCGCAGATCTTGGCGTAATGATTTCGGCATCCCACAACCCAATGCCAGATAATGGAATTAAGTTGTTCTCGCGTGGTGGGGGCAAACTCGATGATTCAATCGAAGCGGCCATTGAAAAGCGCATGGGAGAACCATGGACTAGACCAACTGGTCGCAACGTTGGCCGAATCACATTTGATGAAACCGCAAGCGCTCGCTATTTGCAGCACTTGTTGGCATCAGTCTCAACTCCGCTTAAAGGGCTCAAGATAGTTGTCGATTGCGCCAATGGTGCGTCTTCAGTTGTTGGACCAGAAGCATATGAAAAAGCAGGGGCGACAGTTGTTGCAATCCACCACACTCCCGATGGATGGAATATCAACGAGAACTGTGGTTCAACACATCTCCAAGATTTGCAAGCAGTAGTGGTTAAAGAAAGTGCTGACTTTGGAATTGCACACGATGGTGATGCAGATCGTTGTTTAGCTATAGATGCTCAGGGAAACGTCATCGATGGCGATGCAATCATGACTATTTTGGCGCGCGGATTCAACGCTCGTGGTGCGCTTAAGTCCAACACAATTGTTGGCACGGTAATGAGCAATCTTGGATTTATGCATGCCATGAAGGAAGCTGGCATTGAAGTAATCACAACTGCAGTGGGTGACCGTTATGTTTTGGAAAAAATGCTCGAAGGCGATTTCTCATTAGGCGGAGAACAATCGGGCCATTTGATCATGCGCGAATTTGCAAACACAGGTGATGGAATTCTTACCGCTCTTCAATTAGCGCAAGAAGTTGTCCGCACCGGAAAGTCACTTTCTGAGTTAGCGTCGACAATGAAGCGCTTTCCGCAGGTCTTGATCAATGTTCCCAATGTTGCCAAAGATAAATTGAGCAGTTCTGCAGCAGTTTCTAAAGCTGTCGAATCTGCCGAATCAACTCTTGGTGATAATGGACGCGTCCTATTGCGCGCATCAGGTACCGAGCCACTCGTGCGAGTGATGGTTGAAGCCTCGAGTGATAACCTTGCTCAAGAGATTGCAGCTTCACTTGCTGCAGTTGTAAAAGCAGAACTAGGGAGCTAATTCGTGTGCGGAATCGTGGGTTACACAGGACCACAATCTGCATTCACTCCTATTGTCGAAGGCCTACGCAGACTTGAATACCGCGGCTATGACTCTGCCGGAATCGCACTTGGCACAAGTAATTCACTCTTTGTAGAAAAGCGCGCAGGAAAACTTTCAAATCTTGAAGGTGCGCTTCCTGCCAATCTTCCTACAGTGCATTCAGGTATCGGCCATACTCGCTGGGCAACTCACGGCGGACCAACAGATCGCAACGCTCATCCTCATTTAGATAATGAAGGAAAGCTTGCCGTTATTCACAATGGCATCATTGAAAATTACTCAGAACTTAAGAAAGAACTTGAAAGCAGAGGTCATGCTTTTACTTCAGAGACCGATACGGAATCAGTGGCACATCTGTTATCCGAACTTCGAAAAGAACACGGTGGAGATCTCACTGCAGCTATGCGTGCCGCGGTAAAACGTCTACGCGGTTCCTTTACCCTCCTTGCTATTCATGCTGATTCTCCTCAAACAATTGTGGGTGTTCGTAGAAATTCACCACTAGTTGCAGGAATCGGCAAAGGTGAAAACTTCTTGGCATCCGATGTGGCAGCTTTTATTGATTACACCAAGCGGGCTGTTGAACTTGGCCAGGATGAAGTCGTTACTATCAATCCTGAAGGAATCACAATTTGCGATCTTGAAGGAAAAGCGATTGCCCTGCGCGAGTATGAGATTACGTGGGATGCAGAAGCTGCTCAAAAAGGTGGCTTTGCACACTTCATGCTGAAGGAGATTTTTGATCAGCCAAAAGCAATTGCAGATACCTTGATTGGTCGCCTGAGCGATAACAATCAAATTCTTCTTGATGAGCTTCGCATGTCAGATGATGAAATCCGTGGCATTAAACGTATTTCAGTTATTGCATGTGGCACCGCCTATCACGCAGGAATGGTTGCAAAGTACGCAATTGAAAAATGGGCAAAAGTTCCTGTTGATGTAGAAATTGCATCCGAATATCGCTACCGAGATCCAATCATTGATAAAGATTCACTAGTCATAGCTATTTCGCAATCTGGAGAAACAATGGATTTGCTGATGGCCGTGCGTCACGCAAAGGCAGCGGGCGCTCGAGTATTGGCTGTATGTAATACCAATTCATCAACGATCCCACGCGAATCTGATGCTGTTTTGTATACGCATGCGGGTCCAGAAATCGCAGTTGCATCAACGAAGGCATTTCTTACCCAGATCGTTGCCGTGTATTTGATCGGACTTAAGTTGGCACAGGTGCGTAAGCAACTTACAGATCAACAAGTGCACGACCTTTATGACGAAATGCTAGAGCTGCCTAGAAAAGTGGAACAGATACTTGAAACCATAGAGCCTCTTCGTGAACTCACCCGTAAATTTGTAAAGAACAATACTGTTTTATTCTTAGGCCGCGGAGTCCAATATCCGGTGGCACTCGAGGGAGCCCTCAAACTTAAAGAGCTCGCATACATCCACGCCGAAGGTTTCGCTGGCGGCGAGCTAAAACACGGGCCGATTGCTCTGATTGAAGAAGGCACTGCAGTTATTGCAATTCTGCCACCTGCCGACGAACATGCTCTCGATGAAAAAATGTTAAGCAATATTCAAGAAGTGAAAGCCCGTGGTGCGCGAGTTGTAGTTATTGCACCTGAAGGTGCTGAAGTAATTGGGGCTGAACACATAATTCGTATCCCAGTTGCATCTCCTTTATTCCAGCCGGTGCTTGCGACAGTTCCATTGCAAGTATTCGCATATGAAATTGCTGTTGCGCGGGGTACCGATGTTGATCAACCAAGAAATTTAGCTAAATCCGTCACAGTCGAATAAATATGCCTACAGTTCTCGATCAACGTCAGCGCCAGATGCGCCGTGCGCTTAAGTGGTCAGCTAGCCTCTTTGCTGGCTACCTCTTCGTCACGTACCAAGTGTTAACAAGTGGTTTTCTTATTGAGATTGATCGTACTTTTAACGATTTTGATCACCCAGAGTTTAGCGGCGTATCAAACTTCATCATTCGAAGATTAGATGACTTGGGCCTTCGCGGTGTCTCAGGGGTCGCACTGCTTATTGTTTCTGTTTATATCTCACGCCGATTTAAGACATGGCGCCCTATCAATCTTGGCATCCTCTCCTTTTTAGCGCTTAATGTCATTGTTGGTGCATTTAAATACGGACTTGGAAGAACAAAGCCAAAGCTCGGTTTCGATCTCTTGCATGCGGGTGGTATGTCATACCCAAGTGGCCACGCATCCAATGCAATATTTATCTGGGGCGTCGTCGCATATTTGATTTATAGATATGCCCGTGTTGATAGGTACAACGGAAGACTTGCAAGCGCTGGCGTTGGCGTACTCTCGCTCACGGTCTGTGTAGTCTCCCTCGTGCGAAATACCCATTGGTTCTCTGATCTCTTCGGTGGCCTATTACTTGGTGGCTCGCTCCTCGTTCTCATCATTGCAATTGACCGATATTTCCCATCTGATAGCCAGCTTCACTAGCGTCTAATACACTGCAGGTCATGATTGATGGAATCGGAATCGATGTCGTAGACATCAAACGTTTCCAAGAATCGCTTGAAAGAACTCCACATCTTCTAGAAAAACTCTTTACCGAATCCGAACGTGCCAAACCCCTTCAGTCTCTGGCAGCACGTTTTGCAGCTAAAGAAGCTTTATATAAAGCGCTCAGTCCAAGTCATGGACTTTCGTGGCACGATGTGGAAATCATCAATCATGAAAATGGAAAACCAGATTTCTTATTTCGTGGAGGAATAGCAGAGCTTATTGATGGCGCTAAAGTGCACCTCTCTTTATCTCACGATGCTGGAATCGCATCAGCCATGGTGGTAATTGAAAGATGAGAGCAGAAGCACTTGTTGATCTCAGCGCAATTAAGTTTAATCTCCAACTTCTCAAAAAAACTTCGGGAACCAAATTGTTAGCAGTTGTTAAAGCTGATGCTTATGGGCATGGTTTGGTTCCTGTTGCACAAGCTGCTCTCGCAGCCGGAGCAGATTATCTAGGAGTAGCACTTCTTGAAGAAGCAATAACTTTGCGCGAAGCCGGAATCGATGCGCCTATTTTGGCGTGGCTAGTACAACCAGGATCTGACTTTGCGCGAGCAATCGAATTAGATATCGAACTCGCTGCAGCATCACTAAAAGCACTTCAAGAAATTTCAGATGCCACTACTTCAAAGAAAGCCCGCGTTCATTTAGAAGTTGATACAGGAATGAGTCGTGGAGGATTCTTATCTGAGTGGGAAAATCTCACTGCGAAGGATCTTGCTGGCGTTGAAGTTGTAGGAATCTATTCGCACTTTGCTCGTGCAGATGAACCTGAAGAGAAGCAGAACCAAGATCAATTAGAGCGCTTTAATGCGATGGTCAAGAAGGTACATTCTCTCGGGTTTCCCAGCGTGATTCACCATCTCTCTAACTCAGCGGCAACTCTTAAAAATCACTCTGCTGCTTTCGATATGGTGCGAACCGGAATTTCAATGTATGGACTCTCACCGGATGTACACACCCTTGGTTCGTCCTCATCGCTTGGACTGCGTCCGGCAATGCAATTGCGTGCCGCTCTCTATCTTGTTAAAGATGTACCTGCAGGAACGCCAGTTGGTTATGGCGCAACCGAATCAACTTCAACCGATACTCGCTTAGGTGTAGTAGCGATGGGTTATGCAGATGGAATTCCTCGCATTGCTCGCGCTGCAGGAGTTTGGATTGCCGGAAAGCGTGCGCCCATTATTGGACGCGTCTCTATGGATCAATTTGTGGTCGACCTTGGGGCCGCATCAACTGCTCAATCGGGGGATTGGGTCACTATTTTTGGCAATGGTTCGCACGGTGAGTACACAGCCGATGATTGGGGAGCAGCATCACAATCAATTAATTATGAGATTGTTACACGAATTGGTCCCCGTGTGCCTAGAATTTACGCGCCCCATGTCTACTAAGAATTTTCATATACAAGAATGCCGGAGGTTTTCGTGAGCGAATCAACTGGCCTCTCGATTTCTCACCTCACTGTTAAATTCGGTGGACTCACCGCACTTGATGATGTCTTTATTGATATCGCTCCAAACACCATCGTTGGTCTCATTGGTCCTAACGGTGCGGGAAAGACAACAGTCTTTAATTCAATTTCAGGGTTAGTCACTCCGACCTCTGGAGAAATTTCAATTCATGGCAAGTCTATGAAATGGCCAGCTAGTCATCAGCTCGCAGAATTTGGAATCAGTCGCACGCTTCAAGGTGTAGGACTATTTAGTGGATTATCTGTTCTTGAGAATGTCATGATGGGCGCCGATAAATCATGTGGATCAAATTTTTTAAAGGACTTATTCGGAGCGTCAGGAAAAGCTGAAGCAAAACTTCGCCGCAGAGCACTCGATGCACTTGCTTGGGCGGGCGCGCTCGATAAAGCCGAGAAGTTGCCTGGAGATTTAACCTACCCTGAGACCAAGCGTGTATCCATTGCCCGCGCACTAGTTTCTAATCCAAGGATTCTTCTTCTTGATGAGCCAGCTGCTGGTCTTGGGCAAGATGACATCGATAAGTTTGCATCACTTCTTAAGCAGTTAAAGCAACGCTGTGCAATTGTTATCGTGGAGCACCACGTCGACTTTATTGGTGCAATATCTGATCAAGTGTATGTATTAAATTTCGGTAAAGTTATTTCAAGTGGAACATTTGATCATGTGAAGAGAGACCCAGCTGTTCTTGCTGCATATCTCGGGACATCAGCTCAGAGCGGAAATGAGAAACTTGGAGGTGACCATGCTCAAAGTTGAAAATTTGGTCACTAAATTTGGCTCTGTAATTGCACTCGATGGAGTATCTCTCTCGGCGCAAGATTCAAAGATCACCACTGTTATCGGAGCAAATGGAGCCGGAAAGAGCACCTTGCTCCGAACAATTTCAGGCCTAGAACATCCATCGAGCGGAATGATTTCTTGGCAAGGGGAATCCATCGTCGGACGTCGCCCTGAAGATATTGTCCGAATGGGTATCGCACATGTTCCTGAAGGACATGCAGTGATTGCCGAACTGAGCGTTGAAGAAAATATTTCGATGGGATCACTTTTCCGTCGTAGAAAATTTAAGTCTGATGTCCAGGTAGCGATGGATGAGGCATACCAACTATTCCCTCGTCTGCAAGAACGACGCAAGCAATTGGCTGGAACTCTCTCAGGTGGAGAACGTCAGATGCTAGCTATCAGCAGAGCGCTAGTTTCACGCCCAAAATTATTGCTCTTAGATGAACCTTCACTCGGCCTAGCACCACTTGTGGTCGAACAAATTATTGACTCTGTCAACACTCTCTGTCGCACAACTGGCTTAACAGTTTTGTTGGTGGAACAAAATGCAAATACCGCACTTGGTGTTGCAGACCACGGAGTACTTCTGGCTCTAGGCAAAGTTGTTGCCGATCGGCCTGCAGCAGAGTTAAAAGCTGATGCCACCCTTCGAGCTGCTTACTTGGGGTATTAATTATGAATACATTCCTATCAGCGATTTTTTCAGGCACATCACGAGGAGCAATTTTTGCACTCGTTGCTTTAGGCCTTGTGATTGTATGGCGAGGTGCGGGCATAGTTAACTTTGCTCAGATGGGCCAAGCAATGTTCAGCACATATATTGCTTCAACGCTTATTTCAAATGGCAATAGCTATTGGATTGGATTTGTAGTTGCACTGATATCGGGTGCCGCGCTTGGATCACTTCTTGATATTTTGGTGATGAGACCACTCTCCAATAAGAAGAAAACCGAGCTATTAAGTAGCGAATCAATGAGAGCTGCCGTCCCCGTGATTGCATCTCTTGGGATTCTCGGTGTCCTTCAGGCACTTGCCGGAATTATCTGGGCAGCGGAAGAACGCGGATTTCCTGCTCCTGCTAAACAAGAGGGTTTCACCGTTGCTGGCAACGTGATGCCATTTACTGCATTCGATGTATTTGTTATCGGGTCTGTCGCGGTAACGCTTATCCTCACCACATTATTCTTCAAGAAAACAGGTATGGGACTTGCAATGCGCGCTACAGCGCTGAATCAAGAAGTCGCAAAACTCAGCGGTATTCGCACAAATAGAACCCGTACTTTGAGTTGGGCAATTTCAGGTGCTGCATCTTCACTTGCAGGTCTCTTGCTCACGCCTTCATCCAATCTCTCGCCAAATACTTTAGATCTCGCACTACTTATTGGATTTACTGCAGCAGTAGTTGGTGGCCTTGATAGTCCTGCAGGTGCAGTTCTTGGCGGGTTTATTCTCGGAATGGTTATTTCGTTTGTAACCTTCTACGACACTCCTGAAGATGTTTTCTTAGCGATTCTCGCAGTTCTCTTAATCGCATTGATTGTCAAGCCACGTGGAATTCTGGGATCAAGGGATTCGCGCCGTGTCTAAACTTAAAACACATTCAATCGCACGCAAGAGTTTTATTCGCACTTTACTTTTTACTTTCGCAATTCTCTGGCTGGGATCAATTTTCGATGCATATAACAAAGGCCAGTTAGCTGTTGTGTTAATCCTCTTTATTGGCGTCTTATCGGTAACAATTTTAACGGGAATATCTGGTCAGCTTTCTTTGGGCCAAGGCGCTCTCATGGCAGTGGGTGGTTATTGCACAGCGCTCTTGATGACAAACTACAAGTTGTCATTGTGGATTGCGATTCCAGTTTCGATAATTGGTGCAGCCATTGCAGGTTTACTTCTAGGCGTTGCAGCAGCTCGCCTGAGTGGTCCATATCTTGCAGGAACTACATTGGTGGTCGCACTGGCGATTCCAACGCTAGCTAATCGATTTTTCTCAGTCTTTAAAGGTGATGAAGGCTTGCCGGTAGATGTCGGGTATTCACCTAAATGGTTCTCAAATACTTTCGGCGAACCAACGTATGAGCAATGGCAACTGTATGTAGCACTTCCTTTCGCCGCAATAGCACTCTTCTTTGCATCCAATATTCTTTTGTCACGTTCTGGTCGCATGTGGCGCTCAATTCGAGATCACGAAAGTGCGGCATCGCTATGCGGAGTTAACTTCTCACGACAGAAGATTTTTGTATTCGTTGTCTCAGCATCCTTTGCAGGATTATCAGGGGCGCTCTATGGTCTTCGTGGCCTTGTTGGTCCTAGCGTTTATCCAGTTTCTCTCTCACTCACTCTTCTCACTGCCGCTGTGTTAGGTGGAATCCGAAGTATTTCTGGTGCATTTATCGGAACAATCATCATTGTTTTCTTGCCAGATTGGATTGACCTGGTGATTGAAAACTTTGAGTTAAGCGAGCAGGTCTCTAACTACATGCCAGCTTTGATTTCTAGCGTGCTCCTTATTCTGACTGTGGTCATCAATCCTGCAGGGGTCGCCGGAACCAAGTTACATAAACATAAGTAACTCTATAAATAATCGTTATAAAGGCGCCCTTACTCCCAGGTATCACCTGCCCCAACACGCGAGTTTTCTCACTTTCCGTTCACTTTCTGTTCGGGTTCTGTTAACGTAACGGCGTTCCAGCCCACCTCTGGGCTGGTGGCAATGGAGCCGCAGACGCAGCCTCATTGCAATTACGGCAAAGAGAAAGAGTGAATGCAGTGAAAAATCGTGCATCTCTGTCCCGATCACCTCGTAAATCCCTTGCAACTGCTGCGGCAGTTCTTGCTGGCGCTTTGGCGTTCACAGCACTGCCTGCACAAGGCGCAAGCACACCGGGTGTAAGCGACACTGAAATTGTTTTAGGAATGCAGCTGCCTCAGACTGGCGGAGCAAGCCCTGGGTATAACAAGGTAGATGACGCGATGCGCGCCTACTTCGATTATGTAAATTCAAAGGGTGGTGTAAACGGCCGCAAGATAACTTTGGTTGCTTACGATGATGAGTACAAGGCGGGCAAAACTGTTTCTACTGCCTCCAGACTAATCACCAAGGATAAAGTTTTTGCAATGGTTGGTTCTGTTGGAACACAGACTCACATCTCTGTAATCAAAGATATTAACCGCCGTGGAATTCCAGACTTATTCGTCAATAGCGGATACAGCGGCTTCTACACAGATCCAAAGAAGTACCCAACCACTTTCGGCGCCCTTGGAACATATGTTGTCGAGGCAAAGATCCTTGGAAAATACATCAAGGAAAACATGGCCGATAAGACTCTAGGTATTTTGCGTCAGACTGATGACTTTGGTCGTAACACTCTTCTAGGCCTAAATACTGCAGGCATCACATTTACAGCCGATAAGACTGATGCAAAGTTTATTGCAGGATCACAAGCCACTCCTGGGGCACTTGATGCTCAGATGAAGCAACTGCAAGATAACAAGGTCGATGTTGTAGTAATCGGCGCTACTGCTTCAGCATTTGCTGCTGCTGTTGGCTCAGCGCTCAAGATTGGCTACAGACCACAATATGTAGTTATCTCGGTTGGCTCTGATGCAACAACATTCCAGACAATTCTTGGCGCTCGCGGTACAGCTCCTGCAGTATCGGCAGCACTCTTGGCTGGAACAATCTCTGCATCACACGCTCCATCACCAGGAGAAGCTGATGATGAGTTCGTTAAAGCTTTCAAGAAGATCAATGATGAATTCAATAAGGGTCCAGCCTCAGGCAAGGTGTGGGATAACAACATTCTGCAAGGAATGAACATTGGTTACCTCACTACTGCCGCTCTTCAGGGCGCTGGTAAGAACCTCACACGCCCAGGAATCATCAAGTTCATCGAAAACAATGCATCGAAGCTATCAAGTGCGGGACTTTCTCCACTTGGATATTCTGCAAAGACCCACGAAGCTTTCACTGGCTTCTGGATCGGTAAGTACGATGCAGCGACAGTTCTCAAGCCAATCGATGGAACCCGAAAGATGTGGACCACCGATTCAGCAAAAGGACTTGTAACAGAACTCAAATACACACGTCCTGCAATCGCAGCCGATGCACTACCAAAGGTTGGTTAATCACATGAAGCTATCAACTCGTAAATTAATTGCATCACTCGGTGCAGCAGCACTTGTATCAACCCTTGCAGTTGTTACAGTCCCAGCAGCAAACGCTGCTGCTCCAACATGTACAACTACGGCTGATGTAGAAATCTGTAAAGGCACGCTTGCGAACGGTGCTGCATACACATTCCGAGTTCCAGGAAACTTCCGCGGAACTATGTTCTTCTGGGAGCACGGCATCAGAGCGACATACCCAGGTATCTCTGCAGTTCCAACCGGAATTGAAGAAATCACACCAGCAAACTCAGTAACCAATAAAGATATCACTAAAGAGATGCTCAAGGCTGGTTACGGTCTCGCTGCCTATGATGGAACCGATAAAGGTGCACGCGGTTGGAATAACATCGCTAGAGTAGAGATGCTCAAGGAAGTTATCGATAACGCTGTTGCTAAGTACGGCGCAAAGATTCAGAAGAAAGTTATCTACGGTTCTTCACAAGCAGGTTCAATCATCACTCCCTTTGTAGAGAAGTACCCAACTTATGCTGATTCAGTCGGCATCTTGGCGGGAGTAACTCCTTCTATTGCAGAGGCAATCCAATCTGCATGTGACATCTTCTACATCCTCAGCGTCTTTGCTGATCCAACAATCAAGGGTTGCGCTGCATTTGGCACTAAGGGTCTACCTGGCCACATGGCCTCAGCCGGTGAATTGGGGAAGGTAGTAGCACTTCTCAAAACGTGGCAGGGCAACTTCGGTGCACCTGGACTTCAATATCCAGCACAGCTAAAGGGTTCGCCAATTCCACAACGCTCTGCTTTGTTGCTCACAGGTCTATTGACTGGTGTACCAACAAAGAGTGCGCACATGGATGGAATTTCGACAAGTACATTGGTTGCAGAACACAGTATCAATGCAACTGTCGCAATTCTTGAAAACCTAGGTGAGGCAATTGCCTCTGGTGTGATTGCTGGTCAGTCACTTTCTGAAATCACAGGCCCTGGCTTCTACGACAATACAAAGACTGATTGGGCATCACTGCTCGATGAGGCCGATTCGGGTCGTTATAACCTCGGACTATCTGGTGATGACGGCATTGCTGCAATGCTTGGAGTGCTTAGTTTAGCTCCACGCGTTACTGGAAATGCAGATGCAATCGCTAAATTCAAAGCGCTTGATAAATCTTCATTTACTTCAAAGCACCCAACAATCTTGCTTTCAAATGAAGCGGATCGTCTGGTCTTTGCTGGTAACTCATCACGCTATGTAGATCGCAAGCGCGAAGTCTATGAAAAGAGCCTTGCAGCATGGGAGAAGACCAAGAGTGGCAAGAAGCCAATCTGGAACACTCTTGCTCTCTATGCAATGACTCCAGAGATCTACACAAAGTTCCTTGCAACGGGTGCGCCAGATCTGACAGCTGCACCAGCGGCATCAGGTGTTGGTCACCAGACATTCTCAACCAAGCAAATGAAAGCCTGGGTTGATATGTTGGCAGTTGCTGCTAAGTCAGGGAAGGTTCCAACTGCGAAGTATGTTGAATACATTGCAACTAAGGTTCCTAACCTCAACGGAGATACTGAATATCGTCCAAACGATCTGAAGTACAACTTCGGCTACTAATAACTAGCACGTAACGAAAGGGCCCCAGGTAACTGGGGCCCTTTCGCTTTGCTCGTGAACTATCCTTCACGAGTGAGAATTAGTTCAGCAGCTGATATGCGTGCTCTTGGCATGCGCATTGGAGAGCTGTGTAAACCAGGTGATCTCATTTTGCTCAACGGACCTTTGGGTGCCGGTAAAACTGTTCTGGTGCAAGGTATTGGTGAAGCGCTTGGAATCTCTGATGTCACATCACCTACATTTGTTATTTCGCGCACTCACACAGCGCCCTTATCTCTGATTCATGTTGATGCATATCGCCTACTTGAAGGCGGAAACGCTGCGGCGTATTTGGATGATTTAGATTTGGATTCTGCCCGTGATGATTCTGTCACTGTTATCGAATGGGGCGGCGCCGAATCTGCTCGTCTGAGCGATGACCGGCTCGAGATTGTTATTGATCGCACTGATGAAATTCGAGAAGTAACCATTACTGCAGTGGGTCCGCGCTGGCAAGGAATCCCACTATGACGATTGCACTTGCTATTGATACTTCGACCACCAGAACAATTGTTGCAATTATCGAAGATGGAAAAGTACTCTTTGAAGAATTTCATGAAGGTGCGACAGATCATGGCCGCGCGCTATCTGAACTAGTAGCTCAAGCACTTAAAGTCTCCAGACCACCTGATCGTGTGGTTGTAGGAATGGGACCAGGTCCATTTACTGGATTACGAGTCGGCATCTCATTTGCACACACATTCGCACTTGCTCGCCAGATTCCGGTTGTAGGCATCTGTTCACTCGATGCAATATCAGTTGATCAATCTGAGTACACCGTTGCAATTGATGCCAGACGTAAAGAGATTTATTGGGCATCCTACAAAGATGGTGTGCGAATTGATGGACCACATGTCAGTAAGCCGGCCGAGGTACAGAACTACATCATCGATGTATATCCAGATGTGAAAAAACTTGTCTCGCTTTCAGATTCTCAGGATGTCAAAGAGCCTATGTATTTACGTAGACCAGATGCAGTTCCAACATCGGAGCGCGCATGATTAGTTATCGCCAACCAATAGCGCTAGATATTCCAGTACTAGCTGGGTATGAGAAAGAACTATTTCCATATTCACCGTGGAGCTCTGCACAGTTCAAGGAAGAGTTTGCCGGTATTCCGCGCACAAGATTCATGTCAGTTGCAGAATCGGATAACACGATCATTGGCTACTGCGGTGTTTTCTTACCTGCACCAGGTGTTGAAGCAGACATTCTTACCGTTGCCGTACTGCCTGAATTTCGCAGACAAGGGATCGCTCGAGAATTTATGCGACAGATTGAAGCATGGTCGCATGAACGCGGCGCCAGTGCCATGATGCTAGAAGTCGAGCAGAGTAATGAATCCGCAATAGAGCTCTATAAGGCGCTGGGCTATATGAAGATTTCGTTGCGCATGGATTATTACGGGCCAGGCCAAGATGCTTTTGTGATGCGAAAGGATTTCGCATAATGCAACCAATTGTTTTAGGAATTGAAACTTCGTGCGATGAAACCGCTATCGGTATTGTGCGTGGCCGAACTCTGCTTGCAAATGTCATCGCATCGAGTGTTGAAGAACATGCCCGTTTTGGTGGAGTTGTTCCAGAGATTGCATCGCGCGCGCACCTTGAAGCGATGCTACCTAGCATTCAACGCGCAGTTTCTGATGCAAAGATTTCACTGAAAGATATAGATGCGATTGCAGTCACTGCAGGTCCAGGATTAGTTGGAGCACTCTTGGTGGGAGTTGCATCTGCCAGTGGATTAGCGCAGGGCCTAGGTCGCCCGCTTTACGGTGTTAATCATTTAGCTGCACACGTTTCAGTAGATTACTTAACGCATGATCAACCAACAGATCCCACTATCGCACTCTTAGTAAGTGGCGGACACTCATCACTTCTGCAAGTAAATGACATCACCGGATCAATTACAAAACTGGGTGCAACCATGGATGATGCAGCTGGCGAGGCCTTCGATAAAATTGCACGCATTCTTGACCTTGGTTTTCCGGGTGGTCCTGCAATAGATCGTGAAGCAACCAAGGGTTCAGCGACCGCTCTTGATTTCCCACGCGGACTTACTACTTCCGGCGACTGGGCAACTAGACCATTTGAATTTTCATTCTCAGGTGTAAAGACGGCAGTTGCGCGATATTTGGAGAGCACTCCAGGTTATGTTCGAGCCGATGTCGCAGCCTCTTTTCAGGAAGCAATCGTTGATGTGCTTTTACTGAAAGCACTTGCCGCATGTAAAGAGACCGGCATTGATTCCTTGGTTATTGCAGGGGGAGTCGCTGCTAATTCTCGACTTCGAGCAGAGGCCGAGGATCGATGTGCCAAAGCGGGTATCCACCTTCGAATCCCATCACCAGCCCTGTGCACCGATAACGGAGCGATGGTGGCAGCTTTGGGTTCACTGATGCTCAGCGCCGGCAGACCAGCCACGCGAGGGGCTTTTGACGCTCAATCCAGCCTGCCTGTAGAGCGAGTAAGCCTTTAGTCTCCCGATTTGCCCACGGGAATAACCGCGCATAGGCTTGGCGTTAGCACTCTCGGGTCGACACTGCTAACTGCAGGTGAGCCCCATACAGTGGATTAAAAACATACATGACTAAAGGAGTACAACCATGGCAGTAGCCATTAAGCCGCTCGAAGATCGCATCGTTGTAAAGGCAAATGAAGCTGAGACAACAACTGCATCAGGTCTCGTTATCCCAGATACAGCGAAAGAGAAGCCACAAGAAGGAACAGTTATTGCAGTTGGCCCAGGCCGCTTCGATGATGGCGCTCGCGTACCAATGGATGTAAAGGTTGGCGATGTCGTTCTCTATAGCAAGTACGGCGGAACTGAAGTTAAGTACAACAACGAGGAGTACCTCGTTCTCTCTGCTCGCGACAT
>B570J29032_109958893_pt1 | contig 15852 bp, 21 predicted proteins | sample LakMenEpi16Nov12_FD_29032 | JGI IMG/M metagenome (IMG submission 29032) | reverse complement strand
AGGCGGCTATGTAGGAAAGGAGGGAGCCATACAACACTGGCTTGCATACGGACAGTACGAAGGTAGAAAATATAAATTTGTTCAGCCACAGAGAAGAGGGAAGATTAGTGTAATTATGCCTTCTTATTTAGGAGAATATTCTACAGAATTAACTACATCAGCCAAGAACAGAGAAACAAAATTTGAAAGAGCAGTAAATTCTTTTCTTTATCAAACCTATAGAAATTCTGAATTGATAATTATCTCAGATGGGTGTCATAGAACTTCTGACATACTTAAGAGAAGATTTTTACGGTATCTGGGAAATCAAATTATTCTTATTTCTTTAGAAAAGCAACCCCTATTCAGTGGAGAAGTTAGAAATGCAGGATTAAGAGTAGCCACCGGCAATCTTGTCTGCTATTTAGATACTGATGACATGTTTGGAGCTAAACATTTAGATTCTCTTTCTAAGGGATTTGATTATGATTCTGATTGGTGTTTTTTTGATGACTATTTATATGACGGAAAACAAAAGACTCTTAGAAATTCTACACTAGAATACTCGAGAATCGGAACAAGTAATTTTACACACAAAAGATCAGTATCTGTAAATTGGGCCGACGGTTATGGACATGACTATGAAACAATTATGTCTCTTATCCAATTACGACATCGAAAAATTCAAACTCCTGAATATTTTGTCTGTCATCAGACATCAATCGGTTTAGATTTTTGATAAATAAATAATAAATAATAAAATGAGGTATAGTAGACAAGTTAAAGGCCAAATCCCCCAGGATTTTGACTATAGAGACTATCTAGAGCTGAATCCAGATGTTGCAGCGGGGGGTTTTCATGGAATAGAAGGAGCAATGAGGCACTGGATTAATCATGGAATGCATGAAGGCAGACAATATAAGAAACAACAACACACCAGAAAAAATATAACCGTGCAAAAAAATTTACTTAAGCCCAAGCTGATAAGTTATTATGCAGATTTTCAGCCAGGTGACTATTACAAGAATTTTGCTATCACTCTTATCGATAGATGTAATCAGTTTGGAATTGATTTTGATATCGTAGAAAAAATTTCAAAGGGAGGTTACAGTGCAAACTGTTTAATGAAGCCTGAATTTATTCTTGAAAAAATGATAGAATACAAGAGGGATATTCTATGGATGGACTGTGACACAGACTTTAGAGAACCTTTTGCAGAATTTAATTATCTTTCTCAAGATATTGGATTAGCTACTCACAGTGGAGATATGAATGGAATTAAGGCATCTCCGGTTCTCTTAAACTATACAGAAGGCGCATTCAGAATTGTTAGAGAGTGGGTAGTTCATACAAACTCTGCACTGAGAAAGGGAATTACCGAACTTGATCACGATGCCCTAAAACACTATGTTCTTGAAAAGTTGAAAGGGCAATATAGTACATTTCTTCTTTCTCAAAACTGGTATGATTTTGTAAATGGCCGCTACATCTATAATGGAAATAGTGCAATCTTTGAGAAAAAACAAGTTCACATAGAAGTTCAAGCAATGACAAATGAACAGAGATGGAACATATCGAGTGATGTAAAAACTTTCATATTAGATGTAAAGATAGAAGGAATGGACGGTGTAGAAATTGCTTATAATTCATTGATGAATTTTTCAAATCATTCCAGAATAAAAATCTATCTACCAGAGTCTAGTAAAGATATTTTAGGACCTTTTGTAGGAAAAATAAAGGCAGAATCCGGTGGAGAAGTATATTATGGTCTCGCTAATGCAGGTCATAATGAAATAAAAATAGAAGTTAAAAATACTTTAGAAAAAGATTGGGACAAGCATTATGGAAATTAAAGGTATAGGTCTTCCGTTTCCTGCAGAATATTCTTCATGTTCAAACTTATCCCCAAAGGGATTCAGATGGACTCACGGAGATTCGGCATATCACATTTACATAGATGGAGATATTGAAAAGGGTCTTCATACTCCTAAACATGCTGGAAAATATGGATGGCTTTGCGAATCTAGAGACATTTGTGATGAAATATACGGAAAGGTAAAATCAAACACCAGTTTGTACAAAAGATTCTTTTCTGGAATATTTACATGTGACAGAGAATTGCTGTCTGATCCTTTTTTTATTTATGCGCCTCCGGGTTCCAATTTGTCTTGGACGAAACCAAACGAAATGCAAATTTTTGAAAAGTCTAAAAGATGTTCGATGATCTCTTCTCCGAAGGATAGAACACCAGGCCACAGATTTAGATTAGAAATTGCAGCTCAACTACAACCCCACCTGGATCTTTTTGGTGGAGCTCACGGATCACCCAGAATCGGAGAAGGGGTCGGTCCGACAGGAGACTGGTGGAGATCTAAATTACCTGCTTTACAAGACTATCGTTTTTCTGTAGTTTTTGAGAATGCAGTATATGAAAAGTACTACACTGAAAAAATTACAGATTGTTTTGCAACTGGAACAATTCCAATCTACTGGGGAACAAGGTCAGTCACTGAAGATTTTAACCCAGAAGGAATAATTTTTTGGGAAGATTTTAAAGGGATCGATACTCTCACAGAAGATTTATATAATTCAAAAATAGAAGCTTTAAAAGAAAATTTAGAAAGAGTTAAAAAATTAGAATCAGCTGATGATGTTCTCTTTAAACAAATAATTAGAAGATGAAATTAAATCTCAAAAGAGTAACAGCTGTATGTATTGACGGCAGAGAAATGACTTCAGATATATTGGAAAGATACAAGCTGATTATGTCATATATGACTTCAGTTGTAGACTTTCACGAAGTAAAATTCTTTGGTACTTTTGATCCTCAAATTCCTGATGTGCAGTTTAATCAAATAGCTCCGATGGATGTTAATGGTTACTCAAAATTCTGTATATTTAGACTGAATGAAGTTGTAAATTCAGATTTTTGTCTCGTATTTCAAGACGATGGATTTATTGTTAATCCTGAATTATGGGAAGATGAATTTTTTAACTATGATTGGATAGGTTCTCCTTGGCCACTATATATGGGATGGCCCAGAGAAGGTCATCAAGTAGGAAACGGAGGATTCTCTCTTAGGAGCAAAAGACTATTAGAGTGGACATCGACAATTACTGATTGGGCCGGACAAAACGAAGACACTTTTATTGTTAGCGGAAAAAAAGAAGAACTTGAAAATCAAGGTTTGAAAATAGCCCCAGTCGAAGTTGCAACTCGCTTCTCAGTTGAAAATGAAATGACCAGAGAACACGGTCTCCATAACGTGTTTGGCTTTCATGCCAAAAATAAAATGGATTTAGCACTTGAAAAAATAAAAAAACAATTATTATGATAAAAACACTAGCATACTACCCTATTCATTATGGAGCTGAGTATTTAGAAGCTTCAATTCAATCTATATTTGATAATGTTGATAAAATTGTAATTCTGTACACTTCTGAACCAAGTTACGGTCATCATACTAGCGTATCGTGCCCCGAAAGCGAAGAAGAAATTAAACAAGTTGCAATGAAAGCTGCAGGAGATAAACTCGAATGGGTTATTGTCAGGGCTCACGAGGAAGGATCACACAGAGATCAAATTTGGGAATATACTAGTGGGTATGATGTATTACTTGCAGTTGATGCTGATGAAATATGGGAGCCTTCTGAATTGACAAAGGCGATTGAAGAAACATATAACGGAAAATCTTGGAGAAGAAATGTATCAGGCTTCATAAATTTTTGGAAATCTTTTAATTGGGCATGTTATGACGGATTTTTACCGGCTAGACTTTTTAAAGTGAATGCTGAAAACAGGGATGAAGAAACTATTGGAGGAAAAATTTATCATTTCGGATATGCTCAATCTAAAAAAATAATGGATTACAAATTTGAAATTCACGGGCATAAAAACGAAATAAAACCAGGCTGGTTAGATAATACTTATTATGCTTGGCAACCTGGAGATAAAGATATTCATCCAACATGTACAGTTTGGGGAGAAGCTATACACTTTGACAAAAATACAATGCCCGAATGTTTAAAAAATCATCCAAATTTTAATAAAGAAATAATAAGTTAAATCATGAAAGATAAAATAAAAAAATATTCGCTGCATTGGGCATTAGGGGGAACAAACACGAGCGGTGGACTTGAACAAAATGCATATGAACTTGAAAAGCTTTGTGAATTTATATTAGAAAAAAATATTCAAACATATACAGAAATAGGCTGTGCTGCTGGCCAATTATTAAGATTTATGAGAGATGAACTTAACCTCGATGCAGTTGGAATTACGCTAGAACCTCGAGACTCTCACGCTGACCTACCGATAGTACATGGAAATTCAACAGATCCTGAAATTATTAAAATTGCAAAGTCCTGTGATCTTTATTTTATAGACGGAGATCATTCTTATTCAGGAGTTAAATCTGATTATTTGAATTACAAGAGTTTTTGTAAATATATGGCATTTCATGATATATTAGGACAGCGAGATTGTGAAGGCGTTTCCAAGTTTTGGAATGAAATCAAGGATCAATATGAATTTTTTGAATTTATAGATTCTAATACCGAAATAGCTAGCGGGATAGGTATAATAAAAATACAAAATATATAAACAATAAGCAATATGTGTAGATCATTTAATAAAAAATACTTAAGTTTTGAGTATTTTAATCTAGGAAAGTATGGAATTAGCCCCTTTGAATTAGGAATAGAATCCGAAATAATTCATCATAAAAACAAAGCTACCCTTGGTGCGTATGAGTGGCTACTAGACCTATATGGGGTACCTACTTCTTTATTTGAGATTGGAACTAAAAACGGCGGTAGCATGGTGCTTTGGGATTTAATCTTAAACTCATTCGAGTTTAATACTAAGATTGTTGGAATTGATATTAATATTGAACAACTATCGGAATGCGCAAAAGATTATATGAAAGAGAGAGGAATATCTGTTTATAATTGTGATAGTGGTAAGGTTATTGAGTTAGAGAAAATAATAGAAGATTCTCTAGAAAATTCTATTGATATGTTAATAGATGATGGCGCTCATACAATCGACACTATAATTCCTAATTTCAAGCATTTATGGCCTTTTATAAAAAATAATGGTGTTTATGTGATAGAAGATTGGTCTGCTTTACACCCAGATCATAGATTACTATTGTTCAATGAATTATTCAATTATTTAATAGGATCGTGGACTGAGTCCGACACTACTAGTGAATATCCTTTTGTTATACATTTTCATAGAAATATCATAGCTATACAAAAAAAGTAAAATTTTTAAATGGAAACTGTAATTATAACCGGATCCTGTGGATTAATCGGAAGTGAAGCTGTTAAATTCTTTCACAGCCACGGATTTAAGATAATAGGAATAGACGATGATTCAAGATCTAAATTTTTTGGAAAAGAAGCAAGTACAAACGGAATGCTTTCTCAATTAAAAGACCTTGAAAATTATCAGCATCTTTCAATTAATATTTCATCGTATCAAGACTTAGAAAATAATTTATTAGGTATTAAAGATCTAAAGATGATTATTCATACGGCTGCTCAACCTTCTCATGACTGGGCAGCAACAAATCCATTTGAAGATTTTAATACAAATGCATTAGGAACGTTAAATATGTTGGAGATAACTAGAAATTACTTTCCTGATGCAGTTTTTATTTTTACTTCTACTAATAAAGTTTATGGAGATTTACCAAATAACATAACGGAATATACAGAGTCTGATTCTAGATTTAATCCAACTAATCTTGAATTTCTTACTAGTGGTATAGACGAAAATCTATCAATAGATCAATGTAAACATTCTCTATTCGGGGTATCAAAAGCTTATGGCGATCTAATAACTCAAGAATACGGAAAATATTTTGGATTAAAAACCGGTACTTTTAGAGGAGGGTGTTTAACTGGCCAAAATCATTCGGGGGTTAAGGCACACGGATTTCTCTCTTATTTAGTAAAATGCGCAATGACAGGGGAGAAATATTATATTAACGGATATAAAGGTAAGCAAGTAAGAGACAATATTCATTCTAGCGATGTTGTTTCTGCCTTTTATGAGTTTTACAAAAATCCTAAACCTGGGGAGGTTTATAATATAGGTGGAGGAAATCTTTCAAATTGCTCAATACTAGAAGCTATTGAATTAATTTACGAAATTTCAGGTAAAAGAGTAGACTATGAATTGCTCGAAACGCCAAGAGAAGGAGACCACATTTGGTACATTAGTGATATGACAAAATTTAGAAATCATTATCCAAATTGGATCCAAAAATACGATTTAATAAAAATAATAAAAGAAATGATATGATTAGTATAGTTTTTCCACACGCCATGAACTCCGAAAATGATGCAGTTCTTCAATTAAAATTAAAAATGTTGGAAGAAAATTCCACCTATCCGTATGAAATATTAATGTTATCAAATACTGGCAGGCCCGATTTAGTTTATGAATCCTGGGATTGGATGATGCGGCGTGCTAAATATGATCTTATTTTATGGGATAATTCAGATATAATATATGCCCCAAAATTTATGGATAATATCATTAAGCATAAAGACGATGCTGATTGGTTAGGACTAGAATTAGTTGAATGTGGAGCAATTGGAGTAGCTGACACTAACATATGTAAAGATTTTGGAAGAACTGCCAGCTCGTTTGATAGGAGCAGCTTTGAAAAATGGGTAGAAGAATATTCAAGTAATCGCTCATCAATTCGAAACGGTTTTTGCTGGTACTCTCCTTCTGTTTGGAAAAAATCGTGGTATATTAAAATGGGAGGATTTGATTTTACCAAGCCATTTCCTCACCCCAATGATTCAGAATTTAGAGATCGATGTATAGCTGCTGGATCAACATTCGCCGTTGTTAATTCTTTTGCATATCATTTTCAACGAGCTGGAGAAAATAGAGGAGAAAAACCGGAAAGAGAATGATTTTTCGGTGAAGAAGCTCTTGTACATACCACTAGATTATCACATACACTCTGGTCCATTAATAAAAAGTTATTTGTCAAATGATAGTTTAGATTTGGACTACTAATCAATTAAAGAATTTTTATGGAAGAGTCTAAAATATCAAATAACTTTTGGATAAGTAAGAAAGAATATCCAAATTATCCGTTTATCAAAGAAAGAAGAAAGTACGAATTAGACTTTCTACTGGAAAATATACCAAAAGATACCAACACTTTGTTGGATATTGGGTGCGGTGACGGATCAACAGTAATTCTCCTTAGAGAAACTACATACATAAAAGATTTTTATTGTTATGATATAGCAGAAGGTTTAATGAGTGGAAATTGGGGAGAAAGAGATTCTAAAATAATCAAAAAAACGGTAGATTTTAATATTGATCGAAGTCTTCCAGTCACTGATGTTACTATATCTATGAATATCTTTCCCTGTATTTTTGATGATGCTGTTTTAGATTCGATAATAGGAAATATTAAGTCTGATATTTTTTTAACCAGAATAACATGCGAGCATTCAGAAAGACTAACCATAAATAAATATTCAGAAGATCTTTCCGATCACATTGCCTCGGTGTATCGAACTGTTGAAGAATATTTAGAAGTTCTTAAAAAATATTACCCCTATGTTGAATATAGAAGATCTTTTCCGGACAAGATAGAAAGTAAGTATGGTACCAAGCAATATTTTTTTATTTGTAAAAGATGAAAAGAGTTTATATTCCGGGAGTTTGGGATCTTTTTCATATCGGGCATTTGAATGTTCTAAGAGAGGCTAAAAAGTTAGGAGATTATCTCGTAGTAGGTGTATGTTCTGATGATATATGCATAAATACTAAATGTAAGCCAATTATAAAGGAAGATTGGAGATTAGAAGTAATAGAAAATATTAAATTTGTTGATTATGCACTAGTATATAGAAACTTAGATTATTTTCAGTATATTAAAGATCAAGAGATATCAATCTTTGCAGTCGGAGAAGAATTCGGATATCTAGAAGAACATCAAAGGGCTATCGCACTCTGTAAAGAAAATAAGATTGAAATGGTTAAAATACCTAGATACCCTGGGATATCTTCTACTATAATAAAGGAAAAGATTTTATGAATATAGGAGCAGACTTTCATGACACAATTTCGTACAATCCAGATTTTTTTAGGAATCTTTTTTCTTCTTGGAAATCAGGAAAGATCTATATAGTAACTGGAACTCCAGAAAAAAATAGATTAGAAATTGAAAAAGAATTAGAAATAATGGGATTATGTGATCTTTATGATGAAATAATCTATGGATTTGAATATTCAAAAGAAAATATGGATCACAATCATTTTCTCAGAATGAGAGAACATAAATTAAATGCAGTAAAAGATAAAAAAATAGAAGTATATTTCGATGATAATCCGTATTATGTAGATTATTTGAGAAATGAAGGAATAACAGTTTTTCAAACTATTCTTAGCGATAAATATATGCAAGAATTTGAGAAGAAAGATCCATTTTTTACTTCCAACCTACAAAGATTTCAATTCCAATATTTAAAATGAAAGAAAAAATTTATCTCTTCAAAGATGGAAGTTCATCCACTGATGTGTTTGATAATTTGTATCAAAAAATGAACAGGGAATTCAAATGCTTTAAACTTATAGACGATGATGAAGATATAAGCGATAAGATAAATTCACTTATAGGCGAACGGGTAGTTCTGATAACAACTGATCATTTTTCTACCGGATTTACGATTGATAGAATTATTTCAATACTAAATCCTATTAAAAAATACTATAGTCTACATGATTTAGGTATACATACGAGGTCCGAAATTGAAATGCAAGATTGGAACTTATTACTACCTACCATGAAATGGGATTATTTTTTTAAGGATCTACCAAACAAAAAAATTCCAATAGGATATCCAAAATATTATAAGTCTGAAGTCGAGGTTAAATATGAAACTATATTTTTTCCATCTTTGATCTACATTTATAAAGATAGAGACTACAGCAGTTTTTATAAAGATTACAAGTACATTTTTGATAATAACATTCCGATTAAATTTCCTGCATATTCAGGTTCGTATGTTCTTATAGAAAAACTTAAAAGGGCTGGAATAAAAATGAATTTATTAGACACTGAATCAAGTTCTTTCGATCTTCTTTTCAAATGTAATAATGCTATCACTAATTCAAATTCTTCTATTGCAGTAGAAGCTGTAATAGCAGGAGCTAACTCTATAAATATAGGCGGTGAATACGAACCCGCAGAATTTTACAAAGAATTTAAAATTAATATGGTTAATCCATATACTGCTGGATCTACAGATGGTGTAAATAACATAAATTTTATGCTTGGGGATTATATAATCGATAGTAGAAATTCGCCTATGGAAGAATACGAATTCAAAATAGAAGAGTGTATTCATGAAATAACATCAGATGAACTGTAAGAAATATGTAATTCATCTCGAAGAGAGAAAAGATAGGTACGAACTGATGAAAAAAGATCTATTCGTCCAATATCCAGAATGCAATATCTTTAATGCTCTGAAGGACCCTGAAGATGGCTGTAGAGCTTTATCTAAAGGATTTAGGAATCTATTTATGGAATCTTTGCGTACCGGAGAGGACATGATATTGACTTTCGAGGATGATGTAAAATTTACTTCACCCCAAAGTAGAAAAAGATTCGAAGAAGTTTATCAGACTCTCCCTGACGACTGGGACATATTCTTAGGTGGGATTTATATCTGGGACAAACCTCAAATTATAAATGATTCTCTAGCTAAATGTAGGGACTTTTCAGGTTTACACATGGCCTTATGGAGAAATACAGCATTTCAGAAGATGTTAGAACATCAACCAGAGAATGGCATAAAGCCAGCAGACATTGATAGATTTATAAGTAGAACAGATTTAAACGTCTACATCTGCTATCCGATGGTAGCTGTTCAATATCAAACTGATTCTAATATTGCTAAAGTCGCCAGAGATCTTGATTCTATTCTAGGCGATAAAAAGCTTTTCTCCTGAAACTAAATCACACGTCTTCATATAATCTATATGAGTTTTGGAGACGTATACGATGATTCTGAGGATCAGCCAAGAGAAAGGAAGAAGGAAAGAACTAAAACACCAGTTCTTAATTCCTTCGGGAGAGATTTAACTAAGCTTGCGAAAGAAGGTAAGCTCGACCCCATTATAGGGAGAGAAAGAGAAATAGAAAGAATTACCCAAATTCTAGGAAGGAGAAAAAAGAACAACCCAGTTCTGATTGGAGAATCAGGTACCGGAAAAACTGCAATCGTTGAGGGTTTGGCAAATAGAATTGTTGAAGGAAATGTTCCATTAAGTCTTCAAGAAAAGCAGATCTATATGTTAGATATGACTTCGATGGTGGCTGGCACGAAATATAGAGGTCAGTTTGAAGAACGGATTAAAGCTGTAGTTGAAGAGCTTTTACAGAATCCGCATATCATTATTTTCTTGGATGAGATTCATACAATGGTAGGAGCGGGAAATTCTTCTGGATCTCTAGATGCAGCGAATATTTTAAAACCTGCTCTGGCTAGAGGTGAAATTCAGTGTATCGGAGCAACTACTTTCGATGAATATAGAAAATCAATTGAAAGTGATTCTGCACTCGAAAGAAGATTTCAAAAGGTAGTAGTAGAAGCTCCATCAGTTTCAGAGACCATTGAAATTATCAAGAATATTAGAAACAAATATGAAGATCATCACTTTGTAACATATTCTGATGTAATTATTGAGAAGAGCGTAATTTTAAGCGAAAGATACATCACAGATAGACAATTACCCGATAAAGCTATTGATATTATTGATGAAGTAGGATCTAGAGTTTATCTAAAGAAGAACAATCTCCCAGCTGAAATTTTGGAAATGGAAACAGATTTAAAAATCGTAGAGTCTAAAAAAATGGAGAGTGTCCAGAGACAGCAATATGAAAAAGCTGCTCAGCTCAGAGATGAAGTTAAAAATCTAAAGCATGCGATCGAAGATCAAAAAGCAGCATGGAAAGACAGGACTCGAAAAAATAAAACCCCAGTAACTGAAAGAGATATCTATGAAGTCATTTCGCATATGACAGGAATTCCGGTAAATGAAATGGGTGAAGATGAAGCAAGAAGACTACTAGGTCTTACAGAATTTCTGAAATCGCGAGTGATAGGGCAAGATGAAGCAGTAGAAAAAATAGCAGTTACGATTCAAAGAAATAAAATAGGCCTGGGTAAGAATAGTCGACCAATTGGAAATTTTATTTTTACTGGAAGTACTGGAGTCGGAAAAACAGAGTTAGCAAAAGCCGTTGCTCGATATATGTTTCACGGGGATGATTCGCTGATCAGAGTTGATATGAGTGAATATATGGAAAAGCACTCCATCTCTAAACTTATTGGAGCTCCTCCGGGCTATGTTGGATATGATGAAGCTGGAGTGCTTACCGAAAAAGTAAGAAAAAAGCCATACTCAGTAATTCTTTTTGATGAGATTGAAAAAGCACACCCTGATATCTTTAATATTCTTCTTCAAGTTCTAGATGAAGGTTTCTTGACAGATAATCATAATAGAAAGATTAACTTTAGAAACACTCTGATCATTATGACTTCAAATCTTGGAGCTCGAATGGCTTCAGAATCAAAAAATCTTGGCTTCGGATCATCTTCACAACCTGACGATACAAAGAAAAAAGAGATTATGGATAAAGCAATTGAAAAATTCTTTTCTCCTGAATTTATTAATCGATTAGATGAAGTTATCTATTTCAATACTCTTACAAAAGAAGATATGAGAAAAATTCTTGAAATTCATCTTGTAGATTTAAAGTCTAGAGTTGAAGAGATTGGATATAAGATTCAACTTACAGATAAAGCAAAAGATCTTATTGTTGAAAGAGGAACAAACGAAAAATTCGGAGCCCGTATCCTGGGAAGAACTCTACAAAAAATAGTAGAAGATAAGCTCTCAGAAGTTATTCTGAAAGAGAATCCAGAAAAAGGAAAGACTCTTAAAATTGATGAAAAGAACGAAGAAATCATAGTTACTTTTAAAAAATGATCAACTTGTATTGGAAAATCTACAGATGGTTTAAGTGGGAAGGTAAATATCTTCACCGCGATATTGCAAAAGGATTTAAAAATCTTTGGAGATGGTTTCCTATTGTCTGGAAAGACCGTGATTGTGATAATCACTTTATATTTGAACCACTAAAGTTCAAGATTAAAAACACTGCAGACTATTTCGAAAAAAATCAAAGATTTGTAGGATGGGAAAGAGAAGTATTCTATATGCGAATCTGCGTTAAACTGATTGAACGTATCCAAGAAGAATACTATCAAGGTGAATATTTCGACTATTATGAATTTGAAAGCAGATTTGAAAAGATTGAAAATAGCGATTTAACAGAATGGAAATCTGAAACTACAAGGGATGAATTAGAAATCTTTATTGCAAAATATCCGCACGCTAAAAGAGTTGTGATGAAAGACTTTACTTTAGAAAATTACAGATCTAGCAATCAGGGTCTAGGGTTAGCGATTGGTATTGTGAGACATAGGAAAGCGAAAAACTTACTGTTTAGAATTTTACATGAAAGAATAGAATACTGGTGGGACTAGTTGTTGGTGAGATATATAAAATAAATTCCAAAATGAAAAAACTAACATTCATATTACTCGCACTCCTTTTATTTTCAAGTGCAACCCCTCCAAAACTTAGAGACAACGTTATTGTAAAGACTAATATGTTTACGATTGTATATTCAGAAGTTCTTGAACAGCCAAAGAAAGTTGAATATACGGTGCAATGTACAGAATCTAAATTTTCAAGAGAAGGGTTAGATTTTTTTAATTGTGACAGTATCAAAACATCTGACAATGCAGATTACGCAAATAATGAATATGACAAAGGCCACATGGCACCTGCTGCAGATTTTGCATGTGATAAAGACAAACTAAAAAATACTTTTACATATCTGAATTGCGCACTCCAACAAGAAAATTTAAACCGTGGTGTTTGGAGATTTTTAGAAACCTACGAAAGAACTCTTGCTAAAGCCGGAACTGTAAAAGTGATAATTGATGTTCATTATAGTTCAAATTCAAAAGTATTACCCACAGGCGCAACAATCCCAGACGGATTTACAAAAACGATTATAACCGGAAATAAAACTGAAAAGTTTTATTTCCCGAATATTAAGCCTACAAAAAAATCTTATACCGAATATAAGCTTTAAGAAAACTTATCTGAGTTTCTAACTATAATATTTATGAACGAGAAACAAAGCGGTGGAGGGCAGACTCTACTTTTTATCGGGGTATTCGCACTGATTCAACTTTTATTTTTATCTCTATTTATGTTATATTCAGCTCATGAGAAGTCTTTTTCTCTATGGTGGGATATCATCGAGAGCGTGACAGTTCCTCTCGTTCTTTCTAGTATTATTTCAATTCCATTTTCAGCAGTACTCGTTAAGAAGCTAGAAAAATGAAACCCGAATTAGACGAGTTTCACTATCATGAGATGTTAGATCGCATCCACATGATTACTTCTATTATTGACGATCATTTACACCAGCACCCTGTAGGAAAACTTGAACCTAAAGTTAAAGATTTAATAGAAATCGCTCAGGAGAATTTATTAGAAGCATATCAGCTAGTCGGAAATATATCATACGAAAAATTTGATGGAATTGATACAAGATCAAAAAAAGAAAAATAGAGTACTCGTTCTTGGGGAAGATGTTACTCAAGATTCAGTTAGAGAAATCATAAGATCTATCTATGAGCTAAACATGGAAGATGAGCAGGCAGAAGCTCTTTTTACAGAATATGAAAGACAACCTATTCACTTGATTTTAAATACATACGGAGGAAGTGTGTATGATGGTTTAGGTTTAATTGGAGCTATGGATATTTCTCGTACTCCGGTAGTAGTTACTTGTATAGGTTCAGCTATGAGTATGGGTCTTTTAATTTTAGCCTCTGGTGACTTCAGAAGAATACATGCATATTCCACTGCAATGTATCATCAGATCAGCTCATTATCTTATGACAAACTGGAAGGTTTGAAAAAAGACATACAAGAAATCGAAAGACTCGAAAAAATATTTGACTCTGTTCTGCTTAAAAAGACAAAGTTGAAAGATGAAGATTTGTTAAAGCATAAACATTCCAAGAGTGAGTGGTACATTACTCCCAAAGAAGCTCTGAAATATGGAATAGTTGATGAAATCTTAGGAGAAGTTCCCATATTGAAAAAAACTAGAGCAAAAAAGGCTTCTTAATTTTTTCTTTTCATTTTTTTTGATTAAAATAGTACATGACGATATTTCTACTTATAATTATGTATGCTTCGGTAGGAGGCTTATGCTGGATTCTTTTTAAAATGATCACAAATCTTGCTCAAATTCACAACATCACACCCTATCAAGTTTATCACAAATATATTAAGAGACCTGTGTGTAAGGTTCATATTAAAGCTTTGAGAATACAAAGAAATCTTGCAGGATTAGATGATCCGAATTATACCCTTCGTTTCCACGCTAAAGAAAAAGTAGATTCTTACAGCAAATATTCCCATAGCGGAAATTTAGAAGATTCAATGATGGGCTCTGAAGATTTTAGAAGAGACCTTTTGAAAGCTAAACTTATGGAATTAAAAACGAGAGTATCTGACTATTTACCAGAAAGCGGTGGTAGATTAAGACCTGCCGATATCTATTGGTTAGAACTATTCAGAAAAGAACTTAGAATGCTAGGATGGACTCCAGAACCTATAGATAAAAGTAAACTTTGGATTAAAAAATAGATAAATATGATTAATCTTCAACTCGCACACTCCTTTAAGACTAGTTACCGGACTGCCTATCCTTTCCCTTGTATTATCATTGATAATTTTTTACAAGAAGATACTGCAAATCAAATTGCACAAGAAATACAAAGATTCGAACACTGGGGATACGATGCGTCGGAGTATTCTGCAAAACACCAAGTTAATAAATTTTTTAGTCCCTGGTGTGAAGAGAACCTATACGACATACAAGAAGGTGCACCGACAGCTTGGAAAGCTTTAAACTACTTAAATTCTAAAGAAGTTACAACTTTCTTAGAAAATCTAACAGGAATTGAAAATGTTATACCTGATAATACTTTTGCTGGGGGAGGAATGCATAAAATCAATACTGGAGGTCGCCTTGCGGTTCACGCAGATTACAATATACATCCTGTAACTAAACTACACCGTAGAATCAACCTACTTGTATATTTGAATAAAGATTGGGATTTAACATGGGGAGGAAATTTAGAACTTTGGGAAAAAGACATGTCTAAGAACACTCACAGTATTGAACCAGTTTTTAACCGGGCAGTTATTTTTAACATTACGGATGATGCATTTCACGGTCACCCACAACCATTACAGTGCCCCGAAGAGGTTTCTCGTTACTCTTTAGCTCTGTACTACTTTACAAATACTAGACCTGAGCACGAAATTTCAGAACAGCATGCAGCTCTTTGGCAAGACCACATTCATAACACTCAGAACTATACAAAATTTTAAATGAATAACTTAGATAAACAATATCAAGCACTCCTTCAAGACATTCTTGATAGCGGAATTAAAAAATCAGATCGTACCGGAACAGGTACGATTTCTGTTTTCGGTAGACAGATAAGACATAAGATGTCTGAAGGCTTCCCGTTATTAACAACCAAAAAGATGGCTTGGAAGACGATGGTGACTGAGTTACTCTGGTTTCTTCGTGGAGATACAAACATCAAATTTCTTGTTGATAACGATTGTCATATTTGGGATGGAGATTGTTATAAAGCGTATATTAAAAGATATAATAAAGGTGAATATGTTGGTAAAACCAAATTATTAGAAAA
>B570J29032_109958892_pt1 | contig 15852 bp, 15 predicted proteins | sample LakMenEpi16Nov12_FD_29032 | JGI IMG/M metagenome (IMG submission 29032) | reverse complement strand
TCTGTGACCGAACGCACTCGGGAGACCAAATCTGGGGCAGCGCTGGAAACTGCAGTGCGAGTTCCGGTTACACCCATCAAGCTTGCTACATAAACAAAGCCAGAACAGCGAGCAGTTACTTGAGCTAGCCGCGAATCAGTTGTGCTGGGTGCCACGACATAAATTGGATTAATTCCAATTTTTTCTACTGCAGCTTTCCAATCAGCAGATTCTTCAATGGTCAGATCAGGTGTGATGACGCCGGAACCACCATTATCTGCAATTGATTGTGCGAATTTTTCAACCCCGTATCTTTCGATGGGGTTCCAGTACGTCATGACAACTGCCGGAACACCTAAGTCGGTTGCATACTTCAGAGCATCGAAAACTTCCGCTGCACCTGTACCTTGCGAAAGCGCCTTATCTGCAGCCGCTTGAATTGTTGGTCCATCCATCACTGGATCGCTATATGGGAATCCAATTTCGATTGCATCTACCCCACCATCAACAAAAGCTTTGATGACCTTCTTGCATCCTTCTTGGGTAGGAAATCCTGCTGGTATGTATGCAATTAGTGCTGCACGATTTTCTGCACGCACTTTTACAAATAGCGATGCAAGTGGTGTCAGCATTTAAAGAGGAATTCCGAAGTACTGCGCAGCTGTTTGTACATCTTTATCCCCGCGCCCAGAAAGATTGATGAGGATGACAGCGTTTGGTCCTAATTCTTTTCCAACCTGCATGGCTCCTGCTAACGCATGCGCAGTTTCAATAGCGGGAATAATTCCTTCAGTCTTTGAGAGTATAGAAAAAGCTTCCATCGCTTGTGCATCTGTTATCGCACGATACTCAGCGCGACCAATGTCGTGAAGGTAAGCGTGTTCTGGCCCAACCCCTGGGTAATCAAGACCCGCGGAAATTGAATGAGATTCGATTGTCTGTCCATTTTCATCTTGCAATACATACGTTCGATTGCCGTGAAGCACACCCGGCGAACCGCCAGTAATTGTTGCTGCATGGCGACCGGTTTCGACTCCGTCACCAGCTGCTTCTAATCCAATAAGTCGAACATCATGATCTTCGATGAATGGGTGAAAAATTCCGATTGCATTAGAGCCTCCTCCAACGCAGGCAAGGACAGCATCTGGCAATCTTCCAGTGAGTTCTAGGACTTGTTCGCGAGCTTCTTCACCAATGATTTTGTGAAAATCACGGACCATCGAAGGAAAAGGATGTGGGCCAGCAACTGTGCCTAGTAAGTAATGTGTTGTTGCAACATTAGTTACCCAATCGCGCATGGCTTCATTGATCGCATCTTTAAGGGTTTTGGAACCAGAAGTTACAGGAATTACTTCTGCACCCAACAATTTCATACGCGCAACATTGAGAGCTTGTCGCTTTGTATCCTCTTCCCCCATATAAACAACGCAATCAAGTCCCATCAGCGCCGCTGCTGTTGCTGAAGCAACGCCGTGCTGGCCTGCTCCGGTTTCGGCAATGATTCGCTTCTTACCCATGCGCTTTGTTAGAAGTGCTTGTCCAAGTACATTATTAATTTTATGACTACCTGTGTGATTGAGATCTTCACGCTTTAAAATAATTCGAGCGCCACCCGCATGGTCTGCGAAACGCTTTGCCTCTGTGATGATGCTTGGGCGCCCCGTGTATGTGCGGTGAAGTTCTGCTAGCTCTTCGATAAAGATTGGATCAGTCTGTGCAGCAATTCGCGCCGCATCGAGCTCTTCGAGTGCGCCGATGAGGGCTTCAGGGACAAAGCGACCACCGTATGGACCAAAGTGGCCAGCGAGATCCTGCATTGTCGTCATGTGGGAAGCCTACCTGTGACCTAGTAATTCCTGCATGGCGGAAATCGGATCACCAGATTTCACGAGCGCTTCGCCTACCAAAATCACACCCGCTCCTGCCTTTTGAGCAAACTCAACATCTTCCCGAGTTGAGATTCCAGACTCTGCGACGCGAATAATTTCAGATGGGATCTGGGGAATAAGTTGTGAGAATGCCTGTGTATCAACTTCCAACGTTTTTAGGTTTCTTGAATTGACTCCGACCATGCGCGGTGAAATCTGCATAGCGCTCTCAAGCTCTTGCGCAGTGTGGACTTCAACAAGCACGGACATTGCAAGTTCTGTAGAAAGATCGTAAAAATCTTTCAGTTGTGACTTCGAAAGCGCCGCAACAATAAGCAGGACGATATCTGCTCCATGTGCTCGAGCCTCAAAAAATTGATACTCATCCACCATGAAATCTTTTCGCAAAACAGGAATTGAAACTCTCCGCTTTACTTCATCGAGATCATCAAGTGAACCGTTAAATCGTCTGCGTTCTGTAAGGACGCTCACAGCACCGGCGCCAGCTTCTTGATATTGCTCTGCCAGAGATCCAGGATCTGTAATTGAAGCTAACGCACCTTTACTTGGTGAGGAGCGCTTTACTTCAGCAATGACGCTCATTTCATTCTTGGATAGAGATGCATAGGCATCAAGTGGTGCCGGTGCAGTTTCCATCGCTTCGTGCACCTGCGAGAGTGGAAGTCGCCTGGAAGCGAGATCTTCACGTACGCCTTCGATAATGGAATCAAGGACGCTCATTACTTCTCTTCCGTATTCTGGTCATCAGTGGGATCGATTCCTTGATCAAATGCGTTCCACTCTGAAAGTTCTCTAGGAGCACGCTCATACCGATTCGATAATCTCAAAGAGCGACTTAGAATTATTGCAATAGCTGCTACCGCAACAAGCGAGAGGAATAGCTTCATATTTGTATTCTCACTTCTTTAATTCGTTTGCAGCAGCGATTGCGCCCAACACAGCAGCAGCTTTATTGAGTGTCTCTTCATTTTCAGATTCTGGATCAGAATCGGCAACGATACCTGCGCCGGCTTGAACATAGGCAGTGCCTTTGTGAATGAGCGCAGTACGAATTGCGATGCAGGCATCAATATTTCCCGTGAAGTCGAAGTAACCAATTGCGCCGCCATAGAGTGCGCGACGAGTCGGCTCGAGAGATTCAATGATCTCCATTGCGCGAGGCTTAGGCGCACCTGAAAGTGTGCCAGCTGGGAAGACAGAGAAGAGCGCATCAATGGGAGAAGAATTTTTAGCAAGCTTTCCAATAACAGTTGAGACGATATGCATGACATGTGAGTACCGTTCGATATGCATGAAGTCGATGACTTCAACTGAACCCGGTGCACACACTCTGCCTAAGTCGTTTCGACCAAGATCTACCAACATCAAATGTTCAGCACGTTCTTTCGGATCTGCGAGTAGCTCTTCTCCTAGACGAACATCTTCTTCAATAGATGAAGAACGCTTTCGAGTTCCAGCAATCGGATGAACCATAACTTCGGTACCAGTAACTTTAACGAGCGCTTCTGGGCTTGAACCCACCACCTCATACCCATCTTCAAATCTGAACAGATACATATAAGGACTTGGATTGTTTAAACGGAGCATTCGATAAATATCTAAAGCATCTGCTTCAGCGCTCATTGAAAATCTTTGAGATAAGACAATCTGGAAAGCCTCACCCGAGCGAATCTCTTCCTTTGCTATTTCAATCTTGGCTTTGAATTCCTCAGCAGTCATATTCCGTTCGAATTCTGGTTTTGTGCGCGCTGGAATCTGAGCAACATCTCCAGCCAGCGGTGTCAGAAGTTCATTCTGCATTCGATCTAGACGTGCAACAGCATCATGATAGGACTCGTCAATGCGCTGATCCGAACCATCCCAATTGATTGCATTAGCTATCAAGATAATTGTTCCATCGTTGTGGTCCATCACAGCTAGATCACTTGTTAGCATAAATGTTATTTCAGGCAGCGAGATATCTTTCTTTGATAACTCTGGAAGTTTCTCAAGGCGACGTACTGCGTCATATCCCATGTAACCAACAAGGCCACCGGTAAGAGTTGGTAGTCCTTCAATCTTCGGAGATTTCAGATGTGCGACTGTAAGTCTTAACGCTGTAAGTGGATCCATACCTTCTGGGACGCCAGCAGGTGGTTTACCAATCCATACTGCTACGCCATCTTTTTCAGTAAGAGAGGTTTGGCTATGCGCTCCGATAAATGAATATCGTGACCAGACTCCCCCATGTTCTGCCGATTCCAAGAGAAATGTTCCAGCTTTATTTTGTGCTAATTTCTTATAGATATTGACAGGAGTCTCGCCATCGGCAATAAGTTTGCGATAGACAGGAATTACATTGTTGCTCTTTGCGTATTCGCGAAAATCCTCAATCTTCATTCTGAACTACCTGCAGGTAACGTTGGTAGTGAGCGATAAAAACACGATGTATTACCGGTATGGCACGCAGCACCCGTTTGATCGACAGAGATAAGTAGCGCATCCCCATCGCAATCAAGTGAAACTGCATGTACAAATTGTGTATGTCCAGAAGTTTCGCCCTTAATCCACAATTCATTTCGGCTTCTAGAAAAGTATGTCGCTTTACCCGTCTGGAGAGTCATAGCTAAAGATTCCGAGTTCATGTAGGCGAGCATGAGAACTTCTTTTGTCGTGACATCTTGGGCTATAGCCGGAATAAGTAATTCGGGATCTTTTAAGAGCGCAGAAACCTCAGGGGGAAGTTGGTAGCTCATATAGGTATTCTGCCTTACGCCGTATGCGCATTGCGCACTGAATAATTGTTCTTGCTCAAGTAAGACTTCACATCACCTATGCGATGGACTCCGAAATGGAAAACACTCGCAGCCAACAGTGCATCTGCCCCAGCATCCAAAGCGGCGCTGAAATCCTCCAGGGAGCCTGCACCACCGCTAGCAATCAAAGGAACTGTGGAGACTGCGCGAACTGCGCTAATCATTCCAATGTCATATCCAGCGCGAGTTCCATCGGCATCCATAGAGTTGAGAAGAATTTCACCAACGCCCAGTGCGCAGGCCCTCTCCACCCAAGCAAGCGCATCAACACCGGCGCTCTGTCTACCGCCATGAGTTGTTACTTCAAATCCTGAATCTGTTCGGGCTCGTCGTGCGTCGATTGAAATCACAAGCACTTGTGATCCAAAGCGATCGGCAATTTCTGCGATGAGTTCTGGTCGTGCGATAGCTGCGGTGTTGATACTTACCTTATCGGCACCCGCACGTAGCAATCGATCTACATCTTCCACACTTCGGATTCCACCGCCAACTGTCAGCGGGATGAACACTTGTTCAGCAGTTCGTCTGACAACATCGAGAGTAGTTTCGCGCCCTGCAACGCTTGCAGAAATATCTAAAAATGTTAATTCATCCGCACCTTCACGTCCGTACAGCGCAGCCATTTCAACGGGATCACCTGCATCAACTAAGTTGGTGAAATTAACTCCCTTGACTACCCGACCATCGGTGACATCAAGGCACGGAATAATGCGAACTGAAAGTGTCATGAGCGAGTCAACTTCAGTGCTTGTTCGAGTGTGAAGGCTCCTGCATAGAGAGCTTTCCCAACAATTGCACCCTCTACTCCTAAAGAGTTCAGCGCCATCAGCGAAGAGATATCGTCAAGAGAAGATATTCCACCGGATGCAACAACTGGAGATTGAGTTACCGCGCATACCTCTTGTAGCAATGACAGATTCGGGCCCTTAAGCGTTCCGTCTTTGGTCACATCAGTAACGACATATCTCTGACAACCATCCCGCTCTAAACGTTCGATAGTTTCAAAGAGGTCGCCACCTTCTTCTGTCCAACCACGTGCAGCCAAAATGTGCCCACGGACATCGAGTCCAACTGCAATGCGATCGCCGTATTCACCTATTACTCGCGCAGTCCATTCAGGATTCTCAAGAGCTGCAGTACCAAGATTTACTCGCCTACATCCAGTTGCAAGTGCACGGGTAAGTGATTGATCATCACGAATTCCGCCAGAGAGCTCGACTTTAATATCTAATTTCCCAACAACTTCAGCCAAGAGCTCACTGTTCTCACCTCGACCGAAGGCAGCATCGAGATCGACGAGATGTAACCACTCGGCACCTGCTGCTTGGAATTCGAGTGCAACTTCGAGTGGATTTCCATACGCAGTCTCTGCACTGAGTTCTCCCTGTACAAGTCTGACTGCGCGAGCATCTTTCACATCTACTGCTGGAAGAAGTTCCAAATAGCTCATAGCGTTGTTATCCAATTCCTAATTAACTGTAACCCAGCATCACCAGATTTTTCGGGATGAAATTGCGTTGCAGAGATAACACCATCTTCTACTGCCGCAAGGAAATCTTCACCATGATGTGAAAATGTGGAGAATCCACCTGCACTCTCTTTCACCGCATACGAATGAACGAAGTAGAAAGACTCGTTCTCTATTCCTGTAAAGAGCATGCTGGAAGGATGCGCTGTGACAGTGTTCCATCCCATGTGCGGCAAAATTGGCGCATCGAGTTTCTCGACTGTTTGGCTCCAGATTCCAACACCTTTGTGATCTCCATGTTCGATTCCTTGGGCAAAAAGAATTTGCATGCCTACACAAATTCCCAACGTGGCTCTCTTCTCTTTAATTCTTTCGCGAACTAATTCATCGCCTCTGACTGCAATCAAACCCCTCATGCACGATGCGAACGCGCCGACCCCCGGAACAACAAGACCATCTGACTTAAGCGCTACATCGTAATCTGACGTAATCAGAACTTCCTGGCCAGTGGTTTCAAATGCGCGCTGGGCTGATCGAAGATTTCCAGAACCATAATCAAGAATTGCAATCACGAAATTAGAGAGAACCTTTTGTAGAAGGAATTCCTGTTACTCGTGAATCAAGAGCAACAGCATCTCGAAGTGCGCGCGCAACAGCTTTGAATTGTGCTTCAAATACGTGATGAGCATTTCGTCCTTCGAGAACGCGTACATGCAGCGCTATATGTGCTTCGGCAACAATCGATTCCCATATATGTTTTCCAAGAGTTGTATCAAATGTTCCGATAAGTTCGACAATCTCTGGTTGACGATGCACAAGGTATGGCCGACCAGAAAGGTCTACCGCAGCCTGAACTAACACTTCATCGAGTGGGACCATTGCATCGCCAAATCGGCGGATTCCCGCTTTATCTCCGAGCGCTTCGCGAAGTGCTTGCCCAAAAGCTAGCGATGTATCTTCAACTGTATGGTGTGAGTCGACATCTACATCACCAGATGTTTTTACAGTGAGATCAAACCCAGAGTGCTTTCCAAGTTGAGAAAGCATGTGATCAAAAAATGGCACACCCGTATCTACCGAGAGCTCGCCTGTTCCATCAAGGTTGAGTTCAACAAGAACACTTGATTCTTTCGTAATGCGTTCTACGCGAGCTTTTCTCATACTTGTTCTCCCAGGCATGCCGATAGTGTTTCGATAAATTTCTTATTTTCGGCTTCGTTGCCAATCGTGACTCGTAAGTACCCCAATAATCCCACATCTCTAATGAGAACGCCTCTATCTAACATCTGTTGCCAGAGCTGGGCTGAAGGTTGCTTGAAGCCAGTAAAGAGGAGGAAATTAGAACTGCTAGGAATAACCGTAAGTCCTAGCCGTTCAAGATCGGCTCGCATGATTTCTCGGTCCTTACGAAGTTGGGCAACAGTTCCTAATAGTTCATCGCTGAAGTCCAGCGCTACTTCAGCTGCCGCTTGAGTGAGAGCGCTGAGGTGATACGGCAGGCGAACTAAGTACATGGATTCAATCACTGATGGATGCGCCACCAGGTATCCCAAACGTGCTCCAGCAAATGCAAATGCTTTGCTCATGGTGCGTATTACAACAACGTGAGGATACTTTTCTATCAGGGTGACTGCTGATTTCTCATCAGAGAATTCTGCATAGGCTTCATCAATCACAAGTAATCCTGTGCAGTGCTGTGCAATATTCTCGAGATCGGTAAGAGAAATTGATGTACCGGTTGGATTATTCGGAGTGGTAAGAAAAGTAAGGACAGGTTGAGCCTGCTTTATCTGCACAAGTGCACTCTCTGTATCTAGCGAGAAATCGGAGCCACGTGTACCGGCAATCCATTGCACTTGTGTCACTTTTGCAATCAGCGGATGCATTGAATAAGAAGGTATAAAACCGATTGCTTTGCCCGAACCAAAAGCTAGGAAAAGGGATTGGATAATCTCGTTACTTCCGTTTGCTGCCCAGACATTCTCCCTAGAAAACTTCGTTCCCGAGAGACCATTAATAAAATCAGAGAGTTTCTTACGTAGCGTGATCGCATCTCGGTCCGGATAGCGATTGAGAGTGAGAGATACCTCTTTGATTCGCTCTGAAATAGCTTGCGCAAGTTGCGCAGACGGTGGGTATGGGTTCTCGTTTGTGTTCATGACTGCAGAGGCGGGAACTTGTGGTGCGCCATAGGCAGAGAGATCTCTTAAATTACTGCGAAGGGGTAACCACGTTGGCCAGTTTGTCATGGTCTCTCCAACCGTGCAGTGATTGCTTCACCGTGCGCAGGAAGATCTTCGGAGTTTGCCAAAGTAATCACAGTAGATGCGATATCAGTAAATGCTCTCTCGTTGTATTCGATGAAATGTAACCCACGCAAGAATGTCTGGACAGAGAGACCAGAACTGTGACAAGCGCATCCCCCAGTTGGTAAGACGTGATTTGAGCCAGCAGAGTAATCTCCAAGTGAAACTGGTGAGAAGCGACCGATAAATACTGCACCAGCATTTCTTATCCGCTGAGCATCCTCTGATGATTGCGCTGTCTGAATTTCTAAGTGCTCCGCTGCGTAAGCATTAACAACATCGATGCCTTGATCAATAGAGTCAACTAAGGCGATTGCTGACTGAATTCCTGATAGCGCTGTTCTAATTCGATCAGAGTGTTTCGTGCGAGAGACGCGAGTTTCAAGTTCAGCTGCAACTTCTCGGGCCAGTTTTTCAGAGGGAGTTACGAGAACTGCTGCTGCAATCACATCGTGCTCTGCTTGGCTAATCAAATCGGCTGCCACATCTGAAGCGCGAGCAGTCTCGTCAGCAAGAATTGCAATCTCAGTCGGCCCCGCTTCGGAATCAATTCCAATAACTCCACGAAGTGCACGCTTAGCTGCAGCAACATAAATGTTTCCTGGCCCAGTAACGAGATCGCATTTCTCGCAAAGATCTTTCATTCCGTATCCAAAGAGAGCGATTGCTTGTGCGCCACCCACTGCATAGACCTCTGTTATTCCCAGCAGCGCGCATGTAGCAAGAATCGTGGGATGAGGTAGACCACCAAATTCTTTCTGAGGCGGAGATGCAACAGCGATACTAGAAACTTTCGCTATTTGTGCAGGAATAACATTCATCATCACACTGCTTGGATACACGGCTCGTCCACCAGGAACATAGAGCCCGACGCGATCCACGGGAATCCATTTTTCTGTAACGACTCCACCGTCTACAACAGTTGTGCTGTGTCCAGAACGAATTTGATCGCTGTGTACTGTGCGGATTCGGTCTATAGAAATTTCCAGCGCTGTACGAATTTTAGGATCAAGTTCTGCAAGAGATTTATCTAGCTCTGTCTGTGGGACACGAATTTCTTTGGGGGTTATTTCATCAAACTCTTGGGCAAGTGCGATCAGATCAGATTCATTACCTTCTTTAACTCGCTTGAGAATCGGCTCTATGGCAGCCATCGCTGTGGCGACATCGAGAGATGCTCGCGGCAAGAGAGCTTGGTATCCAGCCTTATCCAAGGACTTACCACGTAGGTCGACGGTGCGAATCACACGCCTATTCTACTTTGTCGAAAAACTCTGGCGAGACGTAATTATTGTGAACTAAATGCGAACCAGACAGTCTGGCCCCAAGATTGCTTTCAAATCTGCGCTCAAACTTGGTGATGATGTTACTAGCGCGTCAATTTTCAGCGTTGTCGATTTCTGTTGATCAATTACTTGTAGGTGCACTTCGCGTTTGCCTGGGTGAGAGCGCAGAATCTCTTTCATACGTTCGATGATTGGTGGAGTCACTTGTGATGCAGGAAGAGAAATCAGTAGCGGCCCAGTAGGAGCTGCAGAGATATCTGGCATCTTCATTTCAAGAGCAGTGAATCGAACCTGCTCATCTGTGCGTGAGAAACGACCACGAACAACTACAACTCGATCTTCGGTAAGTGAGAGTGCGTACTGGTTGTATGTGTTTGAGAAGAAGAGAACTTCAATGGCACCTTCTAGATCTTCTACGTTAACAACTGCCCATGATGCACCCTGTCGAGAAACTTTTCTTTGGATTCCTGTAATGAGTCCACCAATGGTGACCACTCCTTCTGGCGGACTGTCATTGAGTAACTCGCTGATTGTCATATCCGTATGTGAACGAAGCACATGTTCGACGCCCAGCAATGGATGATCAGATACGTATAGACCTAGCATCTCTCGCTCAAAGGTGAGCAGAGTAGATTTGTCCCACTCTGTATTTGGTATCTCAACATCTAGACCAACCACCATTGAAATCGAGTCCCCGCCGAAGAGATCGAATTGGCCTATTGCTTCTGCTCGCTTCGTTTCAATCACTGAATCAATCGCCTCTAAATGAATAGCCATCAATCCCTTACGAGGATGGTTAAGTGAATCAAAAGCTCCAGCTTTAATAAGTGATTCAATTGTCTTCTTATTGCACACATTGGCATCAACTTTTGCTAAGAAATCACCGAAGGAAGAAAATGCGCCTTTAGTTGTGCGAGATGCTTTTACCGAGGCAACCACACCCTCGCCTACATTTCGAATCGCAGCTAGACCAAATCTAATGTCTTGACCGCGCGGGGTGTATTCAGCGTCAGATTCATTGACATCTGGTGGCAGAACTTTGATTCCCATTCTTCTGCACTCAGAGAGATAGAGCGCAGATTTATCTTTATCATCACGAACACTTGTAAGTAGCGCAGCCATGTATTCGGTAGGGAAATTTGCTTTGAGATAAGCAGTCCAGAATGAAACAACTCCGTAACCAGCGCTGTGCGCACGGTTAAATGCATAGTCCGAGAATGGGATAAGAACTTCCCACAGGCGTTTAATCGCAGCTTCAGAGAATCCGTTTGCTTTCATGCCGGCTTCGAAAGGAATGTACTCCTTATCAAGAATTTCCTTATTCTTTTTACCCATTGCTTTACGTAATAGATCTGCGCGACCGAGAGTAAAGCCAGCAACTTTCTGTGCAATTGCCATTACCTGCTCTTGATACACAATGAGTCCGTATGTATCGCCCAAAATATCTTGCAGCACATCTGAAAGCTCTGGATGAATTGGTTCGACTGGTTTACGACCGTTCTTGCGGTCTGCATAGTTATTGTGTGCGTTCTCGCCCATTGGTCCTGGTCGGTAGAGCGCGATAACAGCCGAAATATCCGCAAAAGAGTCTGGCGACATACTGCGAAGTAGTGCCCGCATTGGTCCACCGTCTAATTGGAATACTCCGAGCGTATCTCCGCGAGAAAGAAGTTCGAATGTTTTTTGATCAGATAGCGCAAGATCTTCAAGTACCAGGTCGATATTTTGATTCGCTTTTATATTGAGTAGCGCATCATCGAGGACTGAGAGGTTTCGAAGTCCAAGAAAATCCATCTTCAGCAAACCGGTTGATTCACATGCGCCCATATCAAATTGAGTAATAATCGCGCCATCAGCTTCACGGCGGTGAATAGGAATAACATCGAGCAGAGGTTCGCGCGAGAGAATTACGCCAGCTGCGTGCACACCCCACTGACGCTTCAACCCTTCAAGTCCCTTGGCAAGATCTACAACACGTTTTGAATCAGGGTCAGTTTCGTAGAGCGACCTAAATTCTCCAGCTTCACCGAAACGTGCGTCTTTATTGTCGAATACTCCAGAGAGAGTGATGTCTTTACCCATTACCGATGGAGGAAGAGCTTTGGTTAATTTTTCACCAATTGCATATGGATAACCGAGAACTCTTGTTGCATCTTTGAGAGATTGTTTTGACTTAATTGTTCCGTAAGTAATGATCTGTGCAACGCGATCTTCTCCATACTTTTCAGTTGCATATCGAATCATCTCGGAACGTCTACGTTCGTCGAAGTCAAGATCGATATCGGGCATCGAGATACGTTCAGGATTAAGGAATCGCTCAAAAAGTAATCCATGTTCAATTGGATCAAGTCCCGTAATTCCAAGTGCATATGCAACAAGTGAACCTGCCGCAGATCCACGACCTGGTCCTACGCGAATTCCAACTTTCTTTGCATGGGTTACTAAGTCCGCAACTACAAGGAAGTAACCAGGAAATCCCATTGTGATCATGACGTCGAGTTCGTAATTAAGGCGCGTGAAATGTTCTAGGGATGCCTTCTCCCCCATTCGTGCGCGCAAGCCACGTTCTGCTTCTTTGCGAAGCCATGAATCTTCGGTCTCGCCTTGAGGTACCTCAAAGGCTGGCATGAGGTTCTCATCTTCACGAAGTTTTACATTGCAACGTTCTGCAATGAGCAAGGTGTTATCACATGATTCAGGGATCTCCTTAAAAAGCTCACGCATCTGCGCCGGAGTCTTGAGATAGAACTCGTGATTATCGAATTTAAATCGCTTCGGATCTGCAAGTGTTGAACCGGACTGCACGCAGAGCAACGCTTCGTGTGCCGGGCCATCTTCGTGGAATGTGTAATGCAGATCATTTGTTGCAAGCAATGGAAGCTTGAGTTCTCTCCCGAGCTTAATCAAGTCTGCCTTCACTCGACTTTCAATATCGATTTGGTGATCCATGACTTCAAGGAAGAAATTATTTGCTCCAAAAATATCGCGGTAATCACTTGCCGCTCTTAGCGCTTCTTTATAATTTCCCATGCGCAGTCGAGTTTGAATTTCTCCACCTGGGCAGCCCGTTGTTGCAATCAGACCATCGGCGTAGCGTGAAAGCAGTTCGCGATCCATACGCGGCTTGTAGTAATAACCTTCTAGCGATGCCAGAGATGAGAGCCTAAAAAGATTTGCAAGACCTTGGTTATTCTCCGCCAAAATAGTCATGTGGGTATATGCACCACCACCGGAGACATCATCTTCCCCGCCATCGGCCCACTGAACGCGCTTCTTATCAAATCGGGATTCAGGAGCTACGTAAGCTTCGATTCCGATGATTGGTTTTACGCCAGCTTTGGTTGCTTGCTTATAGAAATCAAATGCGCCAAAAACATTTCCGTGATCTGTCATTGCAATCGCCGGCATTTCTTGGCGAGCAACTTCGTTTACAAGATCGCCGACGCGCGCGGCACCATCGAGCATCGAGTACTCCGTATGTACATGAAGATGTACAAAAGAGTCTTTCGTCGATGCCCGTGAAGCTGAAAAATCTTCAGATGGCATGGTGGCGCAACATTAGCGCCTAAGGCAGCACTGCCTCGGATAGCAACGCCAAAGAAGCTTGCAGGTCAGGCGGGTATGGCGCAGTTAACACGAGAGGTATTCCATTTGTGGGATGGTTAAATCGCAATTCAAGAGCGTGAAGCCAAGGTCGAGACATCTGCATTTTCTTTCCAAGCACCGGATCTGCTCCGTATGTCGTATCACCAACGAGTGGGTGATTAAGTGCAGAGAAATGAACGCGAATTTGATGAGTGCGTCCAGTTTCAAGTTCTACCTTTACCAATGAGACTGATCTGTAATACTCGATAACTTCGTAATGTGTGATGCTCTCTTTACCTGTAGCAACAACTGCAAATCTGTGATCTTCTTTTGGATGGCGATCTATCGGTGCGTCAATTGTTCCAGACGATGGATCCATATGGCCTTGCACAAGTGCATGGTAAGTTTTTTCAACGTCGTGATTACGGAACATTTCCTTTAACTTTAAGTATGCGGCATCAGTCTTCGCAATGATCATGAGACCGGATGTTCCAGCATCTAACCGGTGCACTACTCCTGCGCGTTCAGCTGGCCCTGATGTTGAAATCGTGTAGCCAGCTGCAAGAAGAGCGCCTACAACTGTGGGACCCATCCATCCTGGACTTGGGTGTGCTGCGCAGCCAACAGGTTTATCTATAACAACAATGTCATCATCGTTGTAGACAACTGTGAGGCCTACTAGCGGAGTCAGCGGAATGGGATCTTGATTAAGGGGCGCCGGCAGAAGCACGTCGATGATTTGCCCAGCTACTACGCGATCAGATTTGCCCATCGCTTTACCGCTGGTTGTAATGTCTCCATCTTCAAGTAATTTAACGATTGTCGTACGAGATAGACCTAGAACTCGTGTTAGGGCGCTATCAATTCTCTCGCCCTCTACGCCTTCGGGCACACTCAACGTTCTTAATTCACGTGACATCAGCGCCTACCTTACCGGTGTAATTGGCGGGATATTTCGCATCGTCAAAGAAAAGGCAAGGAACGCTGCAACAACGATTGCTGAGTCTGCAATGTTGAAAACGGGCCAGTATGGAATTTGAATCCAATCAATTACGTGCCCGCTGAGGAAACTGGGCTCACGAAAGATTCGATCTGTGAGGTTTCCTAGTACTCCTCCTAAGAGAAGTCCTGCAGTGGCTTGCCATCCTCGAGAAGAGATTCGAGTTGAGTAATAGGTAACTCCGACTACCACGGCTAGAGAGAGTAGGGCAAAAACTATTGCAAACCCTGTCGCAAAGCTGAATGCTGCTCCGGAATTTCTAACAAGAGTGAGAGTTAAGAAATCTCCCAGTACTTTGACTGGCTCTGTTGCGAGTGCCGAGACTGCCCATTGTTTTGTTGCAAAATCAATAAGCCAAATACACCAAGCAGTAACCCAGATTAGTCGTGAAGGTAGGTGGAGTTGGCGCACCTTAGCGCCGCTCTTCCTTCTGCTTGCAGATCATGCACAAAGTTGCGCGAGGGAATACTTGAAGACGTGCCTTTCCAATTGCTGTGCCACAGTCTTCACAGAGTCCATACGATTTATTCTCGATGCGCTCAAGGGCTCTTTCAGTTTGAAGAACCATGTCGCGTGCATTAATTACCAGTGACATTTCGTGTTCACGTTCAAAAGTCTTGGTACCTGAATCTGCTTGATCATCTCCAGCACCTTCGCCTGAATCGGAGATGAGCTCGTCCATTTCTGCTTCAACAGTTGCGAGTTCTTTACGCAATCTTTCTAAATCTTTTGAAATCTCAGCTTTGACTGTCTTTAGCTCCGCTGCGGTCCAAGGTGCTTCACCGGCAGATGCAACTACTGGTGTGGGTGCAGCCTTAATTGGTTTAAGGGGAGCAACTTTCTTTCCACTTTTTGCAGGACGTGGTGGTGGTGGCATTACCAGTCGACGCTCTTCGACAACCGGTGCTGCACTCGGCGCCATTACAGTTGCAACTGAAACTGTCTGAGATTTCTCATCAACTGTAAGAGTTGTCTTTCCAACCTTTGAAGGAAATGGACGACCTGGGGCTTTCTTTACAGGAATTGATTTCTTTGCAGGAGCTTTTTTCGCTGGCACTTTCTTGGCAACAGCTCTCTTGGCAACAGCTTTCTTGGCAGGAGCCTTCTTTGCTACTTTCTTAGGCGCAGCTTTTTTGGCAGGTGCTTTCTTCGCGGGAGCCTTTTTGGCTACTTTCTTAGCTACTTTTTTTCCTGGCACGCCGCGCACCTTATGCGTTTTTCTCCGCGCAACCAACTTTGCCACGCATGGTTTAGACTCAGAACCAGCAAGTCCTTGTACGAGAAGTGCGTTGAAGAGGCCATCACCTCGGGAGCACGCTGGAAGATCCGGTCGTTTATTGATTCGGGGTAGAACTAGCCGTGGCAAGTAAATAAAGAGGTACGAGTTCCGCACCTGCGGAAACGTACAAGGCGGGTGGTACCGCGAACTTCGACTCTGAAGTTCGTCCCTCCAAGAGTTACTGACTTCTTGGGGGATTTTTTATGTCATCACCATTTCGCGCAATCAGCGCACAGATTGACCTTCCTGCAATGGAACGTTCAAT
>B570J29032_109958895_pt1 | contig 15884 bp, 18 predicted proteins | sample LakMenEpi16Nov12_FD_29032 | JGI IMG/M metagenome (IMG submission 29032) | reverse complement strand
CCCGAACTGGCCGAGAGCCGCGATTACCCGAACGCCAATCGATGCCACGACTGCGGATACTTCCTTGAGCAGATACCGCGGACGGCCGAATGGATCTGCCCCGACTGTTGGGTCGTCCACTTGACGAAAGAAAACACCGCCATGAACACCCGGAACGTCAGGCTGGCTCGCGGCGACTAGACGGGGATGCTCGCCGAGATCGTCGCGCCGTTGTGCGTGATGGCCTGAATGTTGTATGTCGGCGTCGTCGAGTTGGTCTTGGTTATGGTCAGACTTGCGAAGTACGGTGCGAATTGCTGTTGTGTTTGGTTCACGTAGAAATCTGGGAATACCTGCGTCAGAACGGACGGATGCGCTGGGATGCCATAGTTCGCAAAGAACGGTGATTCACCCAAATTCAACTTCAGGCATTGAATAAGCGTAGTCAGATAGACCGCATCCGAATTTCCGTTTGCATCTGTGCTGACTTGCGTCCATTTGTATGTGCCATCTGCGTTGACGACACGACCATACGTGCGACGATTGCTCATGGTGCGATACTCCCGCCGCTATACGGTGTCACTGCCACGCCTGTGTTGGCGCCGCCGTTCCCGTTCGAATGAATGTGTCCGTTTAGAAAGGCGATGAGCGCCGCCCATACCTGATTCATCAACGTCACCGACGTCGTGTGAGCTCCATCCGAAAGCGATCCATTTGTGCCCGCGATGCTCCATCCGGTCGGCGTGATCGTCAGCGTCGTCGAGCCCGTCTTCATTTGAATTTGGTTCAGCGCAACAACAGTGATACTCGTCGGCGTCAGGGTGACGATCGAATTGCTGCTTGTGTCTCGCAAGACAACGCCATTGGGGCCGTAGATTGTCACTGCATTCGGATCAACTGACGTCCAGATCTTGTTTCCCACCGGCAGGAAAACGAGTGTCGAGAGATTCGCGCGCTGCGTTAGGTCCGCCACACCTCCGCCAAGCCCACTCACCCCGCCAAGATAGGCATCGAATGGGATCACCGCGCCCTTGTCGCCGACCTGAATCGGGTAGCGGATGTACTCCGGCCCGAACAGAGGGACCGTCACCTCTGGCAGCGTGAACTGGCTGTTCACCTCGAACTTGACCGTGACAATTGAACCGGAGACCGCCGCTACCGAGCATGGCAGGCCTTTCCCGGTCAACTGGAACGCGTCGTTGATTATCTTCTCGGCAAACTGGGTCAATGCCGGAGCGAGCGGTGTTCGAAGATGGTCCATTAAGTTGTCACCGCATCGATCGTGGTAACCCACGATGCTGCATCTGGGTCCCTGAAGTTTCCGACATGCCTCACGCGAGTCACCAGAAACGATCCCTGAAACACGAGATTATTCCGGTACGCAGGATAGGACTGCGCTGTTGTGGTCACCTGGGCCTTGGGCAAAACAATGTAGTCCCCAACCTGAATGTCATGCCGAAGAACACAGTAAAGCCCTATCGTCGCGAAATCTTTCCAGACTGGCTGGCCTATCACATCCGTGAAGATGATCTGCTTGGGCGTGGTCGGCGTTGTGCCGTCATACACCAGAAACGTGTCATCGCGGATCAGCATCCTGACGCCGCTATACGTCCCGCCGATGATGGATTTGCTGATTGTGTTGATGTAACCCGCAAACTGTGTCAGGGACTGATGCACCCCTGGTTCATCATGGGCCAGAACAAGGTTCTGGCTGATGCTTATCGATTGCTTATAAGTGGGGAAAGCTGTTTGCAGGGTATTGGAAATGGCCACACTCAACTGCATGCCGGCCTTCCAATTGAGTACCAGATTCTGCGGTGCCTCAGCGCTGCCAGTATCTGCGTAGAAGACAAAATCGAGTGTCTGGTTGATGCCCTGCCAGTTTCCGAATGCCTGGAAGATCCTTCCTTGCGCTATCAAACCGGCCTGCGCGGGATTGGCCAGTGGTAGACCCTTCGCCATGCCCGCGAAGATCTTGATCGTCTTCCCGTTGAAATTCGATGACTGTCCTATGTCCGTCAGGGCGATTCCCCATACTCGCAGGAATGCGGCACCGGCCGGTACATCATAGGTATAGATCGGAACGTCAATCTCGATATTGAGCGCGCCGGGCAGAGTCGAGCCGCTCGCCTGATCAATTGACGTGAAGCGCTTGACGATGCTCCCGGTGGCGGGGTCGCTAATCTGCACATCGTAATAACGCATCTCACGGACTCACTTCGAACTGCGCGCTCGAGACTCGATACACCAATGTGGATGTGAAGTGCCCGGATACCATGGAAATGCTGTAGTTGTCTGGGGAGCCTATCAACGGCACACACAACACCAGGACGTTCTGCGTCGTATACAGATTCAGGTAATAGCGCTGCCCGAACAGATTCCATGTAACGATGGCGGTGTATTGCTGACCATCAAGCGTCGGCTGGAACTGAAAGTTTGATGCACTGGATGGCGCGAACGGAATGTATGTCGTCATGGGGTTACCGCCACAGTGCTAGTTGGCGTCGGCGCTACGCCTGCGACTGCCCCTACCAATCCGCTTGCCAGACTACCGATCCCACTTGCCACGCTGCCGATTGCAGACTCAATGCCAGACCATGTTGGGAGCCCGCTAAAAGGCAGGCCACCGCCGATCTTTCCCATCAGTCCATTAAGCGCTTGCGCGGCATCAGCTTGCGCCACCAGGGGCTTCTCAAAGTCCCACTGCCATTCCGTTTGAACCTGCTTACCGTTTCCCTGCGAAACATCGCGCAGATTCGTGAGAATGCATCCTGTGTAGATGTAAGAAGGCGTTGCGATGGTGTACGTCCCGCCCGCCGAATTGTGCGCGTCAAGCGCCACCTTGAGCGCACTCATCGTCATCAGCTTCGAGATGTACCCGCCCTGCGAATTGGCTGGGCACGCCATCAGCAGCGATACATTCAAAGGCTGCGCAATGATTGCATTGGCCGCGACTGCCTGATTGGCAAAGGGATACTTGCCGATCTGATTGTTGACGAGCGAGGTTCCCGGAAGCGGCCGGAACTGCGCAAAGAACGAATCCAGATTCAGATTGACGTTTCCTTGCAGCAGCCCCAGTGCGAAATTCCCAGTCTGTGTGAGCGCAACAATCGGTAGCATCCCGCCAGGTATGAATTTCGCCAAACCACCCGTCAGGATTATGGGACTTATCTGGAAACCCAACTGCCATATAGTACGTTCAGTCGACATGACTATCGAGGTTCAATTCCGGCTGGTTTGCGGATCTTCTCGCCCTAAGACCTTCGCTTATCTTTAGCCTGTGCTCGGGTGTGAGGGCCTTTCCCGTTCGGGCATCGCTAATCTTCTTTCGCGTCTCCGGAGATAGCACCTTCCCCCTGTGCGCATCGCCAATCTTCGCACGCGCCTCTTCGGTATGGGATCGACCTATAGAGGCGGCGCTGAGAATCTTTTTGTATTCCGGGGTGGCGTATAGAGCTTTTTGCGTTGCTGCACGCCTAGCCACAGATTCAGGGGACTGCCTCTTTCCCTTCTTGGCAGCGCTTATCTTTTTCCCAATTTCCGGGTCGCGAATCTTTCCTCGGTTCGCTTTCGCGATTTTTTCTCTATGCTCCGCCGAGAAAATTCTTCCGGTCAAGGAGGCGCTGATTTTTGCCAAAACTTCATCAGACTGCTTTTGCCCCATTCTTGCCTTGCTGATCTTTGCGCGCTTTTCCGCTGATGGAACTATGCCTGAAGATCCTTCTCCTCCATCCGTCAAATTGGACAGAGCGACGCCCATATCCCGAAAACTCGAAATTAAAAGCCTCTCATGCAAGAACGCATCGGATTCCGAATCCCAGTAGGCGCATATCTGGACTGAAAACCCGTGTTTATCTGCCACGTGCTTCCAGTATTTCGTCCTGTTTGTCATCCAGGCCCTGGTTTTCTGCCCCTTCCCCACATAGAACACGCGCCCGGGATCGCCGGCCTTGTCGCCAGTTAGATGGATGTAGGTATAGAACTTGCCGCAGCGTCGCGCATAGGAGAACTCAGCACAGAATGTGCTAGCATCTTGGGCAGCCATTTCGACCTCTCGTACAGGTTGGCTTGGTCAGGAGGCCCCGGCCGTGTGTCCAGCACGTCGGGGCTTCCGCCATTATATTGGCAAAATCACGGGTTTACCATGAAGTTTCCAATTAGTGAGCCAATGCGTTGGTGGTGACGATGGCGCTGCCACCCGTGTTGTTCCGCACCTCTACATGAACCGATGTCGAGCCTCGCTGTTGCGTCCCGGATGAACGTCCAGATTCCAGATTCGTGGGGCTTGGAGCCGTCTTGGTAATGTAGTCGCGCGTTTCCCTCGGGAGGTGCGCCTTCCACTGATCTCCATTTGCAGCGAGATCCTTGTCGATATTGCCGGCTCCCCAGTTATATGCAGCAGCGGCCTTCTCGAAATTGCCGTGGTACTTGCGCATCAGATCGCCAAGCATTCGGCCCGCGGCATTCGCTGAATCCTGAAGGCTGAAAGGATCGGTAAGGCCATACTGTTTAGCGGTGCCCCCCATGAACTGGAATGGGCCCTTTGCGCCGACCGGGGATACAGCCTTGGAAAGATCCTTGCCAGAAAATTCCGTAGACTGAATCCTGCCGAGCGATCCCGGGGGAAGACCGTTTTTCCTCTCAATTTCCTTGTAGTACGGCGGCTCTCCGCCGAGCATCTTCTTGTTCACTTGCTGAACATTCCAGGCGACCTTATCTAGCGTCGTCGGGGTCAGCTTGTCCCAATCGGATTGCTTTTTGGGAGCCTCACCAGGGGCGGAAGGTGTGGCATCAGACTTGACGATTCCAAGGAATTTCAGCTTGTCATAAATCCAGCCAAATAGATCCCCGAGAGCCGAGCCAACTTTCTTCACCCTGTCGATGAAGTTATCCATGTCCGACTTGAACTCATCGGATGCCAGATACTTGGCGAACTGCTTGATCTTGTCGCCGAAAGTCTGGATGTAGCCAGGGAGATCCTTGTCGCCCGCCAGCGTACCGATTGCATCAGCCACGGCGCCGGAGAGCGTTGCCAGCGGACCAGAAAGGCCCGACAGCTTCTTGATGAGGATGGCTTCAATCTGCGAGCCAGCCTTATCCAATTGAATGCGAAGGTCTTGCCAGCCCCTTAGCGTTTCATCGTTGACGCGCAACGCTTCGCGGTCTGCATTCTGTTTGCGCACAGCATCATCGATTTCTTGGTCCGTCATCTGATGCAGACGACGAAGATCATCCATGCTGTACAACTGAGTCAGCCCATGCGCCTCAGCATTCTGCTGGGTCAGGCCACCGCGCTCAAACGAATGCTTGGCGGCCTTGAGCGATGCCGACATGACATCGACGTTGCTGCCCGCCTCGGGATTGACGCCCAACGCCGAGAAAATCCAGCGCTTACTCAGGTCCGCTCGCGCGTTCGCAATATTCTCGAGCGTCGAATCGACATCTGCGAATTTGGAGAAATTGACTTGCGCAGACTTGAGGTCGCCTGGGTCAACGCCCAATCCTTGAGATTGGCGGCGTGAGTTTGCCGCGGCGCCCGCCAGACGGTCGAGACCAAACAGCCCAACACCGCCCATCAGGCCAGTAAAGATCGATGTCAGGCCGGCCCATTTAAGCAGCGATAGCGTCGCCTTGCCGATGTTCTTCGCGATGGAGAACGCGCCCTTGGCGATCTTGTCCACCACCCCAACGACCGACTGAGCGATGACTCGCAGCTTGCCCATGAAGGTAGGTGCAGCCTTCAGGCGGGCATTCATGACGGATGTAGCCGCGGCGATCTTGACGAACGGACGCATCGCCGAATTCATCGCCTTGCCGATCGACCCCCACGTTGCAGGCATCGAGCCGAGTTGCTTCTTATGGGCCGCAAAGTTCGCCTTTACCTTGCTCCACTCCGAGCCGCCATGTGCGACGGCTGCTTGGTATTTTTGGAAGCTTTTCTGGAAGTCCTTCCAGGCCTCATCGCGGACGTCAATGGTGACAACTGCCTTTGTGCCAGCCATCAGAACATTCCTCTATTTGATTTGAGTGCGTGGATCAGATGCCGCTGCCGGAACTCATGCGCCGACGCATATGGAAAGTCGTATTCAGAGAAGAAAGCCTCGAATCCCGCTTCAGATATCCACGTCAGGATGGAATGGACGATGCTGTCGCCATCACGCCAGAACTCTCTTCCGGCATCGATGTCGGCAATGAGTTCGCCCACTCCGTAGAGTTCAGCGACGTGCTTTGCGATTCCCAAATCTCGTGCACGCCCTGAAGCAGGGGATTCGCTTCCTTCGGCTTGTGCATCCAGCAGATGCACGTAAAAAAAACAACCTGCCCCTCCACCTCCGAGGCGGCATCGGCATCAATGGCCCCCGACCTCACAGCGTCATCGAAGGGGATTGTGGTCCATCCGCGCTCACCCGGGATGACAACATTCGTCAGGCGGCGGATCTCGTTCATCAGCGTGTTTTCAACGCCGTGCGGGCCCTCCCAGATGCCGCGGTCAATGGCAATGTTTTTCATCATTGTTGCGGCCACGCGCGGGCCAGCAAAGGCGGTCAGGCCGTCTTCGTAGAGCACGCTGAGCGTCTTCGAGATGATGAAAATGTTTGCCTCGAATACTTCGCGCGAGATAGGGACGCTGTGCGCGTAAATCCTTCCGCTGTCCGAATCAATGGGAATGACGAGATTGAGGCGCTTGTCTAGTTTCATGACTTTCCTTGATGGTCATATCCTTGTTGAGAACCCGCGCCAGCCTGCCAAGGAACAGATTTCGGGAGCTACCCTAGGCGCGGATAAGCGTTACAGCAGACTCCACAACGTGTTGTTGATGTTGTAGTAGCCGCGCAGCGTGATCGACCAGCCGGCCTCTTCGCCATTGATCTTCATCGGGCGCACATCAACGATGGATGCGTTGTTGACGTAGTACGTCGGGAGCGCTGACGTGTCGGGCGTGATGACGATATCGCCGATGACGGTCGAGTTTTCCATCTGCGACTTGTATGTCGCCGCCAGGCCATTCGTCTTCAGGATGTTGATCGTCACCGCGGCGATCATGTACGGATCTGGACTCGTCACCACGCCGACCATCGTCGGGATAACCGTGGTGGCTTCGCCCTCGAGTGCGATCTCGATCCCATCCTTGACTAGATAGCTCGCTGTGACGTTGAGCTGCGGGTTGCTGACGAACTTGACGCTTCCGCGTAGCCGGTTCAATGTCCCTTGCGGGATCATGGGGTTGGAAGTTGCCATGTTTTATCCCTTAGACCTGAACGAACTGGCTCACGTTGATGTTGAAAACAATCGTCGTGAAGCCGCGTGCCGGCGTGTACGCGATCGACAGGCCACCATACTTCCCGATGGAGTAGTCGCTCGGATTCAGCTTCGTGTACGAGGCGAACGGAACCGCATTGACGATGACGCCGATCGGTGCGGTGCCGCCCGTCAGGTACGCGATGAAATCTGCGGATGCCATCGCCACGGCATTCACCGGCCCCAGCGCAAGGCCATTGGCGACACCCTGCCCCGCGATGCTCTGCGACCGGATCTGCAGGCGGTCAATGCCGTTCTGGTCGTAGTACAGCGGCGCCAGCGAATTGTTCGACCCGTTGATGATCTCGTTGGCGATGTTCAGATCGACGTTGATCTGCATCCAGTCAACCGAGTACCAATAGTTGAACGGGTTGCCATCGCACATCGTTCCCCAGACGAGCATCGTGTTGCTGATGCCGCCCTCTGCGCCGGTCGCGATGTAGTTGACGTTCGCTGCCTTGAGAGTGGTCAGCAGAGACGAATTGCCCAGCGTCGGGTAAGGCGTCACACCGACCATGTACGAGAAGCACAGCGGGCCGACCTTGTTGGTCGAACTCGGGCTGTAGCTCAGCGTCTTGTAGAACGTGGACGCGAGCGTGAATTCTGTTGCCGGGATCGTCGGCGCCTCGATCAGCATGAACACGTTCTTCATCAGGGCGGTGAAGTTCGTGTAGTTCGCTTGCGTGACCGTGACGAAGAAATATTGCTTCGCCGTCGTGGCCTCGTAGCTCGCGATCAGCGCGGGGAACGTCGGCTCCGAACCCCACTCGCGCGGCACCAGATACGAGTAGAACTGCAGCGGATTGGCAATCATGTACGCCGTCAGGGCCGTTACGCCTTCCGCGGGCGTACCCGGGCCAAGCTCCAGCACGTACACATTGACGTTGCTGCCTTGGGCAAAGAACGTCGTGCCCATGGCGGTCAGCTCAGCAACATCCGAATCGGTCACGGTGCCCTGCACTGTCACCGAGCCCGGGTTGCTGACGAGCGGATAGGTGAAGGTCGACGCGCCGGTAATGGTCGCGTTGAAAGAGCCGTTATAGCCAGCCGGGGTGACACCAGCAATTACAACGCCAATCGTGTCGCCGTTGGGAAAGCCGTGCGGAGTCGCGGTCGTAACCGTTACCACGCTGCTCGCCCAGGTCATGGTCGAGATGGTGATGGCGCCGGCTAGGACGGACGTGAGGTCCGACATCTGTGTCAACAGCTTGCTGGCGTTCTTTGCCAGACTCGTGCCGCCCTGGGAAATGAATACGCCGGTCTTCTGTAGCGTAGACGGCGCCGGGGCGATCGTCTGCGTTACATTGACCTGGACGATGGGATTTGCCATGGCTTATTCCTTAGTCGAACGACACAGCGACTACTGCCGTACCTGCTTGCACGACAATGCCCGCCAGGCAAGGGAAGTCCAGGGGGATCGTTGTGCCGACTGCTGCTTGCGCAGAGGTCAAAGACGCGACGATGTTGGCGGTCGCCACGCCGCCAGTGGTGGCCACGTCATTGACGACGAGCGCCGCGGCTGTGCCGCCTACCACATTGATCTTGCAGATACGGCCGGCCGAACCCTTCACCAGAAAGGTGCCGGTCTGGTTCAGCTTGCTGAGCGAACCGCTGCCGGTCAGAAGATTGCCGGACGCATCCACGGTCAGAGGAGCGCGAGCGAGAGACGGATTGGTTGCGACGTTTGCTTGAAGAGCGCCTTGAGGCATGATTTCGGGTCCTAGAAAAGAAAAACCCGCTCAAGGCGGGTGATGGGTTGCGCTGCTTGTGAGGCCGCTTAGTGCGGATCGGGCGAGACTATGAAAGTCGGGATTGCGGACTGAATGAACTGTCTGGCCAGGTTGTTGATGCGCGTCTGGTAGTAATTGACTTCGATGTCAAATGTCTTCTTCATGGCGATCACGCCAAGTTCTGTCTGGGTCCGTTTTTCGTCGCGGATGACGGGCATGTTTCGAAGGCCGATCGCATTTTCATTGTTGCTGATGTACTGAAACACGTAGTCCTGAAAATCCAGGGCCTGCTGGTTGTTCATCCCGTACATCGTGATCTTGGCGCGATCCCAGGCCAGTTGGGTATGCGTCATCGTGGAGTCAAGCAAGGGCGCCGCACCAATTGCCTCCGTCTGGTCAATATGAACCGACGCATAAGGCGGATAGATGTCCTGCGGCACCAGAAACGACGGATACATCGGCATGAACTGCGTCAGCATCAGCCAGATCGGAAGGCTATTCGATACAATTAGGTCGCTATTTAGCGCCGCAACGTTATCGATGATCTGCGAAGCCAACGCGGGATAGACTGCATCGCCCCAGTAGTGATTCAGTTGCGCCTGTTGGTAAAACGACTTTCGCTGACTAAAGCTGAAGCGGACGCCATTAAACGTCCCGATGAACATGACGTTTTCGCCAACCTCATTGAACTCGTCGATCGGCTGCAACGCCGTGAACACGACGCGATTGACGTCGATCGTCTCGTCTTCGAGCTGATCTCGCTGTGTCGAGTAATGCAGCGACCCTTGGACGGTAACCGTCGGCGCGGGCGTGATAATCTTTGATGCCGCGTTATAGGCTACTGCATTGAATCTCGCCGCATTGAACAAGGCGGATGCGCTCAAAAGATCGGCGCGCACCCAGAAAACGAATCCATCCAGCGGCAGGACGAGGCGCACATACTTCGTGAAGGTGACGGTCTGCTGGTTATCCAGCGTATTGACACCAGCTTCCAGGCCTGCCGCAAGTTGTCCGGTGGCGGATGAGGTTTCAGTTATGCTTGGCATCTCACTCCGTCCAGACCTTCATGGTCGCCTGATATTGGCCCGTATCGACGAACGACGGACGACGCGGGCCTTTGCCAGCCTTCAGCCGATGATTCACTCCTTTCAAGGCCGCCTCAGTCGGAACACCAGTTGCTCCAGTCTTGGTGATTTCTTCCTTGTCCAGATAGGTGAACTTGAACAAGGTTTCAATCTCGCTCGCGGCTGATCCGAATGGATTGAATGAGGCCGGGGCGCCCATCATCAAACTCTCCAAGGAGCCGGCCACCGAGTTTTCAATCGCCTGGATGATTTCCTGGCGATGGAGGTCCACAAAGCGCTCCATCACCAGATACTCTTCCTCAAGCCAGACGGCGACATCGCCAGTCGTCTGCTCGGTGGGGCTGACGGCGTGGATCGGCTTATTGGCCTTTCCTTTCTTCGCCTGTGGAATCCTCTTCTGGCTCGGCGGATTCTGATATGGAATGTCGATCACGCCGAGTACCAGTTTCATGACAATCCCCAGTTCGTCCCAAAGGCCTGCGCGAAGTAAAGGTATTGACGCCCGTACGGAGTCTTCAAGTTCTGAAGATTCTGAAGCGTCAGATTCTTCATCGCCTCTGGCACGACCAGCGATTCCGATGTCGTTTCATCTGCGCTAGAGCCAATCACGCCGGCCACGAATGAGTTGATGCCGTAATTCGTGCGTGCAGTCGCAAAGAACGTCTGCCCGGACTGATCAGTCGCGAAATTGATCAGCATGTCACCGGCCAGGTTGTACACGGCCAGCTCGTAGATACCTGGGCCGGTATAACCAAGGTTCGTCGCTCCGCTCGGCGCTCCGATGGTTTGAAGCGCGGGATTGACAATCTCCTGCGCGAGCGCGAGCGTCTGCAGAATGAAGGGGGAATTCGCCGGCAATGCCGCCACCGGAATCCCCATCGTCTGCTGGATGAACGTTGTGTAGTCGGTGACGTTGACGGTCATCAGTTGCCCCTACGCTTGCCACTCCCGCGCTGCACAGTGATGGTCTCAGCGAAGTTCGCTTCCTTGCCAGGCTGTGCCAGTTCCTTGATCTCCACGTCCACATTGCCCAGCGAGTTGCCGGCGTCCTGCGCGACTTGGCTCAGCGAATGACTGATGACAGCGGCCGCCTGTTTGCGCGCCTCAAGTGCGCGCTCTTCGAGCACCGTGTCATTGTTCTCGACCGTGTACATGATCTTGCTCACATCGATCGGCTTGTCGTACTGGTAGCACATGCCGACGAAGAACTTCGAACGATCGATGTTCGCGACGTTGATCAGGCCGTAATGCTCATGCTGCTCGACGATGATGTTGAGTTCGTCTTTCGATGCATCCTTCCACACCATGATCTGCTGGCCGATATCGATGACCTGAACGATCGGATTCTTCTGCTCCGGCGCGCGGTACATGAATTCATGGCGTTGGCGGGTGCAGTTTGCGATGTAGAGCTTGGACATGCTTGGTTCCCTGTAAAAAAGAAAGGGCCCCGAGAGGCCCTTGTTTCCCTGTATGAAGGGCTGCGGCAACTCGCACAGGGGGCGAGCTTTCGGTTCCGGAACCTAGCCGCAGCACAGACGTAAAAAAAGCGCCATTGGCGCCCTTTATTCGCTTACTGCAAGACCGACTTAGTAGCCGGCTGAGATGATGGTCAGAGCCTCGGGGCGAACCGCCCAGCCCGACGTCGCGCGCAGTTCCGACGTGATGTCGATTGCGCCACCCGGCAGTGGGCACGGCAATTCGCGGGGAGCGGCCATGTCCATGTACTGCAGGTTGCAGGCCGCCAAGCCGGGGGTGAGTTTCGAGAACTCGTTCGTGTTAAGCTTGTGCGCGATCGGCTTCTTGACTTCCGGGATCGTGATCATGATCACGTCCGTGCCGCCCGCGCCTTGGCCGATGAGAGTGTCATCGGTCACCCACACGATCTCGTCGCCGTTCCAGCCCGCGGCGGTATCGACCACCACGCCCGGAGAACCCGAACCTGCGCCCGGACGCTGGAATTGCACCAGCTGAACGATCTGATACGCAAGCTGCGTCATGACGCGCTGCGTGGTCAGGACCGTCACGCGCAGCGGGATACCGACTTGCATCGTGCGCACCTTGGCGGCAGCGATCTGGTTCAGGATGAACTGAGCCAGCTGGCCGCTATCGTAGGTGCTGATGGTGGTGTTGCCGTTCGAGTCGGCCGGCAGGTTTAGCGTCGTCGCGCCCTGCGTGTTGAGCAGGCCTTCGCCGTTGGCCGGCGTGAAGCCCTGCAGCAGACCGCCGCGGAGCTGCTGGAAGATGCCCTGACGCATGCCGAGGCGCTGAGCCTCGACGATCGAGATGCCCCAGCGGCCCATGGCGGCCGTGTCATGGTGATCGTACTCAGCGCGCACGCGGAGCAGATACGTCGGCGTCGAAATCATGTCATTCGTCACCGACACGCCCGGCAGGAGGTTGCCGGCCGATTGTCCGGCACCGACCTTCGTGCGAATGTCGAGATGCTTGATGTAGACCTGCAGATCGCCATCACTCAGGCGAACCATCGGATCGCCGCCCGCCAGCACTTCGAACGCGCCGGAAGCCTGTTGATACTGCGTCAGGATTTCGGGGACGATGTACGACGGGTTCTGGATGACGTAACTGGATGCAACGTTAGCCATTTTTGCCCCTTAGATTTGGATCAGGGCAGTGGTGCCCGTGTTAAGCCAGTTGGCCGTCAGCAGGTTCGCGTTCCACAGAACGGTCTTGCTGTTGCCCTTGTTGATTTCCAGTACCTTCACCGGAAGCGCGCCCGTGCCTTCATTCAGCACGATCGTGCCCGTCAGTGCGCCCGTTGCAATCGCGCCGCTCGCCGCCGTGATCTGGAAGCTGAAGTGCTGGTTGTCGGTGAATGCGGTGACGGTCTGGTTACCGTTCACGAGTGCAGCGCCCGTGCCCGTCACGCCGCTCAGGTTGATGGTGTCACCCACCGCGCCGACAGTCGTTGCGGCAGCAGCGACGACAGCGAACGTGTAGACACCATTCGCGAACGTCGACGTCACCGAAGTGACAGACACCGTGGCTGTGCTGGCGTTGTACGGCTGCAGGACGTTGTTGTTGAAGTCCCACGAGACCTGTTGGGACGTCAGGCCGCCTTGCAGCGACACCAGCGACGGATCGCAGGCAACCGGGATGCGCGCATTCGATCCCATGCGGAAGAACGGCACCGTGCCGCCCTGGCCGACGATGGGCACCTTGTTCTGCGGCCAGTTGACCATTGCATGGCCCTGGTTGAACACCGAGAAGCCCTGGATGGTGGCGATCGACGTCGAGCGACCCACGTTCGGGCCGGTGATGTTGCCGAAGCCCGGGTTCGGGATGTTCTCGAAGATCGGGACACCGCCCCACATCGGGAGCGATTCGGTTTGCGCCAGCACGCCGTTCATCAGCTGATAACGGATCGCCGGATCATCGAGGGCGTTGCCCTGGACGTAGCCTTCCGACTGGACGGAGAACGAGCCTGCGGCGTTCGTCGTCAGCATCGGGTTAAACGAGACGAAGTTGCTCATGCTCAGTTTCCTTTGTTAATACCGACTTGCTTCATCGGAATGGTCTTGAAGTCGCCCATCCAGGCATTCGGGTCGCCCACGAACGTGCGGATGAGTTGGCCGTTGCTGTCCTTCTTCTCGATCGCGCGCAGCGAGCCGGCCGGCAGGTCAACCGGATGCGAGGCAGCTGCGGCGGCATCGGCGTAGATCTGCTTTTCGGCGATCTCGACAGCCGTGTCAGGCAGGGCGTTGATGTCAACGGCCTTCCAGTTCTCGCTGTGCTTCTTCAGGTTCGAGGCGAGGCGCTTGCGGTAACCGAGCAGGTTTTCGCCACGCAGGGGGCGCGGGGCTGAGTCGCCAAACGCCGAATACACGCTGTCGGCCTTGGCCTGCGCGTCCGCCATTTCGGCGTAATCCGCGTCGGACATCTCTTTGGGCATGCGCGACTCGAGATCGGCGATGCGCTGGCGCGTCTCTTCCGCGTCGGCCTTGGCCTTCGCCTCTTCTTCCTTGCGCTTCTCTTCTTCCTCGGCGTCGGCCTTCGCCTTGGCTTCGGCTTCTTCCTTCTCTTTGGCCTCTGCGTCAGCCTTGGCCTTTTCTTCGGCCGTCTGATTCTCCGAATCCGCCTTCTTGAAGCGCTCCTCGAAGGAGTCCATGCGCTTCATGATGCTGTCGCACATGTTCATGACCTTGCCCATCGCTTCGGCATCAGCTTTCGCCTTTGCCTCACTGTCAGCCTTTGCTTTCGCTTCGGCCTCTTTCGCCTCGGCGTCTGCCTTGGCCTTCAGTTCTTCTTCAGTCATTTGAGGTTCCTGAAAGTTGTTGGTGGAAACGCCTGATGGCGGGCCGCCCTTATCCCACACGCCTTGTATGCAAATTGCTACATGGTCGAGCAGGCTTGGTTTTCCCTCGATAAGGAGGGTCGCGCCATCTTCAAGCTTGATGGCCCTATTTACTGCTGGGTCACTAAATTCCACGGTTGGCGAGGTGGAGAGTTGGTACTTCTCCATAATCTCGGCCGACGTGGCGTCGTACACTTTGGCGATGGCCCATACCTCTTTTTCTTCTGGCTTGAGGTAGGGCAGAAAGACCGATCCGATGGACCGATCGGCGAATTCTTTGGAGTCGAGCGTCGACTTCTCGGGGTGCTCGCAAACGACTTGCAGGCCATTGCAGCGCGCGAGAAAGTCGTCATTTAGATAGAGTTCCGGGTTACGGAAGACGAACTCTTTGTGCGCCGACCGGTATGCAACGCCGGTCCCCGTGATCCGAATATTGAACAGCCAGACGTTCTCGTACTTCTGCGGCGATGGAAGTTCGCCGACCGCCATCGCTCGAGCTAGGTCCAGCTCGTTCATCTTGAGCGGGTTGATTGCGTCCAGAGCACCAGACTCAAGTAGCATCACGCAGCCCGGATGCATCGGCTCTGGATATTCACCCGGCGCCGCCCACATCCAATCAGTGCTTTCGTCGGAGAGCGTCGGTTTGAACTCGGTTACGGCTTTGCCGAACGTCGTGAACGCCACCGCGCCGTCATCGGTGAATGACAGTTGGCGCAGTGCTCCGGTCGGCAGATAGCCCGTCTCTTCGACGCACTCACGTACGGCAGCTTGTTCTGGCGTTTCGCCAGGCTCGATGTGCCCACCCGGGAATGCCCAGTGGCCCGGATAATCGCCGCCGTCGCCACGCTTGAGCAGCAACACCTTGTCATTGGCGATGAAGGCGATGCCCGCAGCTTGAGCCAGCTCGGCGTCGCTTCGGCTCTTTCCCGCTTCCTTGTATGCAATCGCCGCGGCTTGGTCACGCGGATGTCCCGCCTTGATCAGTTCCGCGATATTCCTGCTGATCACTTCTTCGCTGGAACCTTGTTCAAGTGGCATGGCTATGTTTGTGCGGTGGCAAGGGCAGTTTCACCCTTGTGAGTAAGCATCTCAGGCGGCAAATCTCGCAGGGCATACACGAATTGCATTGCGCACCGACAGAAAACCTCTTCTCCCGGCTTCGTCATTTCGTCCGTGTAGCCGGCACCCTTGTTCATCAAGCCGGCCTTCATCGCCCAGCTATCGCGGATTGCATAGAACTTGCCGTCTCGCGCCGCATGGTCAGGGCGAGCGTTGTATCCCGCCTGTCGGAAATGGCTCTTCCAGATTCCAGCAATCGCCCCGCCATCGACGGCGATGATGTTGTTCAGCTCAGAGGTCAGCTTGTGGCCTTGATCGATCAGAACGCGCCGAGTATCGAATGACAGCGCCGAGAACGACTTCTTCAGATTCGCCGCCACCTCACGCTTATCCACCGCTCGACTGCCGCCAATCGGGATC
>B570J29032_109958896_pt1 | contig 15905 bp, 8 predicted proteins | sample LakMenEpi16Nov12_FD_29032 | JGI IMG/M metagenome (IMG submission 29032) | reverse complement strand
CTTCAACGCCAGCTCCCCGTTTTTGATGCTTTATCCTTCGGTCTAAGGCAAAACAACTGTCACATGGCAGGAGGAGGAGGGCAGTGGGAATCGCTATCAGAGTACACAACACGAAAACTACTGCTTCCGGTGCGATTGATTGGTCCCGCGTTAGCATGAAAACCCAGTTCAGCAAATATATCCTGATGTTTCCACGATCCTCCAAGGAGAAGCTTGTCACCGTCTCGCGCATCACCCTCATTTCTCGATTCAGAACGAGAATTACTCATCCACTCCCATACGTTACCATGCAGATCGAGTAAGCCGTGTCGATCATCCTTGGGGTTCTGCTTTTTACTTGGATGAAATAAACCCGCTTTAACATGCGCCGCTATAGACTCAGTTCGGCTTCGTGTACGCTGAGCCTTACTCTCAGAGCACCAGCAAAGCGTATAGTTATTTCTGCTACCCCACCAGAAACGCTCTCTGCAAGTTCCATGCCAACTAACGGCCCACTTCCATTCATCATCCGTTGGTAGGCGAAATGGCTTACCAGTTATTGCACAAAGCCATCGGCAAAACTCCTGTGCCATCCAATGAGAAACTTGCAGGACTGGATCATCATCTCGATCGCTATCTTGGTTTCGAAGCTCCCAATGCTTCGGGCAGAACAGTTCATAGAGTGCATTTGTTACTGGAAAATCAGCTATCCAAAACGACTTAACAGAAGGACTGAATCCGTGATCGCTAACGCTAAGATGATAAAAGCTCTCATGAAAATCCCAAACTTTTTTATTTTCGCAGGGGAGCGTTTTTAATCTATCACTTAACAAAGACTCTTTGGAATATACCGCATGAACTACACTGTCTCCCACGAGCCCTCTAAGAGAGGTAATATAACCGGAGTCGCGGAATTCCCTACTGAGCATATCGGCTATTTGAACATCTTTTTTTTCCACAGCTGCGATTGCTTCTTTTTTAAAATCACGATTCATCCCGGCATTCTGATCAAGTGTCTTTCTGTAATTGAACCTTGACGTCCAATTTTGGCTTACTAAAATCCTGCAAAAGGCATCGAGCTCCGAATCCAACTCTAAATTGTCTTTTAATATAGCTTCAAAAACAATCCATGGATTACCCAGTTCAATTAGCCTCTGAGCTAAGCGGTTGCGGTCGGCCGAATCTTCCAAAGAGGAAAGAGCGAATCTAAGAATATCCGAACAGCCGAGCGCAGTGAGTTGATTGCTTTTGGATTTTAGCTTTCTCTCATCCAGTAAACACCTTGCGGTATGGATTGATTTAAGAAAATCAGATCCTTCTTTTTCAGAGAACATTCGAGCGAAATAGGAACCTGCGAAAAATTCCAGAAAGCTCTGATGACGAAAAGAGAACCTCTCACTGGTCGGTGTTGTTGTCTGGTTCAAGATCGCAATATTGTACTGGGCAAGGAGCTCAAATGGATCAGTGATTCCAAGCGAGCGAACTTCCGCGTGATCTTTCAGATTCTTTTTTAAATCCACCAAATCCGTTACTGCGAGCTGGCCTGTTAACCCGACCCGCTCAAGCATAAACCAAGCGATTTGCTGCATAAGGTTTTTCTCAATTCCAGATATTTGACGCCGAGCTCTTGTGTCCTCGATTTTCGTCGAAGCTTGTTCGAGGAAATAATCGACAACCCTATCGTATATCCGATATTTGCTTGAGAACTGATGAAAAAAGTTCTCGACGTCTCTTACAGCCAACTCCTTAATAAAATTTAAAACCAAGGGAACTCCTAACAATCCGTGAAGATGACGTCGACGTCTCTCGTTCTCATCACCTGTTGTCGTCCAGTGATCATCGTAAGTTGACGGGATCAAACTCTCGGAAAGTTTCTCACCTAAATATTCTCGTTGGCGTTCTTCATCGAAAGGCAACAATATCAACTTTCTCCATTTATCATTACCCCTAAAGAAACGGGGTTGTATAACCTGTGTTTCTGGTCTACCTGTAACCATCACTGAGAGATGGCGTACAGATGCACTTTGAAGGAAAAAGCCTAGGTCTTGCATTTCCCTATCTGTTTGATCAAGTGCATCGAGCAAAAATACGATTGCACCGTTTTTCCATGCCCACTGAAGCCATTTCAGTCGGTCTTCATAACTAAGAGAATTTAAAGATCCCTCTGGGTAAGCCGCGTTAAGATGGTCGCTAATATCGAACTTTTCTAACAACTGAACTGCGCCGAAATTCTCCCAAGATCCTACCACGGATAACGGAAAGTCATTTCCCTTGGTTCTGCCGAATCGAATCGGAATCAAAATCGAGTTACTTTCTGCTATAGTTTTCTGACATTCGATTATAAACGTAGACTTTCCTAATCCGCTTTCAGCGCACATCCAAATCCGTTTGCAACTTACTGCGGCTTCAAAATCTCCGTTCCTGATCAGAGCTATTCGCTCCTTGTCTAACTTGTTGTGCTCTGGCACTTGACCTTGCTCATCCTGAATTGCTATTTCTGGTTGAATGTAAGGTTTACAGGTTTGATCAATAAACTTTGCTGATTCCTTAGCAATCTGTTGGTTGACCCGTCTTGTAATTCCTGGAAACTTTCGAAGCAAATCATACGCTTGATTTAGATTTGAACAGCGGGTAAATTCAAATGAGGTGTCATTAGGCAGCGATCCCTCCGATTGGTCACTTGATATTAAAAAACCAGTGATCCGTTTAGGTATACTCGGGTTCATCAATGTTTTTATGTCAATATCATTCACCGGCCTAATCTTCAAATCAAAATACCTACGTTCTTTCCACTCATTTGATTGAGTATCGAGTTTAGCGGTTGCTACCGAATGGGGATCCAATGGTAAAGGATCATCTTTCCATACATCAGGATTTCCAGCGGCCGCGGCAATTAGAGCGCAGGTCATGGCTACCTCTCCGGATCGGCCCACAATTGGGATTTGTAAGCGATTTTGAATTCCGAGTTCGTCTGCAGATCTCGAATTTGCCAGGTCTATACTCCATATCCAGTCATAGTCGGGCGTCTTCGATCCCCAAAGGGTACTGCCTATATAGCCCCTCGCTGCAATTTGTGCATTCTGAAGACCTTGGCAAAAACTTTTACTTGCCATGTATAGGTAGCCACCAAGAAATGGATCGGCTATCAGATGTCCGTTTCCCCCGTTTACCCTTTGGACTATCAATTTTGCCAACACACCCATTGGTTTCTCCAGAGACGTTGCGAAAACGACGTTTGTCTCGAGCTTGTAGGATGTTTCAGGTTGTTTACGGTCTGAGAGGACTCGGAGAATTGCCCCTGCCAAAAGCAATCCAGGGTTGTGCCACTTATTCTTGATGCCACTTTTTATAACAAAGTCGTTTAAAAATCTGAAATACCTGTTAGATTTTCTGTTCAATTCAGCGGTGGGTGGCATGAAGTACGGTGTTCCGTCGACCGGAATCAAAGACTCATCAAGGTTATTAGGGCAGTAATTCCAGGCGTTTTCTGTAGTCACGATGATTTTGCGTATCGAATCTAGAAAACATTCTTCCGTTGCGTTCTCATGGATCGCGGTGATCAGTTCCAAACGAGCCAAATACTGAGCCAGGACACAACGACATGCTTCCGATTCCGGAGCGTCGATTTTATTGATTCGCTCTGCGATCGATTTGCCAATCGATACCGCGTCTAAGGAAGAAACTGTTGTAGACTGTAGCAAGCTACAGCGCCCCATTGAGATAGTTTCGCGAAAAACCGCAGCGGCCCCTTTCTCTTTCAATCGTTCGAGTCGTTGTAGCGCTGTTTCTGTCATCAGTCGAGTTGAAGCGAATACGAAGCAATCGGATCAGTTCCGGGTTTGTTCAGCCCGCTGTAGAGTTTATCTATTTTTTTCCTTCGCTCAACAAGGACTTGGTTCATACCAATCCATGAGAATAGGCGAAAATCTGGAATCCGATCCCCAGAGGCTGTGGCTCTTCGTGGACTTGCCCTCTTCAAAGCAGGCCTTTTTCGCATTTGTGGCATGTTGTACGGTTTTTTTGGAAAATTATGGCAAAGCAATTCAGAAAATGGTAACCTAATCTCTTCTTCCAATGGGGGATATCGATTGAGTTAGATCGCGATCGCGAGAGGAACGGGATACGAGTAGGATTATTTTGATAGGCAATAAGATATGGATCAATCAAATTTCAACGAATTTCTTGAGCAGCTCAGCGTCCTACGCGTTTGTGAGTACGATGCCAAGTTCCCCGAGTTTTTGTCGAAGAAGCTAAACCGCGACGACAAAATCGATTTCGCGGTGGATTTAGCATTGCTTCCCCAGTTTTATGGTGGCGAGTACGAGAATATCGCCTATGCAGTGATGGAGGCGTATCTGTGGAGTAATACTGGAAAACGCGCTTTACAGGAATTCGGATGGCGTGAAGGGAACATCGTGCTGGTCGATTTTACGAATCCAGGAAAGCCAATGCTCAGTGTGCCTCAAGCAGATGCTCCCATGAAGACTCTGTGTACCCCCTACATCTGGAAGGTTGAGTCCGCCACCGGCAAGACCCCTCGTGAGCTGTTCAATGAAAGATTCTCGACAGATTCAGAGGTTTTAAAGAACAAGATCAATAGCTCAATAAATTTTCGTGGAAAAGTTCCACTGCTCCCTGATTTATCGAAAGATGAACAACTTAAAGTTCGGTTTACTGAATTGCTTTGTGATTTGATGATTAATCCATCTAGTCGCAACTTTTTTGAGTCCATTGAGCTCTCAGACTTGCTGATCAACCCGATTTTCAAGCGAGCAAAAACGATTTTCAGCAAGCTCAGTTCGGAAAATGAACCAACCAGAGAGGAACTAGAGTCAGCCCTTGGTCAAAGCCTTGCGGATCGGTTGTTACATATATTAGTTGCCGAGCACATTGCTACCTTCAGGAGGGTATTGTCAAGCGACGATCGAACGAATGATTTGAGTGCTGAGGGCGAAGCACGCGGGGACGAGTTCGTGCAGTACTTCAATAATGTCGATCAAATACTTTTTGTTGACGATGCGGAAATCTCGTTGGTTTGCCTGGAATACTGTATCGGGGAAAGGTTTCCAACGATAGCTAGCAAACGAGTGGAAGCGACGCCCGACAACCATGATTTCTACTTCTTATTAGGCCTTGCCACAAAAGATGGTCTGACACCTCGTGGTCACAATTTACTCAGCTGGATAAAAAGGTTTGTAGGAATTGAGGAAATTTCAGCCCGCGAACTCGATGAAATGAAAAAGCGTTGGAAGCGTACCCCATTGGACGACAACGAGATACTTAAGGAGGTTCGCGATAAACTCTCTGAGTCAGGAACGGATAGCTATCCCATCTTAAAGGCGATTGTCAAGCTTCTTTTCCGTGATCAAACAAGATCCAGAATAAAAATTGAGAATCAGCATCGAATACGAATTGACATTCATAATTTTTTAAGATATGTCGAGCCTACTCCAAGACACCTGTTAGCGTTTCCCATGACATTGACGGGTGAGAGAACGGTAAATGCAGGGAAAACTACGGCCTACTTTCTCGGTACCATCGGTGACCAATTATTGGGGGGTGCAAGGATGGACCAAAATCAGCAAATCATGTTCGTCAAACGCTTCGTCGAACAGGCTTTTACGAATGCAACCATAAAACATCACTTGGAAGAAGAGTTGAAAAAAAGTCAGAAAGAGGCCGCTTGGAGGCAAATGATGGGCGAGGCATCTTTCGTTTTTGGTCACGAAACTAAAAACAGAGCGGATGCAATGCAACCTAGTGTCCACAAACGCAAGTTGCGGGAATTGCTTGACAATCCGAACTTGTCCGAAAAAGATAAGTGCGCATTGCATCAAATGGGCGAATCGTTTTCGCTAGTTGAGGAGTTATATGGGATAAGCGAGCTGATCAGTCAATTATCGAAAATATCCGCAGGGAAGCTTCCGATGAAATGGGTTCAGCCTAACCTAAAAGATAAGTTGCAAAGTTGGCCATCGTTTTTCGCCGAACACTCTAATGAATTTATCCAACAATGGATAGAAGGATCTAGAAATTTCATTAAGTATTCGTTAAGTCCCTATGCGCATATGGTTAGTCGCACGGGAGAGACGCTTTTGCTCAGAGAAATTGTCGGAAACAGTCTTGTAGATACAGAAGTTATGGATGTTTTTGCCGCATCCCCGAAAATCTATCTTCCTCCCTTCCACCGTTTCGACGAAAATCGAGCTCCCACAATGGCTGTCCTTTCATGTGTTGGAGAGCATCTCAGAAACGCAGCAAGATATTTAGTTGATTCCACACAAGCCAGTTTGCAAAAAAGAGTCATCGGTTTCTTGCATATAGATTTTTCAATCAATATTGATGTTAACGAGGATACGAGCGTTCCTTCGATCAGAATATCAATATGGAATCCATGTGCCGATGAAAACCACACCCCGAGCGAAACGATTAATATTATGAGTCGTCTGTACGGGTTTATGAATAATGCGATTTCAATTGCGAAATGTGAAAGGCGGGAATATTTGCTTGGAGGTAAAAACAAAGATGACTATTTGGTCTCAGAAGTGATAATAAGTCCATCGAAGTTTCAATTTCAGTGATTCTGAGCACGCAACATGCTAGGTTCTTTTGAGTAAGTTCTTTGAATAATAGGTTTTAGTTAGAATGTCGAAAAAAAATAGTTCCGGTAGAAACCTTAAAATCCTTGTTGTCAACGATGAACAGCAGGTACCTACTGTCGATCATATTGAACTTGTCGTTTGCCCTAGCCCGCTCTTACCGGAGGGAGACTTCCGGATTGGTAATTGGCGTCAACACCTTTGGATGTGGATGAATCAGGATGTTCCACATTTCGACTTCCTCCTTATCGACATCAGGTTCAACAAGGATACCTCGGACCCTCTTTATTTTAGTGAGGCGCTCGATACCACACAGAATCCTCTTGGTCTATTGCATGCACTCCCTTTGGTTGGACAATTAACTTCTTCAAGAATGCCCTTTGTTTGGGGAATCCATTCGTCTGCCAAGGAGTCCGTAGTAGACGACCCTGTTGCAACCATTTGCTACGGGCTTCTGTGTGCAATGGATCATGCCAACCAACCTGATTTGGCTCTCGAAAAAGAGTTTCAGGAATCAAAGATGAACGTCAGTAGGTTTTTCAAAGATAGGCTTTTGAACGACCAAAGCGTTACCGACGATCCGCAAGGGACAATCAGGAGGCTTGTGTCCAAATACAGGAGAGCCTTTTCTCGAGCATGCCAAGACAAGCTCGCCTTGAATTACGGGCGGCTAGATCAAATATGCGCGAACGCTCAGGATTTCCTCGATGGCAAATCGACTTTAGAGCTGATTCAGGAGGGTTCTATTACGGTGGGAACTGGACTTATGTCCGACGACATATCGCTTCTCTCTTTTTTTGCTGATGTAACTGAATGGACTCAAGACACGGTCGCTCATATTATTCTACCCGAACTTCGCAAGCTTCAGGAAACCCAGAAGTATACAGATATTTATCCGACCGTTGTCAAATGTATGGATCAGCTAGATCCCGACAAAGGATCTTCGATGAAGGCTGCCGATGTTGTTGGGAAAGAGGTTCAGGTCAGTGATTCTGAGCGTTATGGCCGAGTGTGCGTGGCGGTCATACTCTGTGCATGCCTGCGTCTATTGCACAATCAATGGCGTCTTGAAGGTAGAGCAGGTTCTGCTCCGAAATTTAAAACATCAAGCCTGACTGAGGAGCTTGGCTACCCACCTGGAGACATGAAATGGGCCGACAATCGACTCAAAACCTTTTTTGGTAACTCGATGCGGCCGACGATTTTTCGCGATATGCTCTGCAAAAACACCGAGTGGCACGGTTTTCTTCGTCAGTGCGGTGTCAAATATTGGGGGCGTCTCAACGAGGGTTGGAAGCAAATACAGCTAAAAAAGGGGGTTCACGAGAGTGAAATCGCTCAATTTCGCTTGCCAGAGTGCTTGGTAGCCCCCCGGGATTACATGACATCCTGACCCTCCTGTCAGTACGTGTCAGGAGATTGAGAAAACGCGGCGTATAGTATTGTTGTTCTAGGCAGGAGCTCGTCGTTCCCACCAAATAAACCAGCGTTTTTCCAACTCTATTCCTACTTTATCGAGAACAGCCGTGCTCAAACTACCCTCACCGCCAATTGCAACTGGGGCTTTGCTGCGTCGAACGGTTTGGAGGCCCGCTCCGATGTCAAGCGGAAACGATTCACATCCGATCGCTCGGATTTTGACGAAATTACAAGAAATCTACCCATTTGCCAAGCCAGTCAACCAGTTGGTGGGCTCCACGGAATTTCAGAACCGTATTTTTGACGCCAGCAATTTCGGATTGTCTCTGGGGGGGGCTTTGCTCTATGCTCAGTGCGGCGATTCATCTCTGAGATCGCCTGGGTTGGTCGTTATGGGGCCTGGATATACCTTTGGAATAGGTCTTTACGAAGTCGAAGGTACAATTAACGCTCACTTAATCGCACCTAGCGGGTCGCAATGGGTAGCAGGAGTTTTAGAGTTCACGAAGTGGCTGTTGCGAAACGGTTCAGACAGGGTGTACGTTAGATTTCTGCCCATCGAGAGTTCGCAGAATCTACCGGCGAGGTTGTTTTTGGATCCGAGCGACCAGTACCGGTGGTGCCCCAAAGCTCCATATGAAGACGAGACTTACTGCCATCGATTGATCGACCTTGAAGAGATCGTGGAAGTAACGCAAGATGGTTTCAAAATCCAACCTCTAGTCGTCAACGGATCGAAAAACTTTAGGAATAAATTTCGTCACGCCCATTCAAGATTTGAGAATTTTCTTTCCCGTAATCAATTAAAGTACGAGCTCGTTTGCTTATCACAACCGGCACAGCTATGGTCTTACAAAAGTATCGTTGACCGGCATTTTTCGCATCTCCGGGAGCACGGACGTGCCGTAGGTTCGACATCGTTAGATTACGAACAAATGCTCAGGTTCTTTCCCTGTAATTCTGAAAGATCGATTGCGTTTGTTGGTCAATTGATCAACTCTTCGCAAAAGTGTCTTCCAGTAAGTCTGTTCCTCGGGGAGTTCACGAGTCCCTCCAGTGGCGGTTTGTATTGTACTATAACAGATCGAGATGAAAATCTGGTCAGGCGTGAGTTCCACTTAATCGACACTCAAGGTTTAACCGCAATCGGCCAGTATGCTTATGGCCAGATCTTCGCTAAGCTTCGAAGTTTGGGCTGGAAGCATGTCGATTTGGGAGGGTCTGAAACTAAGGAACTCGATCGTTTCAAGCAGCAGATTGGGTGTAAAGAGCACAAGACCGTATGGAGAGTCTGCACGCATAACCAGTTAGCTTTTTTCGACGCATCCATGCACGAGACTTGATTTTACAAACTTCTGATTTTGGAGCAGTAGAAATCACCTATGAAATACTGGGATCATGGACTAAGATGGTGTTTGTTTGAGAATCGATAAAGAATTGCTGAAAAGGGAAAAAATGAAGACCAAAATTACCGGGCTCTGGAAATCCGTGGCTGTTATCGCCATTTTTTTATCCGGATGTACCAGTTCAGTTTCTGAAAAGAATGTTGGAGCCGGTTTGGAAAAACAGAAGAAATTACGAGTCGCGATGGTTCTACCGGGGAAGATTACGGATCAATCGTGGAACCAGTCCGGCTACGAAGGTTTGAATCGCGTTGCGACTGAATTAGGCGCTGAAACAGCCTTCGCTGAACAGGTCTCACAACCAGATCAAGTCGAGTTCTTGTCGGACTTCGCCAGAAAGAACTTCGATGTTGTGATCGGTCATGGTGGCGAGTTTCAAACGTCCGCTTTAGACGCAGCTAGAAAATATCCAAATGTATTATTCTTGGTCAACAACGGAACTCAGACTAACAAAAATGCTGGAACCGTCGGTTTCAAACAGCAACAGGCAGGTTATTTAGTTGGATATATCGCCGCTAAGATAAGTAAGTCTGGAAATATTGGTTTCATCGGAGGTCAAAAAATAAAGGCTTACGAGGATTTGTATTCCGGTTACGAAGCGGGGGCGAAAGCTGCCAAAAGCGACTGCCAAGTATTAGCAACATGGACGAACGATTGGGATGATGTATCGAAGGGGAAGGAAGCTGCTTTATTACAGATTAATCAGGGCGTAGATGTGGTCTTCCCAACGATGGACAATGCAACAAAAGGGAGTTTGCAAGCCGCAAAGGAGAAAAATGTTTCAGCTATCGGTATCTATTACGATGCCATAAAAGATTGGCCGGACACCGTCCTGCAATCCGCGATTATCGATATTAAGGGTGCGATGGTCGAGACGATCAAAGCAATTCAATCTGGCGAGGCAACAGGAAAGTCCTTTAGTTACGGCTTAGAAACACCATCGGCGATGCGTCTCGGGACTTTTTCCCAAAAAATACCGGAATCGCTCAAGGAGGAAGTGCAGGGATTGATACTGAAAATTCAATCAGGCGATCTCGTCCCGTGAGAAATGTTTCAAAGAAGGAATCTATTCGATCAATCCGACTGGATCAGGTATCCAAGAAGTATGGTGGATTAAGTGCTTTAAAAGGTATTAGCCTGGATTTGGTTGCCGGCTCCGTTTACGGCTTACTGGGAGAAAACGGAGCCGGGAAATCAACCCTGATGAACATACTCTACGGACTAGAAAAACCAACCTCGGGTGGTATTTGGATAAATGGAAAGATAACGGAGTTAAGCGGGCCGGGCCATGCGAGGCGTTTAGGCATTGGGATGGTTCAGCAGCATTTTTCTCTCGTTCCATCCATGTCGGTTCTGGAGAACGTGCTTTTAGGCTTACCGAGACTTGAATGGTGGCCAAGATATCACGTTCACAGGCGCGATCTGAAGATCTTAATTGATCAATTTGATCTTCCTCTAGATCCAACTACAAGGGTTGATTCTTTAGCGACTGGCCAGCGTCAAATGGTTGAAATACTGCGTTTGCTTTATCATGATGCAGACACTCTTATATTGGATGAGCCCACAAGTCAACTCAATTTTTGTGAGATAGAGACTTTGCTTAAGATTTTTGACGATCTCAAGAAAGTGGGTAAAATTTTGATTTTCATTTCACACAAGCTTCCTGAAGTAATCAAAATCGCCGATTGCATTACTGTCCTGCGTCAGGGTTCACTAGTACTTAATCAACGTAGTCCGGATTTCAGCACCGATCAAATCACTGCTGCAATCATTGGTGAAAAAAAAGATTTTTTCAAAAAGCGATTAAGCAATGTTAATGAAGAAAAAATTATAGAGCTGAAGAACGTAGATGTCCGTAAGGATGATGGTAAAGTTGCGGTTGAGGGTGTAAGTTTTTATGTTAAATCCGGAGAAGTTTTTGGAGTACTAGGTGTCGCCGGAAACGGTCAAGAAGAGCTTGCTGAAGCTATCGTCGGACTGCGACAGATAACCAATGGTTCCATAGTGATTGAAGGCAAGGATGTCTCAGCAAGTAGTAACGTATATGAGAGAAAGCATAATCATCGGGTCTCCTTTGTGCCTTCTGATCGGCAAAATAGGAGCATCTTGATGAACGCTAATATTATGTTGAACGCTGTCCTGAGAAAGTACTCAAGGAGGGAATTTTCCCGATCAGGAGTGATTCGATCTGAGAGTGTTTCAAAGTTTACAAAGGAGTTGGTTGAAAAGTTCAAAGTTAAACTTCAAACAATCCAGCAATCCATACGTTATTTATCGGGAGGTAATCAACAGCGATTTGTGATTGGTCGCGAACTCTCTGATCAACCCGGTTTGCTAGTCATTGAAAACGCTTGTCAAGGACTTGATATAAATGCAACAAGGCAAATCAAAGATGCCTTGATTCATTTTTGTTCTACTGGTAAGTCCATTTTGTACATATCATCGGATATCGAGGATGTTGTTGAAATATGCAATCGGGTAGCAGTAATTTATCGTGGACGGATCCAGGATACGTTGGATAACACCGATGCGAAACCTGAAACCCTGGGACCGTTGATGGTTGGACTTGCCGCCATGAATAATAAGGTAAAGATATGAAGCCAAGAAAGTCTCTTTCTGTTTTTCTATCCGGCTTTGCAATTTTTGGGGTTGGACTGTTAGGCTTTATTTTGCTCATGTCTATATCTGGCAAGAGTCCGACTGCTGCGTACGGAGTTATCACAGAGGGTCTTTGTAGTTTTTACGGGCAGGATGACATTGCAACGAAGGTCGTTCCACTGTTCCTTTGCGCCATGGCAGTTGTCATTCCCTTACGGTGCGGGCTATACAATGTCGGTGGCGAGGGCCAAATGTATCTAGGTGGACTGTGTGCGACACTGCCCGCCCTATATTTGCAGGTGAAACCCTCTTTTTTTCTTGTCATTATTAGTTGTATAAGTGGTATGTTAGGAGGTGCATTTTGGAGTAGCCTTGCGGGTCTTCTCAAAGCTTACAGGGGAACAAATGAGGTGGTGAGCACTCTGTTGCTAAACTATGTTGCAATTCAGTTGATAAGTCTTGTAGTGAGCGGTCCTTTGAAGGAAGAAAATGCGCCATATCCCTATTCGTCGATGATACAAGAATCGGCCATGATCCCTAAGTTGTTTAGAGATGGTAATGCACACTTTGCCCTCCTCTTGTGCCCCGTAGTTGCCATCATCTCTTGGTTTCTGTTCTCGCGAACTACGTTTGGAGTATCCCTCAGAATAGTCGGGGAGAATCAAAGGGTAGCAAGGTACTCAGGTATCGATGTTAAACGAACCCATCTTATCGCAATGACTGCAGCTGGCGCATTGGCAGGGTTAGCTGGATCTATCGAAGTACTAGCGATGAAACATAGACTTTTTCATCTTTTTGTTGGCTACTACGGATACGAGGGACTTGTGGTTGCTTTTATATCCATGGGATTTCCTTTGGCGGTTATTTTTTCAGCATATTTCATTGCTTTGCTTAAAGTTAGTGGCAATTTGCTACAGCGTGAATTAGAGATACCTTCTTCCATTGTTCTTGTTTTTGAAGGATGTGCCGTGCTTCTTGTAGCATCCGTTATAGCACTATCTGTGCGTAGTAACGCCATGACTGCAGGTGATCGCGACAATACGAGTTAGTTGGTAGTGTCTGGAATCCACGGCCTCAATCGATTTTACTGATTTTCTAATTTGTTATAGGTAAGCAATACCATGGATGAGCTTCTGGCTGCAACTTTCAGATTTGCAACACCACTTGCATTTACTGCCCTCGGTGGAGTGCTTTCAGAACGAAGCGGTGTATTTAATATCGCACTCGAAGGATCGCTGCTGTGCGGAGCTTTCGGAGCAGCAATTGGCCTTTCCTACTGGGATAGTGTTATGACAGGGTTTCTGTTTGGCGTATCGACTGGCATCTGCACTGGAACATTGCTCGCTCTTATGACGGTTACTCTTGGTGCAAATCAATTTGTAAGTGGTATCGCTGTCAACATGCTTTGCTTTGGGTTGACATCCTTCTTCGCACGAATTCTTGGGGATGAGTTAAGCAAATCTTCTGAGAGATCTCTTGGCTCCGTTGGTTCCGATAGTTTTCATGCGATTCCAATCCTCGGATCTCGCATTCTTTGGGAGAATTCTATGGTCTTTCTTGCGATTGGCTTCGCTATTCTGTTCACAATCGCACTAAGGAAGACTCGAACAGGCATGCATATAAGAGCAGTTGGGGAAAATCAAAAAGCTGCAGATTCGGCTGGAATACCCGTTAATGGTGTTCGTTTTTTTTGCGTCTTATTCAGCTGTGTTCTGGCATCTATCGGCGGTTGTCAATTAGTCCTCGGGCAAGTTCATATGTTCACAGAAAATATGACAGCAGGTCGAGGCTTCATTGCTCTTGCTGCGGTGATAATAGGCAGAAGGACTTTCTGGGGTGCAGGTTTCGCATGTCTTTTGTTCGCACTATGCGAAGTTGTGGAGTTGCGATTGCAGTTTTACAGTGAACATATTCCTTATCAAATATTTACTATGCTTCCTTATATTCTAGCGCTAGTCGTTTTGGTTTCATTCGCTAGACCGACTCAGGCGGCTGATGATGTAGGCCAGGTTTTTGTCCGGACGAGTAAATGACTGCACCTTCGGCAAAGATCTGAAACTTATCAGGGCGTGCTTTGAAAAGCCTGTATATGGCTACGCTGCCAAGCACAACAGCTCGTCGAACAGTCCAACAATTTTATCCGTTTGATGGGCCGTTGGTAGTTCGGCATTAAATCGATTCCTCATCATTTCCAGGACGATCTTTCGTCGACGGTCGGCATGCGATGGTCGTCGGTCTGGTGTTTTGGTTCACCGGCAAGTGGAATCTACCGCCTCATAGCTAACGAAGTTTGAGTGCATCCTGCACGGGGATTTCGCCGCGTTGTGCGGCGAAGGTTTATCGCATAGTGCCAAAGTCGGAATGGAAGGGAGCAGATCCTCTTAAAGCACCGCTCCGCATTCCGACTTCGGACTTCACGACGCTCAGGTTGCACCTCTGCAGAGCCTTGTCCTTCGTGAAGATACCTTTGTTGTAATCGCTTCCAAGCCAATAGGCAACGTGTTTCGTTGCAGCTCGTTTCTCTTGACGCAACTTGCGAGCCGCTTCGAGCTTTCGGTCGCGTTCTTTTCCGATCACTTCGCTGAGACCTGCGAGGCAGTCGGCCGGGGTAATGGTTCCAATCGCACTGTGCAATCGACCCTGGAGGTATGGAGTATTTCAAAAATCAGCCGACGGAGAACGCCAACAGTGCGATCAAAATGCTCGATACACTCGCGGTGATCAGGACGCGTCGTAACGAGAATTCACGACGGGGCGGCCAAGACTTTACATCTTCGTTTTTGGGAATGTATCTGACGCTTATCGAGCTTCCGGGCATCGAATACGCGACGCGTTGAAAGTTTCCTTCAATCCAGGATTCCATTTCTTTCGACATGATTCGAACTCCGATAGGTAGGTGACCGTGATGTGCATGGGGCGATACCTATAGAAGTTGTATGAAAAACGAATTTGTGGGTATAAACTCGAAAATTCGTTATAATTAGTAATCTCACTCGACAACTTGGTCACGCATCGGATCCATAAGCTTGCCTCGCGATAGCACCTCCAAACCCTCCTTCGATAACTTGGTGATCAGCAATTCACCTCGCTCGTTGTACTTCGATACCCGATCAGCCTACCGTACATACGAGTCGTCGCCCAGCGAGCGTGAGGTAGGCGATGGAGGAAGATTGAATCTAATCGTACTCGTCCTCGAAAAGACGGATTGGATTTCAGGAGCATCGAGTACGAATCGCGTTTCGCGTTGTGATAGACACTCGCTGGGATCACGTTCCATTCACCCTGGAGAGCCTTGCGATGAGACTGAGTTCCTATTCTTGTTCGATAATTCTCCTGCTATTGGCTTGTGGAGACTTGGATCCATGCTCTGCCGAGGTGGTTGGAAAAGACTCCAAACCCAACATCATCGTGATTTTTTGTGATGATTTAGGCTGGGGGGACTTGGGGTGTTTCGGCAACCCAGTCATTCGAACACCCAATATCGATCGGATGGCTACGGAGATGTCGTCGAGGAACTCGATGCAAGCGTTGGAGCAATTTTCGATACCCTTAGAGACCTCAAGCTCGATCGCAAGACGCTGGTAGTCTTTTCCTCGGACTATGGACCTTGGCTGTCCATCGAAACCCATGGAGGATCTGCAGGTCCACTCCGGGCAGGCAAAAGAACTACATTCGAAGGTGGCATGCGAGTGCCGACGATTTTCCGGTGGCCAGGAAAGATTCTCCCAAGCACGAAACAAGATTTGGGATCGACGCTGGACTTTATGGCAACCTTTTGCGCAATTGCCGGTGGGGAACTGCCCGAGAACCGGAAACTTGATAGCTACGATTTATCCGATGCTCTATTCCGAGATCTGGAAAGTCCAAGACAAGAGATGTTCTTCTGGACCAACGCCCAATTGCATGC
>B570J29032_109958898_pt1 | contig 15913 bp, 13 predicted proteins | sample LakMenEpi16Nov12_FD_29032 | JGI IMG/M metagenome (IMG submission 29032) | reverse complement strand
GGTGATTCGTGGTTATTTGCGGTCCAAGCGAGAAGATGCGGCCGCTGCAGCGCGACGCGCTTCGGGGGCACGATACGAGCAGTTCATGGCACCACGCGACGGCATGAGCGCCTGGATCGACGGTCTGGCTAGGCATTTGCCAGCCAACAGCGTCAGTTTGAATTGTCGGGTCGTTGGATTGGCACTCGAGCGGCAAGCTGGTGATTCCAGTTGGATGGTCACTACCGACCGAGGCAGTCGTCAACCTTTTGACGGCGTGATCTTGGCCACTCCGGCGTCGGTCACAGCAAAGCTGCTTCAAAGCGTCGCTCCAGACGCTGCTGCGATGGTCTCGGAAATTCCTTATGCTTCAAGCGCAGTTGTAGCGATGATAGTCAATCGCGCCGATATCGGCGCTAGAATGGATGGTTTCGGAGTAGTCGTGCCCAGCAACCAGGGTCGAGCAGCCCTGGCTATCAGCTACTCGAGCAACAAGTACCCAGGTCGCACGCCGGAAGGTGAGGTTCTGCTGCGAGTCTTCCTTGGTGGTGCGCTACGTCCGGACGTTGTCGACTGGTCCGACACGGATTTGCAGCGAACAGCGGTTAACGATGTGCGTGATATTCTAGCTTGGAAAGGAAGTCAGCCGAATTGGCAAGCCGTCATTAAATGGAAAAACGCTATGCCGCAATACTTGGTGGGGCATGTCGCCAAAATTCAGCGTCTACGAGAACAACTGGATGGCCTGCCCAGCCTGCAGCTTTGTGGAGCAGCCTACGAAGGAGTCGGGATTCCTCAGTGCGTCCGCAGCGCGCGACAAGCTGCGGAAAGGCTGCTCCACTGTTTGGATTTGGGCTAATCGTAATCGTTACTCAGGTGAAATGAAAACTCGTAGCGATTTTAACTTGCTAGAATGAGTCTGCAAAATGGCAACTAACTGACCAGAACCGTCCAATGCCACGATGGGGTCGGTGGTCGGTTCGTCCGGCGGTTGCTCACTGGGTGAGTCGATGGGAATGCCGTGCTGTAATTGTCGGATCTGGCCTGCACTTAAAGACAGTCTAGGTAGCCCATCCAGCAATCCCAAGGCTGGTTGCAGGTACTGGCAGACCGATTCGCGGTTTTTCAGTTGCTCTAACGTTACGCAGTCCGACAACCGGTACGGGCCGATCTGAGTGCGAACCAGGCGCGACATGACCGCATCAGAATTTAGCTTGCGAGCAATGTCAACGCCCAAGCAGCGAACGTAGGTCCCGCTGCTGCATTGCAGCCTGAGCGTTACCAGAGGGTATTCAAGCCGCAGTGTCTCCAAAGATAAGATCTCGACATCGCGACTGGCTAATTGAAAGTCAATGCCTTGCCGAGCCAATTGGTAGGCCCGCTGTCCTTGCACTTTCAAGGCTGAGTAGTTGGGAGGGCGCTGCTGGATGGTGCCTCGCCAGTTTTCCAGCTCTAGGTCCCATGTCGCTAGGTCAATGATCGGTGCGGTGGGAAGTTCAGATACGACGCCATCGGTGTCCAGGGTGTTGCTGGATACTCCCAGTTGAAAATCGGCCTCGTATGATTTGGTCAGTCGATGCGAAAACTCGACCAGTCGCGTTGCGCTGCCGATAGCCAAAAGCAATACGCCGGTCGCCAAGGGGTCCAGTGTCCCCGTATGGCCGACCTTGCAGGGGCGAATCAGTCGCTGAACATGGTTCACACAATCGCGACTGGTCTGGCCGGCCGGCTTATCGACGGCCAAAACGCCAAACAGATGTTCCACCAAGGTCAATGGCTCACCAGTTCCAGAGGCTTTCCGGTGGTCCAGCTTCGGAAATCATCGGGATCACGATGGACGCGATGGTACAGAGTGTCGCGTTCTACCGGCTCGCGACCCGTTTCGCGGATCAGTTCTTGCATCCTCTGCACCGAGAGAATTTCCGGAGTCGTTGCGCCAGCATCGTGGTAAATCAATTCGTGCCGAACCGTTCCGTCGATGTCATCGGCCCCGTAGTGCAGCGCAATTTGGGCGGTTTCGATGCCCAGCATGATCCAGTATGCCTTGATGTGAGGGATGTTGTCCAGCATCAGACGCGACACGGCGATGTTTCGCAAGTCCACCAATGCGGATGTCTTGGCAAGATCCGAAAGCTCGGTGTTGTCTGGGTGGAAAGCCAACGGAATGAAGGTTTGAAAACCACCTGTTTCGTCCTGCAGTTCTCGAAGTCTCAGCAGGTGGTCAACTCGGTGATGCGACTTTTCGATGTGGCCGTAGAGCATCGTGCAGTTAGAACGTATGCCTAACTGATGCGCCGTACGGTGGACTTCAAACCACTTGTGCGAATCGGCTTTGTGCTCGCACAATTGATCTCGGACCTCCGAATGAAAGATCTCTGCACCGCCTCCAGGCAGGCTGCCCAATCCGGCTTCTCGCAAATCCTGAAGGATGTCCCGGACGCCGCGCTTGGTTAAAAACTCAAACCATCCTACTTCGACCGGTGTCCAAGCCTTCAGGTGAATCGACGGGAATTCTTGATGCAACTGAGAGATAATACCGCGATACCAATCGTAGCCCATCTTGTGATGCAAGCCTCCGACGATGTGCATTTCCGTGCATCCGTTTTCAAAAGCTTCTTGGCCCCGCGCATGGATCTGTTCGGGGTTCATCACATAGCCTTTGGGATCGCGCAGGTCGCTACGAAACGCACAGAATCGGCAACGGTAGATGCAAACGTTGGTGGGGTTCAGGTGCGTGTTGATATTGTAGTAGGCAACGTTACCATGCATCCGCTCACGGACATAATTCGCCAGTTCGGCAATTTCAGGTAATGGCAGAGCGGGGTCGTAAAGAGTAAGTCCATCGTCAAAATCCAGCCGTTGGCCTGTGGTGACCTTTTTTTCAATGGCTTGAAAGCGTTGGCGAACCGATGTTTGCGAGGTCATTTTACGAATCTATTCTTGTTTTCATGTGAGGACGAAGGGTTAGTGAGGTCATTTTGCCTGCCCACTGGTCCTTGTTGCCTGTCAATTGAATCAGCCGGAGTGCGTTTAATCCATCAGCCGGAGTGCGTTAGCACCCGGTTAAGTTACCTTCATCGTAGCTGCGTTCGCTAGAACGCGGAACGCCACTCGGAATCTCCCACGTTCTGGTGAACGTAGCTACCTAAGATGCTTAACCGCGTTGGGGGCCAGACCGTTATCAGTATACTCAATCCAGCACGACCGTTTAACCGCAAACGGGACTTGGATTTCACCGCAAGAAGCCGCTTTTTTGGCTAATCGTCTTAGGATGGAAAGTGTTCGCTCAGCCAGCGCCAAGTGTCCCCGAGAGTCTCCGTACTGGGGCGGCAGCGGTAATCTAGTTCTCTGGCTGCCTTTGCGGAACTGTAGAAATTGTTGAGTTGTCCTAACGCAATGGCGGCTCCATTGACGGATCGTTCCCGGATGGGCAGCAGGCGATTGGCGGCATCAAAAAACCAACCGGCCACCGTAATAGCGCGATAGGGCCAGAAGACTCGTCTGGGGCGTCCCACAGTTTCCAAGATATTGGCCCACAGTTGCCGATAGGTGATATTCTCGCCTGCCAAAATGTAGGACTGGCCACTCTGGCCTTGAACCACGGCGTTGACGATAGCCGAGGCTACGTCACGGGCATCACACAGACTGCAGCCGCCGCGCGTCGCAAATGGGATCAGTGCTCGGCTGACCCCTAGCATTACTCGGCCGCTAGATGGCTTCCAGTCGTAGGGCCCCAACATGAAACCAGGATTGACGATCACCGCATTTAACTGCTGCTGATCCATGGCGCATCGCACCACGTCCTCGGCTTCTCGCTTGCTGACCACGTAGCTACAGGGGATTTTGGGTACGCCGGACTCGCACAGTTCGTCGATGGGGTCCTCGATCGATCGAGCGGCGGGAAGCGTGTCCACTGTAGACACATGAATCAATTTAGCAGCATTGACCAGACAGGCTTCTACGATTCGCCGAGTGCCTTCGACATTGACTTGCCTGGATTCCTCCAGTTGAGTCCAGCCTAGATGAATCATGGCTGCACAGTGAATAACGGCTTGGCAACCCTGGACGGCTCGCGTCAGTGCGTCACCGTTTTCGAGCGTCCCTTGGATGATTTGGATGTCCAGTCCTTCGATGGCTCGTCGCGGAGTGCCTGGCCGCCAAAGTGCGCGCACGGGAATGTTGCGAGCCAGCAACTCACGAACGACACAGTTGCCCAGCAGTCCAGATGCTCCAGTAACAAAGATCACTTGGATGCCATTCCACTTCGGGGCTATGAGAACGTGTGAAGTATTATCGAATGACGGGTCGCTGATAGACCTCAGCAGGCTGTTCAGTGACCGGAATGGAGACAACCGCATTGGCACCGCGAGGCGTGGCGGCCACTCGCAGTACATCGCGAGAATATTGGTGGCAGTTGATGCAAGTTGTCAGCGTGTGCATGTAAGTGTAGGCTGCACCGTCCAAATTCTGCTGGTCAGCCATGTCCGTCAGTTTGATAGCCGCTCGCTGCAATTCATTGCGGTAGTGGGTATAAACCTGATCTTCACGAGGTCGCCAAATGCTGGATTCACAAATGTTCTTAAGGTCTTCGGCGCCTTTGCGAATCATCTCGAAATGGCCGGCGGTGAGTCCTTCCACGATCCGCTGCGATGCGCTTAGCTTAGCCTGCATGGCAATATTCAAATTGGCAGGCTCCCGCGTGGTCAACGTCGGCTGCTGAGCGACAGCCCAGCCGCAGAAGGCTAGCAAAAGCCCGCCGACAATCACAATGCGATGATTGGTTCTCATTTTATTTTACCTCAACTGAAAAGGTTTCATAATCAGTATCGGCAAAACAATGTGTTGTTGTGCAGTCAACTGCGGAAAGGTAGTGTGCGAGACTGAGATGGTATCTAAAAACACCGTTGGAAACAGGGAGAACGGAAGCTCGCATATGCCATTGGTTGCGCAGGGGACGTTGGATCACGTAGTGGTCCAGGATTATGCAGATTCAATGTCCAGCATTGCCTTTTGGTACTCTTTTTCAGCTAAGCGATCTTCTAGGAACTGGTAGCTGAGTACATAGCTGGCTACTCGCCTAAGGTCTTTCTGCGTGCTGTTTGCACGATAGAGCAGGCGGCGTACATCGCTGTTGTCGCGGAGATCGGCCATTTTTACTTGCCGGGCCAACGCGTTGGGTTTCAAGCGGCAGACATAATCAGCGTAACTGAGGCCTGACGTTCGTGTCAGCAGCCCAATGGCCTGGACGACCTGCTGGCAGAATCCCAGTTCTCGCAGTTGTTCCAGTGTGACCGGAGTGTCTTCAATTAAATCGTGCAAGATGGCGACTTGTTGGAGGTATGGATCTGTGAAGTTCATCATCACGCGCAGGCAGTGCAAAATGTAGGGTTGCCCGTCTTCATCTTTTACTCCTTGAAAAGATTGCACGGCTAACAACAGGGCCTGATCAATGCTGGCATGAACTGACATGATTGCTGGGTCTCGCAGGGGGCATCGCAGTAGGCGACGGATTGGTTACAATCCATAGGTTATTGGTCCATGGTCACGATGTAAATAGTCACAGTTGATCGTTCGCAATGAAACGGGGTGACTCAAGTAACAGCGTCCGCCATCGTCCGGTTTCATGATTGTTTTGAATAGGAACCTTGATGACCTCCAGTTCTTCTAGTTTGTCTCGCCCTTCCCATCAGCGTCGCATCTTGGTGACTGCCGCATTACCTTACGCCAATGGTCCTATTCATCTAGGGCATCTGGTCGAATATATCCAGACGGACATTTGGGTGCGATTCCAAAAGCTAGTGGGCAACCACTGTATCTTCATTTGTGCCGACGATACACATGGTACCGCCGTGATGATCCGCGCACGCAGAGAGGGCAGAAGCGAAACGGAACTGATCGATCAAATGCAGGCGGCTCATCAACGTGACTTTGATGGCTTTCAGATTCGCTTTGATCATTACGGTAGCACCAATTCGGATGAGAATCGTCAGTTGTGCGGTACGTTTTGGAGTGCGCTCAGGCAAGCCGGCATGATCGTGGAAAGGGACGTCAGTCAACTGTACGATCCTGTGGCCGCGACGTTTCTAGCCGATCGATTCGTCAAAGGTACCTGTCCCAAGTGCCAGGCCACTAATCAATACGGTGATAGCTGTGATAAGTGTGGAGCGACCTATTCTCCGGCAGATCTGATTGATCCAGTGAGCACTCTTTCCGGTGCCAAGCCAGAGCTGCGAACGGCCAGCCATTTGTTTGTAGAGCTTGAGCAGTTGCATGATTTTCTGGAACGGTGGACGCAGAGCGGTCAGAGTTTGCAGCCAGAGGTGGCCAACTATTTGAAGGGTCACTTTCTGCATCAACCGCTTAGAGATTGGGATATTTCGCGACCTGCACCCTATTTCGGTTTTGAAATCCCCGATTCTCCTGGCAACTACTGGTATGTGTGGTTCGATGCACCAATCGGTTATATCGCTAGCACTTGGGCTTGGTGCAAAATCCACGGTGAAGATCTGAAAGAGTGGTGGCAAAATCCAGAGACTGAAATTCATCACTTTATCGGCAAGGACATCACCTATTTTCACACGCTGTTCTGGCCTGGCATGCTGAAGACCGCTGGCTACTCGTTGCCAAGCAAGGTTCACATTCACGGATTTCTGACCGTGGATGGAGAAAAGATGAGCAAGAGTAAAGGGACCTTCATCAAAGCGGAAACCTATTTGAAACATCTGGACCCGGCTTTTCTGCGATATTATTTCGCTAGCAAGCTGGGGTCGCGATTGGATGATTTGGATCTGAATTTGGATGACTTAGCTAATAAAGTCAACTCCGATCTAGTAGGTAAAGTTGTCAATCTGGCCAGTCGCACAGCTAAGTTTGTGAGCCAATCCGGACTATCCGAGAGCTATCCCGATGACGGAGGTTTATTTGCCGAAGCGGCTGCTGCCGGTGCCGAGATAGCGGAAGCCTACGAGGCTCGTGATTACGGCAAAGCGATGCGGTTGATCATCGAACTGGCTGATCGAGCCAATCCCTACGTCGAAAATGCACAGCCCTGGGTACTAGCCAAGAACCCGGAAAATGCGCGACAATTGCAGGACGTTTGCACGATCGGGCTGAATTTGTTTCGGCAGTTGGCCATCTACCTGTCGCCGGTGTTGCCTAGGCTAGCCCAGCAATGCGGCCAGTTGCTGAATGATCCGATCACCAATTGGGCTCAAAGTCAAACGCCGTTAACAGGCAATTCTGTAAATAAATTTCAACACATGTTGGTTCGAGTGAATCCTAAGGACGTACAAGCCATGATTGATGAGAGTAAAGAATCAGAAGTTTCAACCGAAGCTCAGCCTGCCGCAGCTACTTGGCAAGATTCGGCAGAACCGCTTACCAACGAACCATTGGCGGCAGAATGTACGATCGATGATTTTGTCAAAGTAGACCTTCGCGTCGCACGAATCGTAGTAGCAGAGCAGGTGCCGGAAGCGCGAAAACTTCTCAGGTTGACACTCAGTCTGGGTGGCGATGTTCGTAAGAATGTATTTGCCGGCATCAAGTCGGCCTACGAACCCGAGCAATTGATTGGTCGATTGGTGATTTGTGTCGCCAATTTGAAACCACGTCAGATGAAGTTTGGACTCAGCGAAGGCATGGTCGCTGCGGCCGGAGCAGGCGGCGATGAAGTTTACTTGCTCTCCCCCGATTCCGGTGCTCAGCCCGGCCAGCGCGTACATTAAATCTCCGTACTTCAACCGGGAATCGTCATAGCAAGAATTTGCAACCACTGATCAAGCTACGAACAAAAGCATCAAAGCTTCAGTAATCCGTGCTTATCCGTGGCTGAAGAATTTGATCTTTGCCTGACCTCAGAGGTATAAGGTCGCAGAAGCAAAGCCATCTACTGAGGTGGCACGGGAGTTAGTGGTGATTCGGCGAGTTCTTTTAAGTCTAGCTTGACGGCCACGGGCTGTTCGCCAGAAGGTAGTCGGTACGTGTTGGATACGTGCATCAGGCCGGATGCTGGCGATAAGACTACATTCTGCAACGGCGACTCCTTGGCGGCTAGTTCAGGCAACCACCCAATCGCCGACTCGGCGTCCAGCGAACCCAACTTACTGGTTAATGCTTTTGGCAGTTCGGCTATTTGATTCAAACATGGTGTAACAACACAATCTTTGACAGTGTCCCCCAGGCGTGGATGGCCGTTTGCAGCGTCCACGACTTTCGTTATTTCTGCGCTGGATAGCAGGGCGCTGGCCAAATTGGCTTTGCCATCTGAAATCAGAAAAACACCTTGACCACTTCTGGGGCTTTGCTGGACAAGCTGCACCGCGCTCTCTAGCGAATCGCACTTTTCCAAAGCCATGCGAGCCAAAATCGACATGGGAATTCCTGTGGCTTGCCCGGTATGGTAGTCTGACGTCTTGCTGATTGCGATCTGAGACTGGTTCATGCCAGTGACACAGCCTGTGAAGCCGGCGTAGCCTACACTGGCAACGGGAGTCTTACCTTCAACCGAGATGATGAAACTTACAGTCACGTCAAGCAAGGCCATGTTGGCTAGGCCTTCCAGCATGCCGGCATGCAGCAACTGCCCGTCGGAAGTTGCAGAATTGAAAGCTGCGAATCCGCCGCTGTGAATCTGCTCCAAGCACAGGTTCAGCCAGTGGATGACTTGGGCCGGTTGTCCAATAGACTGGGCCAACTGGCGCTGTTCTTCGATGTACTCAGGTGGAATATGGGCCTCCAGTTCTTTGAATCGCTTCTCCAATTCGTTGGGAAACCACTTTCCTGTGGCCACTGTCTGCAGCAAGCCATAGACATGGATTACCGAATCGATGGTTCTGCCAGTTTCGTACTGAAGCACTTTCCCGTGCGCTTGGCCAATCTGCTGGTGAGTTCCACGTAGCAGGACAACTCGATGTCCTTCGATATTTCGCGATTCACCATTTTCAGCCTGAATTTGAGCAGCGCCTGCAACCGTAAGTGATTCACCTGGCATCAAGATCTCAGTCGCTCGACGAACCGCTCTAGCGATGGTTTGTTCCAGTTGTTGGCGATCTACATTTTCGATGCGGTAGTCGGGCCACTGGTCGTGAGGAAGCAGTGGTTCTTTTAGTTCTGACACGCCGGCTCGGACCTTCATGCCGCTAAGACTGGTTTGGATTTGGTCTGGTTGAGGCGATCGTATCTCCATGCCGCCAATCGAAAGAATGCCGGTTGTCGGGTCTACTTTAGCGCCCATGGAAGTCTTGGCCAAGTTCAAAACATGCGCCGGCTCAAACGCAAAAAGCAGCGGAGCGATCTGACCTTGAGCACTTTCGCTACTGATCAATCGGGCTGCCAAAGAATTGGGGTCTAAGTTATCACCAGTTGTCAAATCGATTTCTCCAGTGGCCACAAATGCAACTTGATGATTGGGCAGGGCCAACGCGATGCCGTTAGACCGCCGACGCAGTTGAAGCGAATACTGCTGGTGAGTCAAACGAATGTCATAATCGGTTCCATCTTTCAGTACGTCCAGCATGAATTTCTGATTCACGTTGCCGATGGTGCCTTCAGCCACAATTCGAGTATGAAAAGTTTCTGACCGCCCACCAGCCGCCTTCAAAAGCGTCACCATGGCTTTTTCGACTTGCGTATCTTGCGCATGACTCGAAGGGCAGATTAACAAAAATTGGAAGGCTAAGGCACACCTAGCCAATAAGAAACAAGAACTGCGAATGAAGTTGAGAATCGTTAGTCGGGTCGAATCGAAATGAGATGACATGTTCAAGATTTTTGTGATAGATGTAGAATTGGAATTGATGCAGCTTCAGGGCTGCTGGTTGCTAGACACGACCATCATAACTACATGAACCGCCCAGCGGGATAGTTACGTCAAAATTTTCTTGGAGCCGTTCGCAAATAAACTTCCGAACTTGCCATCAAGCGGAGTGCGTTAGCAACTGGTTTTTTTTTGCGGCAACCGGACGCAAGCACGCTTGCGGCTGATTTGGCAACTTATTTGCGAACGGTTACCTAGTAGTAGTTTCTGGAAGTTCGACGCACGCGAGTCGCATGGTCGGCGTGATCTGTAATGTCGCTGACCGCTCCGCCGATCCGTGACTTTTTCCGCATCTGCCCCTGAGCCTGGCGACAACGGCAACCGAATGGCTTGTATAATGAGCCTCACTTTGGCCTAGCAGTCGTCCGTCCACTTGACTTGGTCTGTGGGTTAGCTTGGTCTCGTCCGCAGATGCCAAGTTCAATTCGTCGTACTCCCTTTCGGCCATAATTCCCTCCTTTAATTCATCGCGTGAGCCTTACAGTTGTCGCAGTCAGCTTGCACCTTAGTCTACCGCGTTTTGTTGGATTTATCGGACCATCGTCTGCAGGTGCTACGCCAGCTATTGACCCCTGAAGAGCGAGCGCGGGCGGATCGGTATTTGGTGCCGCACGCGACTAGCCAGTACATTGGTTGTCGCGCCGCCTTGCGATGGCTGCTTGCCCAGACAATGGACAGTGCGCTTGACCGGGTTGTCATTAAAACGGAGCGCTGGGGCAAGCCTTACCTAATCGCAAGTATTCAGGCAGACGAACGCACTTCCAACAAATCTGAGGTGGTACCACCGCTATACTTCAACGTTTCTCACTCGGGACAACTGGGACTGATCGCTTTGTCACCGGGCATCGTGGGCGTTGACATCGAGCACCTCAAGCCACGGATTCATGCGAGGTCCTTGGTCGCGCAGGTCCTGAGCACAGCAGAGCAGCAGGCATGGAGCCAACTGCCAGCGCATCGACAAGTGGAACAGATATTGAGATTGTGGGTCTGCAAGGAGTCGTTGCTGAAAGCGATGGGGCTGGGAATTGCGGAATGTTTGAAGATGGTCAGTTTCAAATTGCCCATCGAAGATCAGGCACAGATCGCGGTCAGCCAAATCGAACCTGCCATCCAACTGCATTTGGAAGAAGCTGATAATTGTCATCGGCATCTTTGGACCAGCCCACATTCCTGGCGGATTCATCGATTGCCGGTAGATCAAGACTACTTTGCTGTGGTAGCGACCCAGTCCAATCAGTTGACGGTGTCGACAGTTGATTTCCAATGGCCTGAAGAGTTCAGTTAAGTAGGCTGCACTGCAAACCATAAAGCATGTTGCTTAGCATCAACTGCCCGAGGCTCCTAGTCCGTGACGGGTGTGGTACGAGACCTTGCAGTCTGGCAAAGCGGAAAGGAATTGCTTGCCATAAGATTTTGTGACTACACGTGGGTCCAGGATAACCACAATCCCACGATCTTGAGCCGTTCGGATCAGGCGGCCAAATCCTTGTCGCAATTTGATGACTGCTTCGGGAATCTGGTAATCACGAAACGGGTTGCCGCCAGCTTGACGAATAGCATCCAGTCGCGCTTGAAGCAGCGGATGATCGGGCATGCTAAATGGCAACTTCGTAATGATCACGTTACCCAAGGTGTCGCCGGGTACATCAACTCCTTGCCAGAAGCTGTCCGTGCCAAACAGGGCACCGCGTGGGTTCGCCTTAAATTTTTCCAGCAGTTGTCCGCGCGGCAAGCCATCGGCTTGGCTGTACAGAGTAAGTTGATGCTGCGCAAACCAAGGCTGCATTTTACTGGCCGTCGAGCGTAGCATGCCATAGCTGGTAAACAGTACAAACGCATGTCCCCCGGTACGTAGCAAGTATCGCTGAATCATCTCTGGAAGCGAGTTTGTGAAGTCCTGTGCGGCGCTGGAGGGATCTGGAAGATCGGTCACGATGATCAGCTCAGCTTGCCGTTTGTAATCAAAAGGGCTGCCTAGTTGTAACGTGGGACTGCCGGTCGCTCCCACGCGAGACTGAAAAAATTCAAATCCACCGGAGCGACCTGTGGAAATTGTGGCGCTGGTCATGATGACACTGGGTACCTGTTGCAACAACAGTTCTCGCATGTAGTTGGAGATGTCGACTGGGGCCGCTTGTAAGTCGATGCGAGGTCCCATGCGACTGGTGCTGCGCTGCACCCAGTAGACCAACTCCTTGACCGACTGGTTGAGCCATGATCGAAGATTGGTAGCTAGACTGGTTAGCCGCTCGGCAGCCGATGAAATGTCTTTGTAGGTAGGCGCGTTGGGGCTTTGATCAGCCAGTTGATTCAGCTTTCCAGCGATAGACAGGAATTGATCGCTGAGCGAATCGCTGACGATTTTCTGAGATGTTACCCGAGTGGTTTCGCGACCGCTGGAACCCAACCAATTGTCGATGTCGAAAATGAACTGATCGACCATCAAGTGTGCTTTGGTTACCGCTTCGCACATTCGATGCAGGTCCATGGCTGCAAATAGCCCTTTGCCAGTCATCGGATTAAACAGCTTGTTCAAGGTGTATCGCAGTTGACCACTGGTAATTCGAATGCCAAGATGTTCGCTGGCGACCGATTCAATGGTGTGGCATTCGTCCAGGATCACCGCACTATAAGGCGGAAGTAGGCCAAACCCGGATGACTCTCGCAGTACTAGGTCGGTGAAAAACAGCGCGTGATTGACCACAAGAATCTGAGCGTTAAATATTCGGCGACGAGCCAAGTAATAAAAGCAACTGTCGTAGGTCTTGCACTTGCGACCCATGCAGTTGCTCGTGTCGCTGGACAGTTCGTCCCACAGGGAAGGGCTGGGGCGAAACGGCAGGCTACTTAGAGACCCATCGTTTGTCTGAGCGATCCATTGTTTGATTTGTCGCAGTTGTGATTGATCGCCCTCGTCCAACAAACTAACCGCTCGAGTGCCTGCCAATTCGTAACGTCGTCTGCTCAGGTAGTTGCTGCGGCCTTTGACCAGAACGCTGCTGAATTCGCGAGGGATCACACTATTGAGTAACGGCAGATCTTTGTCGATCAATTGTTCCTGAAGGCTGATCGTATGGGTACTGATGACCACACGCCGCACCTTGGCATCCTGGTCCTGGTCTTCGTCTGACTTAGTCGATGTGGGTTTTTCCTTTTGATCGGAGGTTGCGTGTAATATGGCAGGCACCAGATAGGCAAAGCTTTTTCCTATGCCGGTACCAGCTTCCGCGATCAGATGTCCGCCATGTTGAAGCGAATGATAGATTGCGCCGGCAAGCTGCAACTGTTGCTGGCGAACTTCGTAGTTCTTCAAACGTCGGGCGATGAGACCTTCCGGGCCTAGGATTTGATTGACATCAAGTAACACAGATAGCCGATGCAACGTTAGGGAGTGATGTTAGGTGCGCTGGACTACGGTTCCGCTAACACGTCTGACCAGTCGCCTCATTTCCAGAACGCTCAGCGTACTCAATACTCGAGGAACGGGAAGTCCGCTGGAGACGATCACGGTATCAATCGATGTAGGTTCCGTAGCTATCGCCTGCAAGACCGCTGTTTCCTGTTCGTTCAGCGTTAATTCGCCTGGATGTCTGACGGTTTGCTCCTGCGAGACTTGCACTTGGTCGACCAGTGGCCCCAGAGCTTCCAAAACATCTTCAGGGTCTTGAATCAAGATGGCTCCATCGCGAATCAAGCGGTGGCAGCCTCGTGCGTTAGGCGATGACACCAGTCCGGGCATGGCAAAGACGTCTCGCCCCTGTTCGCCGGCCGTACGAGCGGTGATCAGAGCGCCGGATCGCTCTGCCGCTTCAATTACAATGGTTGCCAAACACAGGCCACTGATTAGACGATTGCGGCGAGGAAACATGCCACGCATCGGCTTACTGCCCGGCGGCATCTCACTGATCAGCGCGCCATGTTCGGCGATTTGATTGGCAAGTTCGGCGTGCTGAGGCGGAAAAATGTCCAGAACGCCGCTACTTAGCACAGCAATTGTTCGTCCTGAAGCTTCAACCGCAGCCTGATGAGCGGCTCCGTCAATTCCGCGCGCCAGTCCGCTAACGATGGTCAATCCGGCTTGCGCCAAACCGCGAGAGAATCTGGCCGCCTGAGCGCGACCGTATTGCGAAGCGGTACGAGTGCCCACGATGGCGACGCTAAGCGAATCGGTGGTTTTCAACTGGCCACGTACAAATAGCAGATTGGGCGGATCTGGAATTTCGTTCAACAGCCTAGGAAAGTCGTCGCTGTCGGGCAACAGGGTCTGTATTCCATTTTCTCGGCAGATTTCATAAGTCTGATCGGCAAACGCACGAGCCTCCAGGCTGCGCAAATTGCGTGAAAGAACCAATCCAACACCGGGTACTTCGCTCAGCTCCACCGGACTGGCTGTCAGAACAGCGGCCGCAGAGCCGAAATGATCCAGGAGCCTGCGAAGCAAAGTTGACCCCACGCCGTTGGTCAACGCCAAGTGTAAGTAATCGATCAGGATTTCGCGGTCCATTGCGACCTCTAGTCTCTCAGGATTTCCCATCAGCCCAGTCCCAGAAAACGCAGGGCAGCTTGTTTGGCGGCGGCAAGACAATCAGGGTTTATTGTAGCGATAGTGGACAGGAATAGCGAACTGACAAACTGGTGAAATATCACCTAAAACCAAGACTGCCTATGAATCGGTGGTATCTGAAGTTGGCCCTGCCGCATCGGTGGGGCGATTCCCCGCTGGGGGATCATCCTTTGTAGGAGTGTCGCGAGTGTACTCGGGCTGGGATTCGGCCACTTTGCGTTGTGGCATTTGACCGGTTGCTTCATTTGACTGAGCATTTTGGTTATCCAACAGTTGCTTCATTTGTCGCTCGAGTCGGGCTCGCGCAACATCGCTCAGACCAGGGCTTAGCGACGCGACCGAATCGAGTGCGGCTTTGGTTTCGATGACTTGTTGGATACGCTGGGAGATGTCCGCAAAGGCCCGTGTGGTTGGCGATTGCGCTAGATGGTGCTCCACTTCCGCCTGCTCAGATTCGCTGAGCTTCTGGGAGAATGAGCGAGTGATCAATTGGGCAGCCGTAAGATCGTTCATAGGAAATTCAGCTCGTTCGTAAATTGGTTTTCTTGTTCTTCAGCCATGGTCAGCCAATACATGCACAACGCACAGTGTTCTAGACCTTGACATCGGTGGACCACTTTTCTGAAACGCATTTGGCTAAACCCAGTCGAGCCCGATGAAGGCGGACCCATAGATTAGAGGCGCTTATCTCCAAAACCTTACAAATTTCTTCCGAATTTATTTCTTCTAAGACGTAAAGCATAAATACATCCGCCAAATTGCTGGGAAGACTGGCTAAGCATTCGCGAATGGTCTGCCAAAACGCCTCATTTTCTATAACCTGCGGAATCTGCCTAAAAGCATTGGCTCTCCATTGGCCGCTATCGCCGAAAAGGATGTTCTCGGGGTTGGCCTCTTCACTTAGCGAGATCTGTCGCCTACCCTTCCAGCGGCGGTCGACACAATTCCAAATATTGCGTTTCAGAATAGCAAAAAGCCACGTTCGCTCGCTGGCCGCACCCGAGAACGTATTCAAAGCGCAAAAAGCGGAAAAAAAAGTCTCCTGGACGACCTCCTCTGCCAATTCCTCTTTGCCAAGGCGGCTTAGCGCGTACTTGTAAAGGATATCGCCGTAATTCTTGATCCAATTCTCGGGGTCTGTGGTTATTGCTTGCCTGCCAGTCACAGGTTTTGCGGTTTCATGGGGCAGGGGAGGGGGGTTGGAGGACATTGGGCAGCCAGTCTTGAAAGAAACTGAGGCTTTTGACATGCGCTACGACGCTGTTTGCGACTGAGGGCGGAAGCCGATAAGTTAACTTTAGGAGCTTGAGTATAGCGGTTTTCTCAGGAAATTCATTAGACTAGGCCCCTTGGAACGCGGTTTCTCGAACTGACGGATGACCCAAGTTAGCCTGCCAAAATCCGAGGGATAGACAAAGCATCGGCATGCCAAGGAGCGTTGCGCCAAGCTTCAGAATGCGGTTTTCTACGTGGGCACGGCACTGGAAAGCTATTAGACGGCTTTTCGAGTCGGCGGTGGTCAATAAGCTATTGGTCCGGGTATTCCCATATTT
>B570J29032_109958901_pt1 | contig 15948 bp, 25 predicted proteins | sample LakMenEpi16Nov12_FD_29032 | JGI IMG/M metagenome (IMG submission 29032) | reverse complement strand
GGTGTGAATGATAAACTTATTCAATACCAATTTGATTTCCAATTAGGTCAACCATATAAATTAATATTATAATGGGAGTAATTAGTACACAAGGTTTTACATTTCGATTGATGGCCAGTGGTAGTAATGGGTTTCAACAATTAGATGTATTTGATGATGAAGATATAAAATTATCAAATAATGTAACTGGCCTGTTTGATATCGGTGTCCTACCTTCAGATTTTACTCGTCAAATTACTCTACCAGGTTCAAAAGTAAACGATGCATTCTTTCAACACGCATATGATATATCAATCTTTGACCCATATCTATTTGCTACTAACGTTAAAGTGGCTGCATACTTTGATTTTGATTCAATATACCTATCAAGTGGGTATATTCAGTTAAATAAAATAAATGTAACTGCTAATAAGTTTGTTGATTCATACGAAATTACAATGTATGGTACACTTTCATCATTTGGTAGGGATATTAACAAATTCTTTCTTACTGATTTGACTTCTCTTTCAGTTTATAATCATACTTCATCGTATGATAATATAGTAAAAAGTTGGAGTACAAGTAGTGCATTATTTAATGGCGATATTGTTTATCCACTTGCAGATTATGGACAAGGGTGGCAATATACACCATCAAACATTTATACAGGTATAGATTCAAATGAAGGTGCATTAAATGTACAGGACTTTAAACCTGCTATTAGGATAAAACCAGTAATAGATGCAATATTTAATGAAGCAGGATATACTTACTCATCTTCATTCCTTAATCAAGATTTTATTAATGATACTTATTTAATTTGTAATAATTCTCTAAGATATCCAGAATATGCTGGTGTAGATTTAGAAACATTAGGTGTAGTAAAATTATCACCTCTTTCAGGTAGTGGTCAGACAGATTTAATTGTAACTCAAGAAACAATTACTAACTTGCCATGGTACAATGTTGAAAGAGACCCATCGGGTGTTGTTGGTACTAATTCATCTTATACTATTACATTAGACCATAGTTCATCTTTATCAGGTATACTTAATTTAAATGTTAATATGTCTGGTTCAATCGGTGGAGCAACTGTTGAAATTATCGTTAGAGAAACAGGTTCTTTATCGACAGTATCACTTAATACATTACCTGCTATTAGTAATTACTTTTTTGATAGAACGTATCAAGATTTTGCTGCAGGTAATACTGGACAAAATCAAACTACTGAAGTTCAGACAGAATTCCGAACTAGTCTAATAGGACCAGGAACATATTATTTTGCATTAAATTGGAGAGACCAATTTAGCGCACCATACAATAATTTTAGATTTACATTAGACCCAGGTGAAACACCAAAATCTTATTTAGAAATTAAAAAAGTAAATCAAGCAGCTGATGGTGAAGTATTAGATATACCTTCCAATATGCCGTATGGTACAACTGGAATTAAACAAATTGATTTTATATTAGGATTACAAAAGAAATTCAATTTGGTAATTTATGCAGATAAAACTAAACGAAACAATTTTATTATTGAAACATTTAACGATTGGTATACTAAAGGAACAGTTAGAGATTTTAACAAATATATAAATTTAGATAATACAATAGAAGTTATTCCAGCTAATAATCTTGCAGTTAATAAATTAACTTTTGGAGATACATTAGACCAGGATTATATTTCACAACAATTTTCAAAAGAAGCAAATAGAGAATTTGGTAAACAATACTACATTGATACCACTAACTATTTCTCACAAGGAAGTTTTGATGTTAAAACAACATTTGCATCAGACCCTCTAATTAGATTAGCAGGAACAGGTCTATCTGGTAGTGTTGGTGGAATAAATCCACAACCAAATGAATACTTAGTTGGTACTGTTCGTTATGGTTATTCATATACTCCACAAGATGCGTGTTTCTCAGGTGCTAATTTAACAACTTATACTGATACCGGTAGAATACAGCAAGGTCTTATAGTATATCAAGATGCATATGGTCAAAATCCAATTACAGGATTACTATTTGTAGTAGACCCTTCATCAACTGAAATTTATAATTTAAATTCATCAACCGGTGAAATAGGATACGGAACGGGTTTCTTCTGTTAAAAAAAATATATTATGGCAACACAAAGAATACCAATTTATATACCAGTTTACATAAGCAGTGCAACATATGCACCTGCGAGAGTATTACCACGTATTTTATTTTTTAATGGAATGGTAGGTTGTGAGAGTTTTTATATTGCAGATGAAAATAATGCTGGAAGACAACAAGATGCATTTCCTTATTTTGATAATTACAATGTAGTATCAGGTAGTTTTCCAACAACTGATTCTAAATCTTTACTTTTTACGAATGAAACTGCCGTATATGGTCAAACACCAACTAGAAGTTTATATACTGAATATTGGGAAAAATATATCCAATTATTATACAATCCTAGAACTCGTCTACTTAATTGCTCAGCGATTATTCCTTTAGCTGATTATTTCGATATGCAACTAAATGATGTAGTAAACTTTAGAGGAAACTATTATCATCTAAGAGCAATAAATGATTACTCATTAAGGGATGGAACTTGTAATTTACAATTATTAGGTCCTATCATTGCTGATACATTTAGTCAAGAAGTTGGGCCGGCACCAACACCACCGGCACCACCAACAGCATTTGCAACTGCATCAATTTATTTAAGTGAATTTACTTCTGCTAGTGTGTTTATAGATGCAAACTTAATTGTATCTGGAACTGCATATTATTTTGCAGGTAATTTCACACAAAGTATTTCAGGTGGAGCAGTTGCTAACGTAGTAATGGAAGGTAAAGATGGTGGTTCAACGACTTGGGGTGCATATACAACTGCATCTGCAACCCTATCAATTTTAAATAACGGAACACCTATTACAAGTTCAACACAATACATTTATTCAGGTAGTGGTGATACAGTAATAACATTCCCAACAACATTTACTGCAGGAAATACTATTACAATTTCAGGTAGTAGTGCATTAGTAGGTTCTCCTACTCCACCACCACCACCAACGGGTAGTGCAACATTAGATTGGTCATTTAGTGAAATAAATGGTGCAAATGGAGAAATGATAATATATGTAAATTCAGTTGCAGTAGAAACAGCAACTTCAACTGCAGCAGGAACACGTAGTGTATATCCAGGTGATACAATTTATGTAGAATTAGAAATACTCACTACATGTGGTTCACCTAATACATACGCAAATGTTTATACAAGTGGAAATATAATAACTGATATAGCTTGTGCTAATGGAACACCTGTATCTTTAACGACAGGAACATATACAGTAGTAAGTGGTGATATAGGAAGTTATCTTGTGTTGGATACATACGCACAATGTGATAGTGGATGTCTCTAACTTATTTATTACAAAATTAATGTTATTACAATATGATTAAGAATTTAATTGATTTATTACAAGTGAATGATTTTATCGGTTATTCAGAACGATTAGATATCGCAAAGGGAAAATATGCTATTCCAACTACATTTGGTGGAGTATTTAAAAATATCAAAAGAAGAATATGGCCGACAAGACAGTCAAAATAAAAGTAGATATAGATACTGCCAGTTCAATAGCAGATTTAAAAGCACTTAAAGCTGAATTAAAGAAGACTGCAGCTGGTTCTGCGGAATTTACAAAATTATATAATGCAATAGATGATTTAGAAGATAAAATTAAATCAGCTAAAAACCAATCATCAGATTGGGTAGATAGTTTAGAAAGTGCAGGTGGACCATTAGGTGCGTTAGGTGCTAGTATAAATAAGTTAAAAGTTTCTACACAATCATTTGGAGCAGCATTAAAAGCAACTGGTATTGGTTTATTAGTTTCTTTAGTTGCAGGTTTAGCAGCAGCATTCTCTCAATCAGATGAAGCAGCAAAGAAGTTTGAACCTATCTTAATTGCATTACAAAGGATTTTAGGGGGTATTTTAGAGGCTTTATCACCACTAATAGATGGATTTATCGAATTCGCTACTACCGCTCTTCCTTATGTATCTAAAGCGGTTTCAGTTGCATACTCTGCAGTTACTGCCCTTTTCCAATCATTGGGTAAATTAGGTTCTGCTATTGGTAAATTAGTTAAAGGAGATTTCTCTGGTGCGTGGGAAGATGCAAAGGCATCAGTAACCTCATTCTCTACCAACTTTGAAGCAGCACAGGAAAGATATGTTGCTGGAACTAAGAAGTTAACTAAGATTGAAAAAGAAAATCTTAAAGAAAGAAACGAAGCACAGAAGGCTGCAGCAGATGAAGCAAAAAGAATTAAGGCAGAAGAATTAAAAGAATTATCTGACGGGCAGAAGGAAGCATTCTTAGAATTACTTTCTGAAAGAGAAGCTGAAGAATATAAAGTTAATGAACATTATGCAAATCTATTATATCTTGCAACTAAATATGGTGATGATACAACTCAATTAAAACTTGCACAGGCAAACGCACTAAAAGAGATTGATGATAAATATCTAAAAGAGGCTAGAGATAAACAAGATAAAGAGGATGAGGAAAAGAAAAAGAAGTACGATGAGTTTTCTAAGTTCCAAATGGAACAATATGAGAAGATTAAAGAGTTAGAACAAAATAGAGAAGATTTAACCTTTAAGACAAATCAAGTCATTGGTCAAAGTTGGGTAGATTTAGGTACTAATATATCAGGTATATTACAAAATTTAACCACAGTATTTGAACAAGGTTCAACCGCACAAAAAGTATTTGCAGTAGCAGCAGTTCTTATTAACGCAGCATCTTCAATTGGTCAAATCCTTTTGAATGGTGCAGCATCACAAGCAGAATACAATAAAGCAATTGCAACAGGTAATGCTGCAATCCTTATGGGTATACCAAAATTAGTAAATCCAATTACTGCCGGTATTGGTATCGCAGAGATAGCAGCAGGTAAAGCAGCAGTAACAGGTGCGATTGCAGGTAAGGCTGCAACCAAAGTAAATACAACTCTACAAGTTGCTGCAGTAGGAGCATCATCTGCAATTCAGGTAGCAGCAATCCTATCCGCTAAGAAAGCAGGTGGTGGTGGAGGTGGAGGAGCAAGTGGAGGTGGAGGAGGAGCAGTAAATATTGCACCACCAACAGTAGCAGCAGTAGGTGCACCACAAATACAAAGTGGTCAAGGAATTAACGCAGGACAACAATTAGGTGAAACAATAGGTGGTCAAATGAAAGGCGTGCGTGCTTATGTAGTTTCTCAAGATATACAAAATCAATCTGCATTAGATAGAAGAACAAATAGAGCAGCAACCTTTTCAGGTGGGTAATTATATTTCTTATTTTTAATGTTATTACATTATGGAATTATTTGAATTAACAATAGAGGAGAAGATGGATGAGGTTTTTGCAATTTCACTTGTAGAAAATCCTGCCATTGAATCTGATTTTATCTATTTCGGTAAAGAAGAAATTCAATTTGCAAAGGTTGATGAAGAACAACGTATGTTAATCGGACCAGTTCTTATTCCAGATAAAAGAATTTTAAGAGTAGATGGTGAGGGTAAACCTTATCAAGTCTACCTGTCTAAAGATACGATTAAACAAGTTGCACAGAATTACTTAATGAAAAAGTATACTGATAAAGCAACCTTAGAACACGATAAAACGATTAAGGGAGTTCATTTAGTGGAATCCTGGATTAAAGAAGGTAGATTAGATAAATCCAATTCTTACGGATTAGCTGGATTACCAGAGGGAACGTGGATGGGGATGTTTAAGATTACTGATGATAGGCTTTGGAATGATTATATTAAGACAGGGATTGTAAAAGGATTCAGTATTGAGGGTTTATTCTCTCATAAATTAATTCATGCATCTAAATCTTATTTATTAAAAGAGGTTAATGATTTAACTGAAAGTGAAGCAAGGGATTTATTAAATTCTATTCATTTACTTTTAAAGGCTCAAACCGAATTAGAAGAATCTTATGCTGATTATCCGGATGGTGTGAAGGCAAATGCTAAAAGGGCATTAGAATACGCAGATAAAAATGGTTGGGGAAGTTGTGGAACACCCGTTGGCAAACAAAGAGCAAATCAATTAGCTAAAGGAGAACCAATATCGGTTGATACAATCAAACGCATGTATAGTTTCTTAAGCAGACACGAAGGTGATTTAGTATCATCAACTGCATACGGAGATGGTTGTGGTAAACTTATGTATGATGCATGGGGAGGAAAGGCTGCATTGGGATGGAGTAGAAATAAATTGAGAGAGTTAGGATTACTAAATGAAAGTGAAGGAAATCCATCTATACCAAATTCATCATATCCAGGACAAAAGGCAAGTGGTAGTATATCACCTGCACTATTAGATTAATATGAATACTAATATCGTACATAGTAAAATACAGGAGTTTGTTAGTAGGGAAATATCCGTAACGGAATTTTTATCTTTACTAAAAACATCTGATAAGACTAATAAAATGAATGTTAGATGGAGAACGGAAGGTTCTGCAGATGGAAGTGGGAAACCACCACACACTGCACAATACTTAATGTGGTGGGATGAGAATGAATATGTAGGTGGAAACGCCGGAGGTAGTGATACTAAAGAGGCACAAAACCAATTGAATCTGCGAGTAACAGATAATAGTGGTACATGGAGAACACTAAGTTATGATAACATAGATAGTGTAACCTTCAAAAGAAAAAAATATATTATAAAATAAAAAAATAGAAATTATGGGAACAATTATCAATCAACAACATTACGCTGAAAATGGACAATTCTCAGGTGGTGCAGCTGTAACTCCAACAACAGGTTCGATATTTCTTTCTGAGACAGGTTCGTTTGGATTTGTTGCAGGAGGATTATATGTAGGTCTTGTTGGTACATTAGTTGCAAGAACAGTAGATGGTTCAGTATTATCATTTGTATCAGCATCAGGATTTATTCCTGGTATTTTTACAGCAGTATCTGCTTCATCAACTTGTGCAAGTATTATAGCATTAAAATAAAAGACTATGTTGTATTTAAGAAATACTAATCAAATGCAATCTCTTGGAGGAGGAGTCCTAAGAGGGCCTGCAGAGATACCACCGCCACCACCTCCGGGGCCAACACTTAATTATTTTGATGGGTTAGGTAGAACTATATATAATGGTTTTATAGAACCGACCGTATATCCAAATAATTTTGCTACAGCAAGTGTAGTTTCCGGTCCAACAATGCAAAATGGTATATTAATACCAGCATTAGCTACTCCAACACAATTCAGGTCTACTCAATGGTTAGGATATTTTAAAGCTAGTACAACTGAAACATATACATTTTATATACTAACTGATGATAGTAGTGTATTATGGCTTGGTAATGCTGCAACTGCATCAGTTTTAACTACTGGTAGTGCAGTAGTAGTGGCACCTACAAGTGTAACCATTGCTTCTGGTAGTATATCATTAACATCAGGTAGCTACTATCCGATGAGAGTACAATACACAGATGGAAGAGGTGCTCAATATTTTAGTTCAAGTTTCTCAACTCCTTCTATACCAGAAAGAAAAGATTATAATACATGGATATTTGCTAATACAGCATCATTAGGATTCTAAAACCAAATACAATGCCAATACCTAAACCAGAGAGTGGAGAATCGGAAGAGAAGTACATCGGTAGATGTATATCTGAAATCAGTAGTGAATACGATTCCGAAGGACAAGCCTATGCAGTATGTAAGGGAACTTACGATATGGATAAAATGAGTAAGATAAAGGATACTTCAGCTAAAGTAATGGCTAAAATTATATATAACGTAAAGTTTAGGGGTATCAATTTAGCAGAGGGTGGTGACCCTTGTTGGGATGGATACGAACAAATCGGTACAAAGGATATGGATGGAAGAGAAGTTCCAAATTGTGTACCTATAAAAGAAGAATAGATAATGGATACTACTGAAACAAGATTATTAGATTTAGAGTTAAAGGTAGAACATCTTCAAAGAGATGTTGAAGAGTTAAGAGATATCCTTATATCCTTATCGTGGACAATAAACGAATTCAATAAAAAATTAGAGAGTGACAAAGGTTAAGAATGCTAGTAGCAATAGTAGAGTTCCCAAAAATAAAAAGAGAGGCTCGTATGCGAAGAGTTACAATAAGCATACACCGAGGCCGAAACCCACAAGAGGACAAGGTGGTTAAAATCAAATTAGTCCCATTCTTAGCGGGCAAGGTTAAAAGATAAATACAAAATGATATGAGTGTTACATTGGTTACAATAGAGGTTAGAAACGGAGATATTGCTAAGGCCCTAAAGTTATTTAAAAAGAGGGTCGAAGATAGTGGACATCTTCAGGAACTGAGGGAAAGAAAGGAATACAAGAAACCTTCAGTAGTTAAAAGAGAAAAAATGAATAAAGTATTATATAGGCTGCAGAGGGAGAGAACACTGGAACAGGATAGAGAGAATGGGATAACCCATAGAAAGAAGACCAAATAGGTCTTTTTTTCGTTTTAGCCCAAAACCGCATATTTATTAGCAGAATAGGTCTTATTGCCGTTTGACCTACTTCCTTTGGTTTATGTATTGTATCTCAATACAAATGATTTACCCCCTTTATCTTTGGATTTAGGGGGTTTTTTTGTACCTTTGGAAATCTCATAATCCTACCAGATATATCTAAAATCGTTAGTTTTCATAACTAATTGATAGTCAATCTCATGCGAAATAACCCTAAAATAATTGAAAAAAATATGGGAAATAATTTGGAAATGTGGAATATTATTCGTAGTTTAGCTTTATAAGATTAAGAGATAAACAATTAAAACGTAAAAAAATGAAAAAGTTACAAAATGAGTATTTGAGTTTGGCAATTGGAACATCGATTTCCACCTTTGGTAATGTTAATACACCCTTCGTTAAGGCGTTCCTTATGGGACATATCATCGGTAAGAGTGGTAGAGATATTACTGAAAGTGAAATGGAGTTCATCAATTCTATTGAGTTAATAGATTATGATTTACAATCAGAGGGTGAGGATGAAAACGAACCAATTGATAATATTGAAGAGGTATTAGTAAATCACTTTGATGAGGTTTTTGCTTCGGCAACTTCAACAAAAGATATATACCGAACTTTATGGGATATATACGAAGATGATTATAATGCAGATGAAGATAGAGATGGCCAGATATTTGATGATATGGTAAATGATGCTATCAAATATGGTATCACCAAATAATCCTTTCATTGACTATCAACGAGTTATGAAAAACACTAAAAATAATTGAAAAAAATATGGGAAATAATTTGGAAATATCAGCTTTTCTTCGTAGATTAGCTTTATAAGATTAAGAGATAAACAATTTAAAATTTAAAACAAATAAAAAAATGAAAAATCAAGAAAGAAACGAAAAATGTAATTGTGGTTCAGGTATTAAGTACAAAAAATGTTGTATGAAAACTAGCCAAACTAATCAACCCAAAAATGAATACATCAATACATTTGGTGCTTATTATAAAGATGATACATTAGATGGGTTCTCATTTGGTGTAATGGGTTATGAACAAGCTAATATGTTGTCAACTGCTGTTTTTAAAATGACAGAGGCTGAGTTAGAAGATTTGGAAAAAACTGGTGAAGAGTTTGATGCAAAGGAGTGTTTCAAACATTTAGAAGATAGTATCAAATATTGGAATTTACATACTATTGGTAGTGAAAGAAGAAAAGAAAAGCATTGTATTGCAAATGTAAATTTTGGAGATGAGAATATATTAAAATCAACTATGTGTATAATGCAAGATATTCATATTCTTACTACATTAGGTTACATTAAAAATGATAACTATAATGGAATGACTTATGGTTATGCATCAGAAAAATTTTAAATTACAATAAACTAAATAAGTTATGAGCAAATTTAAATTAGTAAGTAAACCTAAAAAAGATTGGTCTCCTGTATTTAAAAACAATACTGCAGTAACCGATGTAATATGGGGACCTCTTCAAATTAATGGAACAAATACAATAGGATGGACTGGATTAACTCCATCAACTAAGCCATTTTCGAATTTTATGAATAAGGCAAATGAAACAATCTTCAAAAATGATATGAGTGTTGTTCAAAACTTTCACTACGATGAAATTGTTGAATACGCATCTCAAAGAGAGGATTACAAAGTAAATAAGATATCCCTATATACATCAGATTTTATAGTTGTAGATGAAGATTATGGTAGATTGATGTTCACTCCATATTCAGATGGTGTTATGTTGTATGGTATTAACATCAAAAAAGAATTAAGAAATAAAGGAGTTGGGACAGAAGTAATGAATAAGTTATATGATTTATCTGAGGAGATGAATATACCAATTTATTTAATACCATATCCAGATGATAATTTCCCAACAAAAGATGAAAAGAAATGTATTGATAGATTAAAATCATATTATGAAAGAATTGGATTTGGGCCTGTATCCGATAGTTCATTAATATGGTGTAACTTTGAATAATAAAATTATGAGAAATAGAGATAAAATATTTTGGGGATTGGTAATCATATGGTTGACAATCACATTAGTAAAACAATTTTAAAAATAAATCCCTAAAACTTCGTGTTTGGGGATTTACCTTAATACTTATATATAATATACAAAACTAAAAAGGAATATAAATGGCAAAAAACGTACTTATCTATCCATCTCATTTTGAGTTGATGGATAATTTATCAGATGCCCAAAGTGGGATACTGATAAAAGCAATTGGGTTATTCAATAAGGGAATAGAACCCACACAAACCCACATAACCGATTCGGTTGTTTTGGGTATTTGGATGGCAATCCGTAGAGATTTTGTTCTTCAAGAAGAAAATTACCAAAAAAAGTGTGAAATCAATCAAAAGAATGGTAAAAATGGTGGTAGACCTAAAACCCATTCGGATATTATGGGTTTAAGTGAAACCCACTCTAACCCACAGAACCTTAAAGATAAAGATAAAGATAAAGATAAAGATAAAGATAAAGATATAGAGATAGAAGCTATTAGCTATAAAGCTAAACTTATTACTGATAAATTTAATAAAACATTTTATGAATAACTTACAACCTAAACATCTATCTACTAAATCTGATATTGAGTTTACTCTTCAGCAAAAAGTTTTCATTCAAAACTTTATTACACAACATAGAAGTGAATTAGACAATTGGGAGTTTAACTTCTTACTTGTACTCTTTAATTCTACTCATTACTCAGAGCAACAAAAGGATACATTAGAAAAAATAATCAAAAACAAATAAGGCTACCAGCTCCTTGAGAACAGTTATCCTTGTATTTATAAGCACATAAACTATATATAATGGCACAACACAAAAACAAAGCAGGAAGACCTTCATTCCTCCAACCATCAGAATTTCACACTTGTAATAAATGCAAGACTACAAAACCAGCATCAGAATTTTATAAATGTTCTTCAAGACCGACAGGTAAACAACCAAATTGTAAAGAATGTAATCGAGAAGAAGGTATTTATTTTAGACACGTTCTTCGTGAGGAATACTATTGGTCTCAGAATGGAACTGGTTACTTTGAAAAGGATTACCGAAAAACTCTTGATTACTACAACGATTACATCAGAGCTGATAAAATCCCTTTCATCTATTCAATCCAAACCCCATCAGGTATTTATATTGGATGTTCTCGTTCTAAATTTGTAGTTCGTAAAGGAAGACATAAGATAGATTATATGCGACATGTCAGAGGACAGAAAACAAATTTCATACCAGGATTACATTCAGCGTTTGATAGGGAAGGTGAGAATTGGATTAAGTACTTAGATACTATGAAGATATTAGAAACCTTTTCAAAAGATTTAACACAATCTCAGTTACTTACAAAGGAAAGAGCGTACATTAAAAAGTATGAATCACAGGGAATCCCACTCTTAAACATCGTTGGTTCTAAAAACGATATGAGAGTTAAAAAAAATCAATAATATGAAAAGAATTAAACTTGGTGACTGGGTTGAAGCAGGTATCCATTTCCTCACTTTAGGTTATGGCGAACGTATTTCATTGTTCATAGCAATAAAGCTCCTTAAATTGAACTCCTGTGGGTGCTGTGAACGAAAGGAATGGCTTAATCGTCTAACCAATCCAACATTCGATGGTAAATGTAATCAAATCAAATTTTAAACTAAACAAAAACACAGATGTCACAAATCACAGCAGCAGTTAGTGGTAGTTCATTTCTACCAACTGATAATTCATCAGTAAAAGAAATCGATAGTAACTCAGTTTACATCGTAGATTTTACCAAATTAAATTCGGTAAACGATTTAATTCTTATCCTTAGTGGATTAGGTATTGGCTTTCCCGGCAACCACCCACTAATTGAAAATCTAAAACCATTTCTTAATTTAGATAATCCAATTCCACAAGAGGGTTTACAAAAGGCACAACAACCACGTCCTGAACCGAAGGATTTAGAATTACCAAAGATTAAAAAAGTATAATCCAATCCGTATGAAAGATTTAGGTGAAATCGAATTACAAAAACTAAAAGATGTCATCAATGGGATTCAAGGTGATACTTTTCCATCACAACACGCTAATTTCATTTGGAGTATGTATAATCATTTAAATGATGCACACGAGAGTGAACCATGTCTATGTGGAAGTGCTGCGGATAGATGGAGAAGATACATCGAATTCCATAGAGACTACATTAAAACTAAATGATAAGTGGAAGCATCCAAGCAGAATGTGATAAAAGATTATCAGTCCTATATCACGACAAACATCGTTGGTTAATATCAGAGGCAAAAAAACTGACTAAGAATACGGAAGAGGCAGAGGATTTAGTACAAGAACTCTTTGAGTATCTACACATCAAACAAAATCCAAAACTATTTTGGGGTGAATCATATAATATCTTCTATTGTAATAAATTTCTATTCAGTAGATTTATGAATAAAACTAAATCCCTTAACCGAACAGAACTAATGGGTGATGTTAAAGTAGAACTACTATGGGAAGAAGACGTTCCGTATGATGAAGAATTAGATAGAGAATTAGAAAGGGCACACAACGAAGTCATTAACGAATTGAAATCCCTATCCGTAACTCGTCTCTGGCCATCTGCAAAGATATTTGAATTGTATTGGATGAGTGAAGATACCCTACAAGAGACTGCAGACAAAATCGGTATCAGTAAGAGTACTACCTTCATTGCAGTAAAGAAGATAAGAAAGTATTTACAAAACACAATTAAATCTCCATTCAATGGGTAGTGAAAATAAAAGAGTTGCTAAATCAGGTAGAGTATATTATACAAGAAGTAAAGCATATGTTCCATTAGATAAGAAGAAGGATATACCTCCCTTCATGCATTCACGTACTAACCCTCACTATCTTCGGTACTTCGAAAGAAAAACTCAAATCCGTAGTGAGTATCCATTTTGGCATAAGATGAGTCCGGAACAATGGAGAGGATACTATGAAAGGGTATACCGATTAATGCAAACTGATGCGGATTATCAATATTGGATAAAGGAAGTCAATGCAACTGAAAGACAACAAATTAATTGGGAGACCTTAGATAGAAAGATACAAAGACAGAAGGATTACCCAAATGGATTTACACATGACTGATATTAAGAAAGACAAACTGGATGAACTGACCCATTTCATTCAATCCAATCCAATCGTATACGAAACCTATAAGAGGCATTACGAAACTGATGAAGTAAAAGTAGATTACTTCCAATCCTACTCAATAGAAGATATCGACCTTTTCATATCTACATGGAGTAGATTTATGAAATAATCCGTATATCTATATATACATATATACACCATCACATACAATCCCACACATTGCGTGTTATTATCTATATACATTTAATAAATGGAAAATAATGGCTAGATTTGAAAAAGGTCATAAATTAGCAACAGGAAGACCTAAAGGTGCATTGAATCGTTCAACGGAAGAAATGAAGTTGACGATATCTCGTGCAGTGAATAATACACTAAGTACCATCTCAAAAGATTTAGAGGAGATAAAGAAACGCAACCCCGAAAGGGCAATGGAGTTAGCATTAAAGTTATTAGAATACACTATGCCTAAATTAAAATCGGTAGATATTACAGGTACAATGGAAGTCAATGCAAGAATACAGCAAATCTCAATACACATCTTAGATGGAACTAAACATACGAACGAGTAAGACATATAGGGATATAGAATCATCGCGTAAGATATGTATACTGCAAGGTGGTACGAGAAGTTCTAAATCTTATTCAGCACTACAATGGATATTAGTCCATGCACTATCAGAACCTGGAGTAGTAGTATCAATAGTAAGGAAATCATTCCCATCAATGCGTGTATCTATTATGCGTGATTGGATTGGTATACTGAAAGAGTTAAACATATGGGATGAAGACCGGTGGAGTGCAACGGAACACATCTATACCTTTGAGAATGGAAGTATGGTAGAGTTTATGTCTATCGATTCATCAGAGAAGAGAAAGGGAAGTAGTAGAGATTACCTATTCATTGACGAGTGTAATGAGTTAAGTAGAGAGGATTACTTTCAGCTCTTTATCAGAACGCGGATTAAAACTATCATCGCGTACAATCCATCCTTCGGAACTAACCACTATATCTTTAATGAAGTGCAGACACACCCTCAGAGTGATTTGTACATATCTACATTCAAAGATAATCCTTTTTTGGAACAATCCATCGTTGATGAGATAGAACGTCTTAAAGAGGTTAATCCAGAGTATTACAAGATATACGGATTAGGGATACCTGGCAACAATGTTGGTACTATCTTTAACATAAGTGTAATAGATGCGATACCAGATGAGGCAGAGTTCGTTGCATTCGGTATGGACTTTGGTTTTAGTATAGACCCAACTACGATAATGGCGATATACAAATGGGATACCAACCTGTATATAGATGAGTTGTTATATAGTAAGGGATTAGTGACAGGAGAGATAGTAAAGGTACTAAGAGATTTAGAAGTAGAGAGGGCAGAGATATGGGCGGATAGTGCAGAGGGAAGATTAATAGAAGAAATATATAGAAGTGGATTTAACATTAAGGGTGTAAGAAAGGGTAAGGATAGTATTCGCATGGGTATAGACATCATGCAAACCTTTAAACTGCACGTGACTAAGGCATCTAAGAATACCATACAAGAGTTTTCGGAGTATGTGTGGATGGTAGATAAGAATGGTAACTTTGAGAATGTGCCAGTAGATTACTCCAATCATACTATCGATGCAATCCGTTATGTGTGTATGGAAAGATTAAACGTAAGAAAAATAAACGCAGGTAAGTATGCAATATCAATCGGACAATACAAACTCTAACGACCAGGTATGGAACGTAGAGGAGATAAGAGAACTACTGCAGTATGTACAACATCTGCAAGAACACAATGAAACCCTTCAGGCAAGTGTGATAATGATACAAGCCAAATTAGATAATGAAGAGGCAAAGGTAAAACATTTAGTAAGAACAATAAAACAAATTACATATGGTGCAGGAATTAACTTTACACATCCCAACTGATTGGAACGATGTGAGTTTAGATAGATATCTTAAACTACAAAACCTTCTAAAACAATACGCGGATGATGAAGAAGCAACCACTGCAGTTCTAATGGTAGAACTATGTGGATTAGATGCGGAATATCTCAAACAGGTATCGATAGAAGATTTTCTAATGTTGAAGAATGAGTTAAGTAAATTCATTACTCGCACTGATTATGAGTTGCAACGATTCGTTAAATGGAATGGAGTAGAATACGGATTCGAACCTAACCTATCACAAATGAGTTATGGTGCGTACTTAGATATCAGTAAGTTTAGTTCCATTGCAATAGATGAGAATTGGGTAAAGATAATGAATATCCTATATAGACCAGTGACAAGAAAGAATGGAGATATGTATGAGATAGAACC
>B570J29032_109958904_pt1 | contig 15960 bp, 20 predicted proteins | sample LakMenEpi16Nov12_FD_29032 | JGI IMG/M metagenome (IMG submission 29032) | reverse complement strand
CCAACTAATACTATAACTCCAACTAATACTATAACTCCAACTAACACAAAAACACCAACTAATACTATAACGCCAACTAAAACAGCTACAGCCACAGTCACTCCAACAGTCACAGTAACTCCAACATACGATATATTACGTATTTTTAGAGAAAATGGAACATATATCTATAGTATTTCCGATCCAGAAGCCTACGCTACACGTCTAGCTTCGGAAACACCTTGGTTAACAGATAATGTGATAACGGAAACGGACTATATTATTGCTAGTACTAAGATTGATGGAAGTGCAGACAGCACGAATATTACTATGAACTTAGGTTTTGTTGCAAATAATTTTTATGTTCGAATGGCTCAGAGTTCTTTATGGTCTGGAGCACAATATTTTGGCGAAGCTAGTTCAACTTGGCCAGTAATACTAGAATATAGTATTAATAACTCCACCTGGACTACTGCAGTATCTTATACAAATGTAATAAGTACAAGCACAATGACAACGCAATTAATCTCTGGATCAGCACGATATATTAGATTAAGAGCAACAAATCCTGGTTATTCACGAATAGTGCTTACAGAATTTGCTCCATCTAACATTTAATGTTAAGTTAATATAAATTTTTCTAATATTTTATAGAAACTTTTAGCTCTTTGTAGTAATCTAGATCCTTCTTCTTTTCCTAAATTACCAGAGATATTATCTTCGTGCCACCAAATATCAAAAGTTTGTGGATTAAATAGTTCGGGATAGTTGAAAAATAAACAGCTTAATATTTGTTCTTCGCTATAAATACGATCTTCTTTATCTAGCAAATTATTCGCCAATAAATAAAATAAACTACACAAATTATTAACTGTTTGACTATTTCCTCCGAATAGTCCTCCGATTATATGATAAGAAGAATTAAAGGACTTAAAATATTGTTCTGGTACGCCACAATCCCAGTAATAATCAACGTTATCTTTGGCACATACTATTATCTTGTCTCTAGCTTCAGTATTTAAATTATCTATAAATTTACTAGTAAATATATCTGATCCATAATAACTATCATTATAGTTAGGTCCAATTTTAAGATATTTATTAGGAAGTAATCCACTATAACATAATCCAGCATCTATCCAATAGATATATTCTACATCGCTCGATACGTTCATTTTTAACCAGGATAACTTGCAATATTGTAGTTCAATACATCTATCAGATTTTCTAGTCTCCAATAAGTTTTTCTTTTGATTGATTTTGTCTTTGTATTCTGTGTTATATAAATCATACTCTATACTAGAGTATCTAGATAGTTTATCTGGATAATACTGAGTAAAAAATTCATCAACTTTATTTTTGTCATTTGTGTAAATCACAAATTGAGCAGTGTTGGACCCCATTATACTGTTTAAGCTATATAAATAGTGATCATTTCTGCCCGGTCTGCCCCCAAGGTCAGTCCCATATAGATCAAAATATACTGCTGATATTATTTTAGTTTTCATTATTTCTTATGTTTTTGCATATCTCATGGTCTAACATATGTGATGGAAGCTTATATGGACAATACACATTCCAGTTATAAGTCATTAAATAATGATTAGAGTCATTAGTTTTATTAATATCAGAATAGTCATTAGTCTGAACCATAATGGGAAAAACTGGACAAAAACTAGAAATATTTGGATATACAACCATGTCTAAATACTGATCAATTGGTATTTGTTGATGATTATTTTCTATAAACTTATCAGTATCCCATTCTACTATGTACTCACAAGCTTTACGAGTTAAAATAAAACCTGTAGTACCATAAATACCTCTATGTTTAGTATCATCTTTTGGTGGAAGATTAGTTAAATCTAAAAGGATATCATTGTAGGCATCAAGTGGTCTATGTATGGATGGGGCAAAATTGATTATATCCCAGTTCAATGAGTTTTTAAAAAGTTGGTCATTTAATTGTTCAAGCAATTTTTTAGCATATGGCATGAAGAAGATATCGTCTTCAAAAATCATAGCATAATCATATTTTCTATCTAAAATAATTTGAGATATTTGTTGGTGAGATTTTGCACATCCTATGTAGCTGTTTGTGTCCACAGCAGGAAACCTTTCAAATTCCCAACCAATATATGACATTTCATTATTAAGTTTAGACAGTCTATCTTGTCGTCTATCTAGATTAATAACAAACTTAGGAATATCTTTAAATTTCATGATACTTTATGTCCGAGATGTCTCTATGACCACGACGATGAGCAAAAACAACGCTATTCATTCCGATGGCTTTTTGTAGATTTCTATTTGAGTCTGTCCAGTATCCATATAGATCTATATCTTGTCTTGGAGTATTGTATCTAGAGGCTAGTATTGACAATACGCTTTGGTCATGTCTATGATTTTCTTGATTTCCATCTAGACATCCAGGAATCATAGAGTATCTAAAAGCTTCATTGATCATATCTTGATATTTGCCTTGATATTTATATCCAACAAGACCAGCCCATAGTTGATTGTCTTGTAGTTCTTCTTCACTAGCGTTCATAACAAGTCTACAATTGCTATGTGTATAATCTTTATTTTTGTGAGAATCTCCTACTAAAAAAATATCATCTTGTTGAATTCTATTAAAAATTGATTCAGCTGATTGTAGTAGCATAGCACCAGAGTCTATCCATAGTATCAAAGAACCAAATCTTTTTGCATCATGCAAACAGTATGTTTTATATACATATGATTTTGGTTCCATAAACTTTGGGTGGGAGTTTTTGACATCATCAGAAAAGTTTAGAACCGTAGTATTCCTGATAGTTTCAAGCTTATTGATTTCGTCTTGAGACAACCCTAAATTATATACAAATATTTGATCTACTAAATTAAAACTATGTTTATGAATACTACTAATCAAGGTTAGCAATGCATCAAAATACAGTGAGTTAGTAGCTGTAATGACTATACGATTAAACATATTCGTTAATTAGTTTTTCTGGATGGATATATTTATGAGCTAAATGAAAATTTGTATTAATTGAATCCTTCATAGAAGCATACAAAGATTCTGTTAAAGTTTCTAAAATAGAAGGTAAATCGGCCTCTTCATTAAAGAATAATATTCCATTAGTATCAAAAAATTTAGAAATATTTTTATGACCACAATAAATTGGAACTGTTCCAGTTAAAAAGCAGTCAAGTAGTTTTTCTGTAAAATAACAATCTTCTATACTGTTTTCAATAACAACAGAAAACATGTAATCTTGAAGAGCAGTTATTTTAAATTCTATTGGATTATCAGAGCCACTACCAAAAAAGTCTACAGTATTAGTATGTTTAAGATTATTGTAAATGTTATGTCTCATCCTGTGGTAATTATTCCAAGTTTTATGAGAAAAAATAGAACTGCATAATTTAGTTTTATCGTAAATACGTAATTCTGAATCTCTAAGCCATGTTCCTCCGTGCGAAATATAAACCAAATTAGGAATTTTATCTTCTAAATAATTCATGTAAGAAAATACTTTATTGAATTTTGAACTATGCTGTATTATTCGTTGATAATTTTCTCCATTAATAATTGGTGGCTCAATTATCCAGGCATAGTTTTGCTTGGAAGAATCAACGTCCTCAAAGCATTTTTGATCAGTATAAATACATATGTCGTAGTCAGAAATTTCTCTATTCCATGATGATTTTGGATCAATATATCTAGATAATCCATTTTGACCAACTAAGTTATCATCTATAAATTTAATTTTTTTCATGAATTATAGACCTCCGGTTATCATTTCACACCATCCTTTGGATATACTATGAGGCCACACTATCCATTTTTTTGGTGTGATCAGTGTTTGGAATTCTCTCCAAACTTTACAATATCCGTCTGGGTCATTTTTTAGTCTATTGATTTCTTCGGGAACAGCATCTTGTCTAAAGATATCTTCATCGTTTTCATCTTTGAATATTACTGCCCAAAAATCATAATCATTTTCTGGTACTTGTCCATAGGATATGTCGATACAATGTTTAAAAATGCTTAATAAACTATTGTTGAACTCTTCATCTGATAATGATTGATTTTTTTCTGATGGTGGCTTATTATCTTTTACATCTTGTTGAATAGCTCTTTTAGAAAAACTTAACCCAGCATATTTTTCATAGTCTTTAAGAGTCCGAACTTTTCCAAAACCATATTTTCCAAAATCAATATCCTGTTTTTCTCCATCCATACCGAAAAGTTTTCTATTTTTTAGATGACAATCCGAGTTACGTTTTCCCCATTCTTTATCATCGTCCCACTGTTTAGTTCTTCCTTTTCTGGTATATTCATGCCAGCACACTACTTTATTGGGATGAAATAAATCATATCCATGAGTATAGGCTCTAACAGCTATACTAATTTCTTCTCCATGAAAATAATAGTCTGGATCATGTTGAACCTCTTTGGCAAACTTACCTAATGTAAAGGCGAAGTGAGCACTATAAAATCTAGCCGGTAAAGGACTACTAGCATCATCCCACATATCAAAATTAGCTGGTAGAAAAAATACCGCTCCTTCAGGAATGAACCTGTCAAAATTCATTTTCCAAGGAGTTAGTACCCTAGCCGCCGGATCATTATCTGGATCAAAACTTGGAATATAACTAGTAATTAATGGTTTTTTATGCCCAGCTTTTTGAAGATCTTTTAGCATGTTGATCATGGTCTGATCCCAGTCTTGAGCAAATCTGTGGTGAGAATCTAGTTGTAAGGTATATGTTTCATTCTTATATAGCTGTTGAATTTCATTTCTTGCCCAACAGGCTCCCTTAGAATCTTTGTAGTCAATATCTAAAATTGAAAATCTAGAATCATCTTTAAATTCAGATATATCGTCCCACGAATCCTCAGGAGAATGTTGCCAAGCAATACCAAATCTTAGATTATCTGGATACTTGGCTTTAGCAATACAATCTTTTAGAGTTAATGATAATTGAGGATCTCTATATGAGGCAATCTGTATGAAAATTGTATTAGTTTTCTTTTCTTTCTTCTTTGCCATAATGATAAACTCTATTGTGTGTAATGGGGCTAGCTAATAGTATTGCTGTATTAATTTGTTGATTTTTAGATAATGTATACATGTGACTCATCCATGTTTGCTCGAATGGGTGTTCCCATGTAGTGTCAAGAAAACATTTTTGGTTTCCGTCATGGCCTATAATATGCGGCCAATTGGAATAGTAAATCTCTCCATTTGCATATGGAGTACCATTTAGCGATTTTATGTTTTTGAATAGTGTTTGAGGTCTTTTAGGTATGCTACCAAAATACTCTTGTCTAAGATGTTCAGGAACATTATGCCAACTCCATTGTTCTCCATTATGTCCATAAAATTCACTAAAGCTGAATTTGAGAAAATCAAATTTCTCTACGTCCATAATCCTAACTAATGTATCATATAAATTATTTATTTGTTTATTAAAACCAAAAGAACATTTTGTTGCAGATAAGTCTATGAGCATATCATCTTCAAAAAAGAACATATATTTATACTTTGAGGCTGAAAAGTCTTGTGCAGCTACTTGTCTTGCTCGACATATTCCAAGATTACCTTTTCTTATTTCTCTAAAGTCATACTTATTAATTATTTTATCATATTCTGCAAATAGATCTTGATTAGTAGAGTTATTTATTAGTACAATATCTGTTTTAGTTAAAAACTTTGGCTCATATTGTTCGAACGAGTCTATTAATAGTTGCAATTGTTTAGGAGCGTTATATGTATTAATATAAGTAACGTTTTTATTGTTATACAATATATGATTAGATTTCTCTTTTTGTTTAGATGTTGTATTATTTTTTACATTTTCAAAAAAATGACTAATCAAACCATTATCTTCTATTTTCTCAAATTGATATGTTTCTGGATCTCTATATGTCATAATGGTGAAGACACTTTCTTCTGTGCCCATTAATCCTTCGGATAGAGATTCGCTTAAAAGTCGATAGTATAAATCGTTAGCTGGACTGATAGAATCTTTATGTCCTCCAAAAAAACCACCTCTAGCAACCCTGCCTACTGGTTTATTTTGACAGAATTTTTCCATTCCATCTATAGAAAATCCATGAATTTCGGTTTGTGTTGAGTATGGAAATGTTACAAATAGGAACTTTTCTACAAAAGATTCTATTTTTTCTATAACATTATCATGACTAAAATATCCAGGATGAACAGTATTAGTTATTCCACCATCTAACCAAAAATAATAATCACTATCAAAAGGATTAAATACCTTTGCATTATGAAGAAGAAACATCTTGCTCATAACCATAGGGTTATATAGTTCTAATTTAGCTTGAGTACTATCTTTTAACCATCCTGTTTGATTTAACCAACTATCCTTTTGTCTAATTTCCTGAACTTTATCGTAAAAAGGGAAAAAATCACCAGAAAATTGTTCTTTTCTATGATGATAAACCCTAGTATTATGTCTATCTCTTATATCCCAAACAATATCTTCTATTTCTGGGTCTATAAAAATAGCTAAATTGAGGTTTTTGCAGTATAGTAGTCTCTTAAAATTTTCTAGATAGTGGTCAAACTTCCTACTCCAACCCTCAGACAAAGAAGATCTACCAAGATCCCAGACACCTGTGACAATAGTAGAATTCATCTTAGATAGATTAGTATAGTGTAAAGTAATATATAACCACCGAACCTGCATAATATTATGTTAAATCAAGTGGTTGTCAAGCCATATAATTTTTACCAACAAGCTTGACAGATCGACCCTTTTGTGTATCATAAGTATGTTTCGTTCACCTATTTCCTAAAACAAGACTATGACAGAGCCATTTAGCAACAAGGAAAACAGACCAAACCAAAACAAAAAGAAAAGCTATAAGAGTTATCATGACGATGACAACTATGGCGAAAACAAGATTAAAAAAGAATTTAAGAGAAAAAAACAACATCTTAAAGAAGAAGAATCTTGGGAAGATTGGTCGGACTTCTACAAATAAATATTAATCATGCCTAGTTTTATAGAAGAATTATCTAACGGAGATTGTTTTGAATCTAATGATTCAAGATATGTTCTTACATGTGATTTTAAAAGTAATCGCAGCAGATTATCTATTAATTTATCTGACGGTAACGCTAGGTGGTTTAATTCTAACGATATTGTAGATAAGATACCAATATTTTATACAAACAAAGATAATCACATGGTAGCTATTAAAGAGAGTAAAAAAGATGCTATTAATTAGAATAAAAACCTTTTTGAAATCTTTATTATTCCATGTATATAGAGGTTTCCCGAAATCCACATCAGAACAGATACAAACAAGATATACAATATGTAAAAGTTGCTTAGAATTTGATTTTCAGAAGAGTGAATGCTCCATATGTGGTTGTAATATAAATACTAAAAAAACCTTTCTTAATAAATTGGCCTGGGCCGATCAAGAATGTCCACTAGGAAAATGGCAAAAAATATCAGGAAACTAATAATGCATACAATCAAAAACAAAAATTCTAATATTGTAGTTTATAACTCAGACTTATTTGAATCAATAGAGAAAAGAATAAAGGCAGGAAACAACGGGTCAACAGTATTTGTTCCTCACGTATGTAATAATATAGACCTATTTGGAGCGGGATTTGCTGGTCAAGTAGGAGAATATTACCCGTCCGTAAAGATAGATTATCATCTTTTGGGCAAGAATTTTATGAAATCAAACTTAGGACATAGTCAAATCCTAAAAGTTGCAGAAGATCCCAAGTTTAAACACAAACTATATTTCGTTAATATGATAGCGCAGAATGGTATAAGATCAGCAGAAAATCATAGACCCCTAAACTACTTAGCTCTAGTAAAATCAATGAATACACTCTCTCAATTTATACATTACAATACTGGTTTTGCGAATAAAAACGAGAGAATTGAAATTCATGCTCCCAAATTTGGCAGCGGATTAGCTGGTGGAAATTGGAATTTTATAGCAGACTTAATTGAAGACATATGGAAACCGTTCAACGTTTATATTTACAACTACCAAAAGAAATAATGGGATATCATGGAATTTTTAACTTGGTTATACTTGAGATTAAAATACAAATATAATGAGAACACAGAAGTTCTTAATAGCTTAAAACTTCTAATAGAAAACCATAAATTAGCTAAAAAGAGTATTGATATAGACTTTATAGACAGAATTTGTAAAAATCATTTTGTAGAATTTGATATGGAAAGAACTCCAGATCTTGGTTTTGGATTTACAGATGATGACAGAGATAAGTATAGGAGTTTAGTCCTAGACGTTGTGAAAGAAATGACTAAACTATGACGATAGATTTGTGTACTGTCACAAATAATAGATACCTACCAAATGCTATAGCTTTAGCGAATAGTTATACTCATTATTCTTATGATGGTCAAATATTTTTGTACTACTTCGATGTTCCTAGTCGAATAGTCGAAGAATATAAGACTAGATATCCGAAGATAAATTTTATAGATATCCCAAAAGTATGTGATCATGCACATGATCCAAGAGGATTCTTCTATAAGGCTTACACCCTAAAAGACTGTTTAAAGAATAGTGACTTGTTTTTATATTCTGATGCAACTAATTTTTTCGAACAAAATATTCAAATTACCGATTATTTTCTTCATGATAATTTATTTTTACCATATAATCATTCTTTATTAATCAATAAGAATTGGACTACTAAAAAATGTTTACATAAAATGAATGCCATAAGCTCATCAAATAGTTCTCAATACTGGGCAGGAATACAAGGATATAAAAATACAAAAAATAACCAAGAATTTATCAATCTAATGTATGAATATATGCTAGATCCAGAAATAGTATATCCTGATCCATCAGTAACATATCCAGATGGTCCAGAATCTAATTGTATAGAACATAGACAAGATCAATCTGTGTTATCTATACTTATTGATCAGTTCAATAAACACACACCTTTTCTTACAAAAAACCAACTACTATTCGGAGATAAACAAACTTTTGAATTATTAGATTCGAGCTACAGATACTCTATATCTGACATATGCTTATATTCTAGAAAAACCAAATTTTTAATATAAAATTCACTTTATGAAAACATTATTTTTACATCATCATTTAGGTCTAGGAGACCATATTATATGCAATGGTTTAGTCAGATATTTATCTGATAATAATTTTATTAAATTGTTTTGTAAAGAACATAATTATGATAATGTTAAATTAATGTATAGCGATTCCGATAATATTGATATTATAAAGGTATACAATGATGCTGAAGCGAACAATATTGGCATACAATATGAGGAAGACTATATTAGACTAGGTGTCGCTTTGAATGGTAACTGGCCTCCAGAAATGGAGTCTGCTTGGGATAAAGTCTTTTATTATCAATTAAATATCCCATATGATTACTCATGGTCTATGTTTAAGTATAACAAATCATCTACACAGAATAATGTACCAGATACAGAATATGCTTTTCTATGCAACATAGGATCCGATGGTATAGACAGATTAGACTATAGCAGAATTGACTCAAAACTCAATATGGTCTATAGTAATCATGGAGGATTTTTTGATAATGTAGATCTAATAAGTAACGCTAAAGAAATTCATTGTATCAACTCTTCATATATTCATCTAATAGACAGACTTGAATGCGTTAACGAAGATCGTACAAAATTATTTTATCATAAGAACTTTAAATTCAAAATGCACGGTGAGTTTACACTTAAAAAAAATTGGAATATTATATGAATATAGAAGTCTCTACAGGAGAAGTTTTAGATAAGCTCTCGATACTTGAAATTAAATCAGAAAATATTATTGAAGAAATTAAAGTAAAAAATATTATTAAAGAATTAACGTATATTAAAAATATATCAATTAATTTATTAAGTAATCAAGATATCAATTCAATATATATCCAACTTAAAGAAGTAAACACAAAATTATGGGTCATAGAAGACACTATACGTCTCAAAGAGAAGAATAAAATATTTGATACGGAATTCATAGAACTTGCAAGACAAGTCTACATAACCAATGATATTCGTGCTAATCTAAAAAAGCAGATTAATACTATTACGGATTCTCATTTTGTAGAGGAAAAATCGTATGAAACATATTAATTTTGTTTATATAAATGAATTATCTAAATTACATAATGGAGATAATATCTTTTTTTGTAAAACAGATTTTTTACAACAAGATTTTCATTTAATATCGCAATTACCAAAAGATGTAATCTTAATTAGTGGTAACTCTGATTATAGTATTACTGACGATATTGTTAATTTGGCTCCCAAAAATATTAAAAAATGGTATGCTCAAAATACATTGTCTAATCATCCTATCTTGGAATCTATTCCGATAGGACTAGAAAACAAACTACCTTCATCTAGAGAAGGTCATGGTGTTGGCTATTTTGATAGAGCAAGTCTAAAGGAATCTTTGCTAGAAAAAACTAATTTAAACAATAAAGAACCAACAAAGTTAATATATGCTAACTTTAATATTAATACCAATCCTTATTATAGAAATTTAATTAAAGAAATGTGTCAGAAAGCAAGCTTTATTGATTGGGAAGAGCCGAGACTTTCATTAGACTCTTTTTTTGATAAGGTATCACAATACAAAATGATAGTATGTCCAGCAGGAAATGGCTTAGATACTCACAGATTATGGGAAGTCCTATACTGTAACAGAATACCCATTACATTTAAGGTGGCTAACTATAAACTTTACGAGCTATACAATAAATTACCAATAATTCTATTAAATAATATTGATCAATTACTTGATAAAAATTTTATAATGCAAGAATACAATAGATGTTTGTCTCAGGTCTGGGACAAATCATTATTAGATGTAAACTTATGGATTAAAACTATTCAAAATAAAAACTAATATTATGAGTAAAAATATATTAATATTAGGTAATGGGTTTATTGGCAAAAACTTATATTCATATTTTGTTTCTAAATATAACACAACTATTACTAGCAAAAAAGATATAGATATCACAAAAACTGAATCTGTGAAAAACTATCTGTCTAATAAAAATTTCGACTATGTTATTTACTCTATCGGAATAAAAGATATTGCAGAATGTGAGAAATATCCAGATAAAGCATATGCTATTAACTCTAGCGGCGTTGCTAATGTTATAAAATATCTAAATAAAAACACTAAATTTATTTATATATCTACAGACTATGTATTTGATGGTAACACAGGAGAATACTCAGAAAACTCTATATCCATACCGTCAACTACTTACGGACAATCGAAATTAATAGGAGAACAACACTCGCTCCAGCACAATAAATCTATTGTAGTTAGAACATCTGGAGTATATGGAGAAAACTGTCTTTGGCTTAAAAACTTATTAGTTTCTTTGTCAGAAAAAAAAGAAACTGTGTGTTTTTCTGATGTATATAATACTCCAACATATGCTATCAATTTGGCAGAAATGATTGACGATATTATTAATATTAATTTTGTAGGCGTTATTCATTTAAGTGGAAATACAAGAAATAATAGATACGAACTATACTCATCTGTAGCTACTATATTTAAGAGAGATCTTTCTCTTTTATCTAGCGGACTATCAGATGGTAAATTCCCTAAAGATATTTCATTAAGTAATAATTTATATAAACAAATAACTAAAAAAATACCAGATTCTGTAACTATCGGACTAACGAGACTAAAAAATGAACATCAATATATTGATTCCGTCAACTTCATCAATTAACACCATTAATAATGGAGCAAATGTTCAAGGGGATGAACTAGTTGCTAGATCCTGGGTAAAATATCTACAAAAAGATACAAGAGTTTCTAATGTCCATATTAACGGATTGGGTACTCATTATGATGTTTCTATATCCTTTAGTCCATTAATAAACCAACAAATGGTAGGATATAAAATACTATATCTACAAAATGTTTTTCCAAAACCCGATTGGCCCGGAACTGTTGAAGTTTATCGTCAAATAAAAAATAAATATGATAGTTTTATATTTCCGTCTGAAGGATTAATGAACAATTGTGGTGAAGGACTTGTATGTCAATTCGCTGTTGATCCTGATTTATTTTTCCCTAAATCCATAAACGATAATTTATCTCATAATTTGTGTTTTGTAGGAAACAATATCAGAGACCAAAAAACGTCAGAAAAATATTTATTATGCGCTAAAGATAAGGGATTAGTCATATATGGTAATCCGCTAGGGTGGAACTCTCCACTATGTAAAGGAAAGATAAGCATAGATGACGAAGCCACTCTGTACTCCTCTTCAAAAATATGTTTAAATACGCATCTTGCTGAACACTTAAATTATGGTTCATATAATTTTCGTATATTTAATATTCTAGCATGTAAAGGGTTTATTATTTCTGACAGATCTAAATTCTTGGAGACAGAATTTAATAACTGTATGGAATTTACAGACGGAGATAATGATCTTCTTTCAAAAATTGACTATTATCTAAATAACCCAGAAGAAACAAATAAATATAGAGAATATGGATATGATCATGTTTTGTCTAAACATACTTTCAAGCATAGAATGTCAGATTTATTAAACTGGCTAGGAACTAAATTATGAAAATACTATTTGCAAACATACCAAATGTAAAATACGTTCATGGACAAATCCATACCGGACCAAATGCCGGATCACGATGGCCTTGGACTAATCCTGGTAGACATTTTCATAGCTATGCTCCTTTCCCATTTTGGTTAGGATATGCTGCACAATATGTGAAACATCATGGTTTTGAAACGTATTTTTATGATGGGGTTGCACTAAAACATGCTGATCTAGAAATCACTAAAAAAGTTATTCATGACTTAAAACCAGATATAATTTTTTATGATATATCTACTCCAACTTTTCAGCTAAATAATGACATAGCATTATGGTTTAAACAAAATATTGGATGTCGAAATATATACTGTGGACCTCATATGAAAACCTATGCTAATGAATGTATAGAGTTAGATCATGTTGATCATTGTATTGTCGGAGAATACGATATACCGGCATTAGATATTTGTCAAAAACTAGATAATGCTAAAGATATTTATAGATTCGAACATTTGTCAAATATTGATACTCTACCCAATGGAGATAATTTTTTACCATATAGACCACTAGAATATATTCAAAACTATTATGACCCATCAATGAATACTCCGATGATTCAATTGGCCGTTAGTGCTTCTCGTGGATGTCCATTTAAATGTACATATTGTCAATGGCCAAATGTTATAAATAATGGTAAATATAGAGCTCGATCAGCAGAGATAGTTATTGATGAAATACAACAAATGAAAGATATCTTAGGATCTAATTTAAATAGTATTTTTTTTGATGACGATACATGGAATCTTGGACACACTAGAATATCTAAAATTTGTGATGGACTAAAAAACTTTAATATACCTTGGACAATGATGGGAAGAATAGACACAAGTAAGCCAGAGCTATATGATAAGATGGTAGAGTCGGGATGTGTTGGAATGAGATTTGGCGTTGAAACATTCAATCAGGAGCTATCTGATAATGTTAAAAAACATATGAATACTAAAACTGCTTATGATAATCTAAAATATCTAGTTACTAGATTTTCAAATATGGAATTTCATTTTACTACCATGAAAAATTTTCCAGGAGAAAAAGCAGGATCGTGGGAAAAAGATCAAGAAATACTCCAGGACCTTCAACGAATTGGTAAGCAAAATAATAATACTGTTCATTGGCAAATTAGCGATTGTATACCTTTTCCTGGAACAGAATTATGGGAAGAACTAGTAGAATTCGGACACGGAGAGACTCTCAAAGACTTTCTTTTATATGATGGTAGTCCAGAGCATAATGGAGCATTAGAAAAAACCGTTGGTTGGTTAGGAGAAAATTACAAACCAAAATATTCAGAATATTCTAAAGATGGAAAACCCACGAATCTGCCCAAGGAATAAAACATGCTAAAAATAGCGATGCTACAAAGCGCCAAATATATAGAGTCTATTGTAGAACATATGACAGAAGAAAAAATAGAAATGTCAAATATTGCAATAAATATAGGAGCTAATGATGGTATTACTCTTGATTTATTACATTTATTGTATCTAAATCATAATTATGATGGGTTATGCATAGAAGCAGATTATGAAGCATTTCAAAAACTAAAAAATAATTTACCTCAAAAAATAAAAAAAATAAATTCTTTTGTTACTCCATATAATATATTAAATATAATAGATAAAACTAATAGTTTAAATATAGATATTATATCTATAGATATAGATAGTTTTGACTATTCTATACTAGAACAAATAATAATACTTAATCCTAAAATTATTATAATTGAATTAAATGAAAACATACCTCCTGGAATAACTTATTATGCTAAGTATGGAGAAGATTATGATTACTCTATACACGGATCATATCAGTTATTTGGTTGTAGTCTAGATGCAGTAACTGAGTTAGCTAAAAAACATTCATATAGTTTATTAAAAATGGAATGGAATAATGCCATATTAATAAATAATAAATTCGCCCACCTATTTGAATTGCCTCCATCAAATCTTCAGGCATATGATACTGGATACTATTATAGAGAAAATAGACAGAATGTTTTTTACTGGAAAGGAGAGGAGGCATCATGCAGAGAAATGACATTACCAAAAGCAATGGAATACTTACGAACTTTTTTTGCTAAAGATTTAGATAAAATATTTTTAAACTATTCTCAAATATAAATAAATAATATCAATTATGAATCATATATTTATTTATAATAAATTAATTTCTGATATAGTCTTAATTAAAACTCAAATTTATGAAGATCATAGAGGAACGCTTTATGAGACTTACAATAAAGACTTATTTACTAATAATGGTATACCAGAGATAGTACAAGAAAAATGTTCACGTTCCGAACATAGGGTACTAAGAGGATTACACTATCAAAAAGATCCTTATGGACAAGGTAAAATAATTAGATGTAATAGAGGTAAAATTTTTGATGTTGCTGTTGATATTAGAGAAAATTCAAAAACGTATAAACAATGGGTTTCGTATGAATTATCAGAATCTAATAAAGATATGGTATATATACCACCAGGATTTGCTCATGGAATATTAGTATTAACCGAGGATGGTGCAGACTTTAGCTACTTTACAACAGAAAAACACTATCCAGAATATGAGATGGTAATAAAATACGATGATCCAACAATAAATATAAATTGGCCAATTAAAGATGTAATTCTATCAAATAAGGACAAAGGAAACAAATGAAAAATTATAAATGCTCTTCTTTTTGTTCCTTATATAAAGGAGAAAAATTTGTTCAAGGATATATAGAAGATATGCTAAAACAGTCCATCTTTAATGATATTGAATTTATTTTTTTAGACTGTGCTTCTCCAGAAAATGAAAAAGAATACATTCTCCCATTAACAAATAAATTTGAAAACATTAAATACTTTAAACTAGATAAAGATCCAGGATTATATGCTGGCTGGAACAAAGCTATAAAACTATGTAATGCCCCGATAATAGGAAATTGGAATATTGATGACAGAAAATCGATAAATAGCTTTGAGATACTGCTAAAAGCTTTTGAAAGAGATCCGCAACTAGATTTAGTTTATGGTTTTACATATATTTCAAGAAAGGCTAATGAAAGATATGAAGACAATGAATACAAAGAAATCTACCCGTATTTGCCTCATTCTCTAAGTAATTTATTGAAAAACAATTCTCCTCACTGTATGCCTTTATGGAAGAAAAATATTCATGAGAGGATTAGTTATTTTGACGAGTCTTATAAAACCGCTTCTGATGGAGATTTGTGGTTGCGTTGTGCTGTCGCAGGATGTACAATAAAGATGATCAACCATCCGGTTGGGTTGTACTATGAAAACCCGTCAGGTCGAT
>B570J29032_109958905_pt1 | contig 15963 bp, 15 predicted proteins | sample LakMenEpi16Nov12_FD_29032 | JGI IMG/M metagenome (IMG submission 29032) | reverse complement strand
AAATATAAAAACGACCATTTTATAAACATAAAATGATTGTAATATTAATAAAAATTTTAAAAAGATAGCTTACTTACGAATTTGCCTATCTACTTTCCGACTTAAAACATAACCTTTCCTTTAAATAAAGGGCTTTCATTTTTTGAGGTACAAATAAGGTACAGTTACAGTTGTTTTAAGGTAAATTTATAAGTAGAATTACCACAAATAATTACAACCATAATTGGTTCTGTTGCATTAACTATTGCATTATAAATTTCAGTTTGTGCCCAATCGTAATAACCAAATTTTATTTGAGATTTTACCCCCATTGATCCTTCAGTCAATTCTTTATATCCCGTTATGCCTATAGAATTTTTTGAAAATGAATTTTCACCAAGAGAAGCTTGAATTTTTTTACCATCAGAAGTTTTAATCATGATACTACCTGATTTTACACCAATCATACTGGGTAAATTATTTTCATATTCGTATAGATCAAAATTAATAAAACCTTTTATATTATCCTGAGATTTATAGGTTTCGCCAGAGTATTTTAGAAATTGTTTTATAGATTTATCTGACTCACCCATTTTTTTAAATTCCTTAATCATAGAATCTTCAAACTCTTTTAAAGTATAACTATGTTGAATATTGAGAATTGTATGCACTCGCAAAGGGGAATTGTTTGTTGCTGAATTCGTGAATGTCCCAAAAGCAACATTCCTTTGTACTTCGCCAGTTTTATCTCCAAATTCATCGATTAAATCTGTTTTTTCAAAAAAGGATTGACTAAAACTATAATTTATAAAAAAAAGTACAAATAAAGCATTTAGAATTTTCATAGATAATAGAATAAATTTCAGAAACAAAAGTAACAATTTATAAGATGTAAAAATAAAATAAATAAATAAAAATACTTATTTATTTTTTCAACTTAACATTGTCCGTTAAATTTCGTGGTATGGTATGCTTTCAGCTTTCTATATTTGTTCTATTATTCGCAAATACTTTTTCGTTGTTTTCCCTGCATACGTTTTTTTGAAATTCTTTTTATGCAGTTCGCTGTAAAGGTTATCAATTTTGAAGTACACCCCTGATGTTTTATCCAGTTGCCTGTACTTCTTAATTTGGGTTTGTGTTTCATATAGACAAACGTTAAACGCTTAACGGTGCAAAAAGTAGCCGCTTACTGAATACAGTTTATGGCACCGCCTGTTTGTTTGTGGACAAATGAAATACCAAATTTCGCCCTTTTTCAAGTTTGAAGGAGTTGAGGTCAAATATACTTTATACTTTCGTGGTTCGTCCCTGTATTTGTAATCTAGTTCTATGTATGGTTGTTCACTTTGGGTGTTTACCTGAATTGAAATACTGCCTGTGGGGTTTCCGTTGCTGCTCCAGTTTAATGTACCGTTTTTAATCTGTTCCGGGTTAAGATGACCCCATCTTTTCAACTTTGAAATATGTATTTGCAATGCTTCATTGTATACGGTAGGGAATGTATGGGGTTTTGGCATTTATTTTTTTCTGTTGTTTATATCACCAAAAAGAAAAGCAAATAATCCAACTATTCCAATAATTGGAAAACTCCAAAAAAATACAACTCCTTTTATATTATTTGGTAAATAAAGCCAACCACCTAAAAAAATTACAGCAACAATTAAACCGAGTAATCTATTAAGTAAATTTTTAAACATTTAATTTTTTTTAATTTATATTAATATTTATTTTGAAAATGAAACCTAAATAATTAAGGAACCTTTACTTCCAATAAACAATTGCTTGGAATTTAAATTTTTATGATATTTTCTAAGCTATCAATTTTTTTTATTATCAAATTTGTCTTACTTGTAATGCTATCCTTTTTTTTTAGATTTTGTTCTATTTTTTTATCTTCTACCGGTGTAGGATAATTAACATCATCGGCTGCCTTTTTTTTCTAAACTTAAATTCAATTGCATCAAGGTTCTCTTGATAAAGTTTTTGGTCTTCTTTAAAATTAATTTGAAGTTCTTTTTTAAGTTCTAAAATATCCTTTTGAATTTCCTCTTCTTTGTTAACACAAGAAAAAAGTATAAAGGCACTAAACAATAAAATTAATGTTTTTATAATGAAATTTATTTTTAAATTAGTTACAATGATATTTTGTATTCTTATATTTTCCTAAACATAAATTAAAGTATTTAATCTGAACCTTTTTTTATGAGTGTTTGTTTTGTGGTGGTTACTTTCCGATACAAAAATTTGCAAATATATTTCCAAGTAACTCATCATTAGATATTTGCCCAGTAATATTGCCAAATTGATAAAGCGCCTCGCGGATATCAATGGCCATGAGATCACTAGAAATATTGATTTGAAGACCATGTTTAACCTTTTCAATTTCCTCGAGTGCTTTCAGCAAAGCATCATAATGTCGGGCATTAGTCACTATGGTTTCATTATTTCTCAAAGCACCAGTATTAACTAAAGACAACAAGCAGTCTTTTAATTCATCAATTCCTTTTTTGTTTTTGGCTGAAATGAAAATGAGATGAGACGTTAGAGACTGAAGGTTCAATATATCTCGATCACTTAACAAGTCAGATTTATTGATAACAACAACTAAAGATTTTTGAGGATATTTGTTTCTAATTTTTTCAATTTCAGTAATGTAATTTGAACTTTGTGCATTAAAGCTCAAACTTTCAAACAAGTAGAGAATGACTTGCGCCTGCTCTATTTTTTCAAAAGTTTTTTTGATACCAATATTTTCAACCACATCAACTGTTTCCCTGATGCCAGCCGTATCAATAAATCTAAAGCCGATGCCACCAATGACCATTTCATCTTCTATGGCATCACGTGTGGTACCCGCAATGTCTGATACAATGGCACGTTCCTCATTAAGTAGGGTATTTAGTAAAGTTGACTTACCTACATTGGGTTCACCAACAATGGCAATTGGAATACCTGTTTTAATCACATTACCAACTGCAAATGAATCTATAAGTCGCTTAAGCACAAAAGAAATACGATTCAATAAAGCCTCAAATTGGGTGCGATCAGCAAATTCAACATCTTCCTCTGCAAAATCGAGTTCCAATTCTATCAAAGAAGCGAAATTAAGCAGCTCTTCTCTTAGTTTTGCTATTTCATTGCTAAATCCACCACGCATTTGTTGCATAGCTATTTGATGAGAAGCTTCATTATCTGAGGCAATTAAATCTGCTACCGCTTCAGCTTGTGTCAGGTCAAGTTTACCATTGATAAAGGCCCGTAAAGTAAATTCACCAGGTTCTGCCATGGCGCAACCATTTCGCAAACACAATTGAATGATTTGATTTTGAATAAACGGCGAGCCATGACAAGAAATTTCAATGACATCTTCGCCAGTATATGAATGAGGGTTTTTAAAAATAGACAATAAAACTTGATCTAAAACCTTGTCGCCATCCTTAATATAACCCAAATGAATAGTATGTGTTTTTTGTTTTCGCAAATCTTTTTTACTAACCGATTCAAAAAGGTGATTTGCTATTGAAATAGCCTCTTGCCCTGATAATCTAATGATAGCCACTGCACCCGAACCTGCAGGCGTAGCTAAAGCAACAATGGTGTGATTAAGTGGCATTTTTGAAGTTAGAAGTTAGAAATTAGAAGTTAGAATTTAGAAAATAGAAGGTTAGGGTTTGCATTGATAGCTTTGCGCAAACAAAGGTTATTTTTTGTCGCTTGATATTGACGACCAAATAAGCCGCTAGATGGCTTTACAAAAATAGCCTTTGCTATGCAAACTATAACGAAAAGCACAAACGATAAATGTCTGCATTTTCAACACGCCTGGACGCACTAGAAACTATACATGCAACGCTCTATTGTCAGTAGCTGCCAATGCTGCTTCTTTGATAGCCTCAGCAAAAGTTGGATGCGCATGACTCATTCGTGAAATATCTTCTGCACTTGCTCTATATTCCATAGCAACAACAGCTTCGGCTATTAAATCTGCACAACGCGGACCAATCATGTGAACACCTAGCACTTCATCTGTTTTAGCATCAGCTAAAATTTTTACAAAACCATCTGTATCGCCTCCTGCTCTTGCTCTACCTAATGCTTTAAAAGGGAAACTACCCGATTTATAGGCAACACCAGCTTCCTTCAACTGTTCTTCAGTTTGCCCAACGGCAGCCACTTCTGGCCAAGTGTAAACCACACCTGGAATCAAATTATAATCAATATGAGGTTTTTGCCCAGCCAAAATTTCAGCTACCAGCACCCCTTCTTCTTCCGCTTTATGCGCCAACATGGCACCTTTTACGACATCACCAATCGCATAAATATTTGGCACATTAGTTTGCAAATGACTATTAGTTTCTATTTGTCCTCTATCTGTTAACTTTACGCCTGCTGCGTCCGCCTGAAGGCCATCCGTATATGGACGTCTGCCGACAGAAACCAAGCAATAGTCACCTTCTAAAGTTAAAATTTCACCTTTTGGGGTTTCAGCTTCAACCAAAACTTGCTCATTTTTTCTAGCTACTGACTTTACTTTATGTGAAGTATAAAACTTCATGCCTTGTTTTTTCAAAACTTTCGTTAGTTCTTTTGATAAAGCACCATCCATGCCTGGAATAATTCTGTCCATATATTCAACGACAGATACCTGAGAACCTAATCGCAAGTAAACTTGGCCTAATTCAATACCAATAACACCGCCACCAATGATGACTAAATGTTTTGGTATTTCTTTTAATTTTAAAGCTTCGGTGGAAGTAATAATACGTTCTTTATCAAGGGTAATGAATGGCAAATTAGATGGTTTAGACCCTGTTGCAATAATGGTATATTTTGATTCAATGGTTTCAACCGATTGATCAGCTTTGGTTATATTTATATGTTTCGCGTCTTTAAAACTTCCCAAACCAGTAAATACCGTAATATTATTTTTACTCATTAAATAATTAATGCCACCTGTTGTTTGATCAACCACGGTTTGCTTTCTAGCAATCATTTTTTCGAGATTAACTTTTACAGATTCAACCTCGATGCCATGTTCGGCAAAATGATGATTAGCTTCATAAAAATGATGAGAAGAGGACAATAAGGCTTTAGAGGGAATACAGCCAACATTTAAGCAAGTGCCTCCCAACACGGGATATTTTTCAATAATTGCTGTTCTAAAACCTAATTGTGCGCAACGAATAGCCGCCACATAGCCGCCTGGACCAGAACCTATAATTGTAACATCAAATGAAGACATAAAAGTAATTTTTAAAAATTTAACTCGCAAATTTAATAAAATTCTAAGACATAAAAAATCAATATTTACGAAACGTTCTAAACTTCAAAATAATTAACTAAAACGTTTTCGTATTAATATAAAATGTATGATATTTGTCAGCAATTTCAAATTTTATATCCATTAATTTTACAATTCAAATTAATAATTAATATCTCATGAAAAACTTACAAGTTATTAAAGCATTGGACAACATTGGTATCACAGGTTATCAAGAAGTTATTTATAATCCAAGTTATGAATTGCTTTATTTAGCAGAAACGTCTGTCCTAAACAAAAGCTTTGAAAAAGGTGCGCATACTGATACAGGTGCAATAGCTGTTAAAACCGGCATTTTTACTGGTCGTTCACCAAAGGATCGCTATATCGTTGAAGATGATACCACAAAAGATAGTATTTATTGGGATGGTAAAGTAAATTTACCAACAACAAATGCCATCTATCAAAAATGTAAAACATTAGTTCTTAAACAATTATCAACCGCAAAACGATTATATGTCGTTGATGCATTTTGTGGCACCAATCCTGATACTAGACTTAAAGTACGTTTTATTATGGAAGTGGCTTGGCAAGCGCATTTTGTTACCAATATGTTTATTCGTCCTTCACATTATGAATTAGACAATTTTGGTGAGCCAGATTTTGTTGTGATGAATGGTTCTAAAACAACAAACCCAGAATGGCAAAAACAAGGTTTAAACTCCGAGAATTTTGTGATGTTTAACCTGACTGAAAAAATTCAGATTATTGGTGGCACATGGTATGGTGGTGAAATGAAAAAAGGCATGTTCGCGATGATGAACTACTATTTACCACTTAGAGGTATGGCTTCTATGCACTGCTCTGCAAACGTTGGTGAAGAAGGAGATGTAGCACTATTCTTTGGTTTATCTGGTACTGGCAAAACGACCTTATCAGCAGATCCAAAGCGATATTTAATTGGTGACGATGAACACGGCTGGGATGATAATGGGGTATTTAACTACGAAGGTGGTTGCTACGCTAAGGTTATTGACTTAACTGAAAAAAATGAACCAGATATTTGGCGAGCTATAAGAAGAGATGCTTTATTAGAAAATGTAATCGTTAACGAATATGGCGAAGTAGATTATTACGATCATTCCATTACTGAAAATTCGCGCGTATCTTATCCTATTCATCATATAAATAAAATTGTTTTACCATCTAAAGCTGGTCATGCCAACAAAATTATCTATTTGTCTGCCGATGCGTTTGGTGTGTTGCCTCCAGTTTCAATTTTAGATGAAGACCAAGCCCAATACCATTTCTTATGTGGTTATACTTCAAAATTAGCTGGCACAGAGCGCGGTGTAACAACACCTGAACCATCATTTTCTCCTGCTTTCGGCGAAGCTTTTTTAACTTTACATCCAACCATGTATTCAAAAACATTAATTGGTAAAATGAAACAACACCATGCCAAAGCCTATTTGGTTAATACTGGTTGGAATGGCACAGGCAATAGAATCTCATTAAAAAATACAAGAGCGATCATTGATGCTATACTTGATGGTTCAATTGAGCAAGCACCAACAGCTCATATTCCTCTGTTGAATTTAACCATTCCTACAAAATTAAATGGTGTGGAGACTAGCATTTTAGATCCTCGTGAAACTTATGAAAATCCAGTAGAATGGGAAGAAAAAGCAAGAGATTTATCTGCGAGATATATCAAAAACTTTGAGCAATATACAGATACAGAAGAAGGTAAGCGATTAGTTGCTGCTGGACCTAAGTTGTAAATGTGTCTACTTATAAAAATAAAAAACTCGGTTCGTAACCGAGTTTTTTTATATTCATTGATGTTCAATAAGTCTTTTCAATAGATTTTTTTACACCAACTACCATTAAACAAAAGGTTATTTTTTCTTTTTATTCGATTCTTTTTGACTATTTAATTCTTTTCGCATGTCTTCCATTTCTACTTGCAATTTTTTTAGTTGTTCGGTCATTTCCTTTAGTGATGGCATATCCTTTGACAGCTCACTAAAATTAAAAGAAAAAGATTGGTTTTGCAATTTCTCCATCATATCATTTAATTGATTTGAACCAGAAAAATTAAAGATATCCTCTCCTTCTGATAATTCCTCAACTGGTTCACCATTTTCAGTAATAGATTTTCGAACATTGCCGTCTTTGTCTATAATTATTTTTGCTGACCTAGAAAAACTTTTGTTTAATGGCTGATGAAGGCTGTCTTTGTCAAAAAATTTGATAAAATCTTCATCATTACTATACTTTCTTTTCATCGACGCCATGTTGCTTTTATTAATCAAAGGCGTAGTTTTATTTGTAGTCAGGCTGGTATTAACTAGACCCTCTTGATCAATCTCATAGGAAAATTGAAGACCTTTTATTGGCTGTGCGCCAACTAAATTTGACTGACCTTGATTACCTTTTTTATCTTTAAATGAAAAATTTAAAGCAGTAATTTTATTATCATCACGTTTAATGTTTTCAACTTTTACGTCAACATCTAATTCAGCTTTAAAGAAATCTATTTTGTTTTTAATTTCTTCATTGGTATTGTCTGGTGAAATCATCATGACAAATTTTTTACTCTGTTGAGATGATTGAAAGGTGCTTTGTGCATTAAACAAACAAATGTTAAAAATGACAAAAGAAAGGTACATAATTTGTTTCATGTTAAAAAAAATTAATAGTTTTACAAAGCAAATTTATATAAGTAAAAATAATGTCAAATAGGTATTAACAATTTTTAACTTCATTTAACAAATTTTAACTTAGACTTGTCAAGTACCTGACTAAAAATCAAACCTTAAATACCTTATTATGAGTTCATTAAAAATTGGCGATAAAGCACCCTTATTTTCGTGCAAGGATCAAAATGAAAAAATTATTAATTTATCTGATTTTTTAGGCCAAAAAGTTGTTTTATTTTTCTATCCAAAAGCCAGTACGCCAGGTTGTACTGCTGAAGCTTGTGATTTACGCGATCATGCCCATCAATTTAAAGAAAAAAATTATGTTTTAATTGGTGTGAGTGCAGACAGCGCAAAGGCTCAGAAAAAGTTTGAAGAAAAGTATGAACTACCTTTTCCTCTTTTAGCGGATGAAGATAAGTCAGTGATTCAAGCTTATGGAGTTTGGGGACCTAAAAAGTTTATGGGTAAAATCTATGATGGTATTAACCGAACAACTTTTGTGATAGATGAAAAAGGCTTGATAGAAAAAATTATTTCAGAAGTAAAAACAAAAGCGCACGCAGAGCAGATTTTGGCTTGATTAGCAACCTTTCGCAAGGGAGCATTCAATATAAAATAAATAGTATCTTTCGTTCTGTACTAATTCCTATAGCATATTTAACTGGTAACGCAGGTAAGATTTGCCCACAATCGTTAACTTAGAAAAATTATTAATTCTTATACGTTTTTTCATTAATTCGGAATAGTGCGTTCGTTTTATTTTTATTAATAAATTTTTATAGTATTTGTAGGCAGTAAACACACCAAAACGAGAACTTGTTGGCAGTAACTTGATGCCTTTAAGTGCCTCTTCAAAATCAAATTCTATTTCACTGATAATTTGTGACTTATCATCCATCGTTAGATTTTTAAAATCAAGATTTGGAAAATAAGTACGTCCCAAAGTTTCAAAATCATGGTTCATATCTCGGAGAAAATTTACTTTCTGAAAAGCAGAGCCAAGTTTCATTGCATATGATTTTAATTCATTGTACTTTGCTATATCGCCTTCTGCAAAAACCATCAAACACATTAAGCCTACAACATCAGCAGAGCCATAAATATAGTCTTCATATTCTTCCTTCGTGTGATAGGTGGTTTTTTGCAAATCTAAACGCATACTTTTCAAAAAAGGCAATACTAAATCATGCATATTATATTTATTGACCACTTCTTGCATAGCATTTAGCACAGGATTTACACTGATTCCTGCAGCTACAGCCTTATGATAATCGATTTCAAAATCAGTTAATAATTGTTCTTGGTTGTAGTCGTGAAAGGAATCAACGATTTCATCGGCTACCCTCACAAATCCATATATTTTATAGATATCTTTTTGAATATGGGGTGCTAACATTTTTATGGCCAGTGAGAAAGAGGTGCTATAACTTTTAGTAATTGAAACAGCACTGTCAAATGAAATTTTATCAAATAGAGCTTTCATTGGTAGTAGTTTTATAGTTTTTTATTGATATCATTTAAAATTAAGTCACTGACAAGCTTTCCTGAAATTAATGCAGGTGGCACCCCAGGTCCTGGCACCGTTAATTGACCAGTGAAAAACAATTTTTTAACCTTTTTACTACGTAATTTTGGTCTCAAAAAAGCAGTTTGAAGCAGCGTATTTGCTAATCCATAGGCATTTCCACCATAAGAGTTATAATCCTCTTTAAAATCATTCACGCAAAAACTCTCGACAAATATAACACTATTTTTTACTTTTTGATGCGTTAACTTTTCAAAACGATCTATAATGATATTAAAGTACTTATCCCTTTGTTCCTGCGTATCTTCAAGTTCATTGGCTAATGGAATCAAAAATGTAGCCGCTTCTTTACCATCAGGTGCAAAAAAATCATCTGTTTGACTAGGAAAACTTGCATAAAACAAAGGATCCGAAGGCCACCTTTTATTGTCATAAATGTCTTTGGCATGCAATTCAAAATCTGAATCAAAGAATAAAGTATGATGATCTACATTTTCAATTTTTTTATCAAAAGCCACATAAAACAATAAAGAGGATGGTGCAAAAGTTTTTTTCTGCCAATATTTTTCCGAATATTGTCTGTATTGTTCATCAAGGATAGATTCTGTAAAATGATAATCTGCACCACTCAACACATAATCTGAAGGTATAAAGTTATCATTAACAATAATACCTTTTGCTTCACCATTTTTAACAACTATCTTGCTAACATTGGCTTTAGTGTGAAAAGTTACCCCAAGACTTTGTGCCAAGGTAACCATACCTTCAACCACAGCGTGCATACCCGTTTTTGGATGCCATGTACCCAAACCAAAATCAGCATAATTCATAAAAGAATAAAAACCAGGGGTATTAGATGGTTTAGCGCCAAGAAAAAGGACTGGAAATTCTAGAATTTTTTGTAGGTCGGGGTGCTTTATCTTTTTTCGAACCTCTTTCTGGATAGTTGTGGCAAATTGATATAAATTTGAAACGGCCTTCCATACAATCAATTCTGAAATTTTTTCACCTGGTTTATAAACTAAATCTTTTATGGCTATATCATAGTGCTTTTTTGCTTTGTTCAAAAAAAATCTCAAATGAGAGCCACTTCCCTTTTCTATAGACTCGAAGGTGTTTATAATTTCTTCAACGTTGTCAGAAATAGTCACTTTACGATTGTCATCAAAATATACAGTATAACCTGGACTTAATTTTTCTAATTGGTAAAAATCGCTAGGTTTTAAATTAAAATCAGAAAAAAACTTTTCAAAAACATCTGGCATCCAATACCATGTTGGTCCCATGTCAAAAACGAAACCATCACGAGATAACCGCCTTGCTCGGCCACCAAGCGATTGAAGCTTTTCATACACTTGAACTTCATGACCCTTTGCAGCCAGGTAGCTTGCCGAAGCTAAAGATGAAAAACCTGATCCTATAATTACTATTTTCATTTTTTAAGATTTGTTGAACAAAATTAAATTTTTATCTCAACAAAAACTAATTTTGAATGTAGTTTAACATCGTTTTAACGTCTTTGAAAATAACAGCTTCTTGTCCACTATAATCTTCCAAACCTTCCAATGGATTAACCATAAACAATTTATGATTAGTATTTTCTAAAATAGTATTTTTAAACTTTTTTAGATAATTCTTTGCTTTGTCTAAATTATCTGATGTTGTAAATTTTGTTATAAAATTAATTTGCTTATGTTTACCATTTAATTCATATAAGTCATCTATAGATACTGAAGAACCAAGAAAAACGACATCTTTACCATTTTTTATTAGAAGATAATTGACAAAAAGTAAGGCTATTTCATGAATTTCATTTTCTGGTAAATAAAGAACATAAAAATTTTCATCTTTTTCATCCAAAGCAACATTTAACTTGGATGTTTCATGTAAAATCATTTGAATCATCAAATAACTTACGAAATGTTCATGAACTGGTTTTAAGGTATCTGTATGCCAAAGTATGCCGATTTCGTATAAAAAAGGCGCAAATAGTTTAATATAAACCGTTTCAAAGCCGTGTTTAGTTATCAATTCATTACAAATCTCCGTAAAAAGCACTTTATCAAAATTATACATCGCCAATTTACATTGGTTTAAGTAAAATGGAAAATCATGATTATGGTTAACATTTCTAGTTATTATTTCCCTTACTTCTTTGTCGGAAGTGTTAACAATGCGAGAAATTTTGTAGCCCAAAGCATTTAAATAGGAAATATTTAATACTTTTTTTAAGTCATTTACACTGTATTCTCTTACATTTGTTTCCTTTCTATCAGGATCAAATACTTGATAACGCTTTTCCCAGATCCTTATGGTATGGGCTTTTATACCTGATAACCGCTCTAAATCTGTGATACTAAAAGTATTTTTTATATGCTCCATTTTCTTATAAATTTTGTTCAACAAAAGTAGTAAAAATATTAAACAAAAATAAATTTTAACAAAAAAATACGGTTTTTAGCAAAATCGTATTTTAAAACACACTGAAATTAAGCCAGTACTTAACTCAAATCACAATAAATGTTTTTTACAAAATTGAAAAACCTCTAATTATCTTAAATTTTCTGTATTCCTTTCCTCTCCCGTGGTAAAATTCAAAATCTTTATAGATAGCTTTTACTTTTGTACCAACTGGCACATTGCCCTCTGTAAATAAATTTGAACCAACAAATTTATTTAACCACATAAGCTCCACAAATTGCCCTGATTGATCTCTGATAACTATGGTATTAAACAAACTTGATTTTAATTCTTCAAAAGTTTCAATCATTGTCATCTCATCGGAAGAGGTTGGTCTATCTTCGGTTACAGATTTTATTGCTGATTCACTACTTACATTAGAAGATTTTATTAATCTGTTGGTGGTAGGATCATATATAGCTTCACTAACCGTTTTAGTATAGCCACTATCGTTTTTAACATTATCAACAAATACAGCTTTAGCAGGTTTAGGTACTTCAACTACAACTTCTTTTGCAAGTTCTATTGTTCTAATATCTGCATTATCATTAGTTGCTTCGGCTTCTTCTTTTTCTCTCTTTTCTCTCGCCTTGCGTTCTTTTCTAGATTCCTTTACAGGATCTTCACTAGACTCAGCACCATTGGCTTTTTTAGACTCTGCTAGTAATCTCTCCAATTCTGCAATTCTTAATTGCTCTGCACTTTTGGTTTCTTCTGCTAATTTTATTTCTTCTTCCGCTAGATTTTGTTCAGCCAAAAGTTTAGCTTCTCTTTTCGCAATTAACTCCGCTTGATAGGCTTTTTCTTTTTTATCATCTTCAATAATTTTGACCACACCAGGACAATAATCTTTTCGGTAAGATAATAAATTATCATTTAACCTTTGGTACGAAGCCTCGCTTGACTCATCAAATCTCAACTCTCCTCGTTCACTTTCCGAAAGCGACTTAATACTTAATAAATCACACACTCTAATTGACTCTAAAGTTACATAAAATACATCTGGGCCCTTTGAACATCTACAAGAGTTTAAAGCAATTTTTCTGTAAATAGCATCATTAAATGACTGGGCATTCGCATAAAACCCAACAAAAAATACCAATAAAATAATTTTCTTCATTACACACATATTTATATTATAGCTTGCAAATACAATAAAAACAATACAAATTGTGTAAAAAAATTAAATTTTTTGCTCTTTATTGAAATAGACTAAATAATAAAACATTTGCTTTTCTTCATCCCAGCCCTTTTCAAGATATTTTTCGGCGCTATCAGAATTAATAAAATCTAGTTTTATTTGCATGTTAGTGTCCAAATTAATTACATTTTTAATCTTTTTTCTGGCATCTGTAACTGCTGCATTTGCTATAGGAAACGTGGTTAAATCTTCAATGTGATACTTTTCACCTTTATCTGCCTTATAATTTTTAAATTCAGGAATATAATCAGGATTTTCCATGACTTCATTTAAAAATTTAGTTTCTTCAAAATCATCATTTTTTGCAAAAAAGTTGACAGATCTGTTCATAAACATAACTTCTTCCTTTTTGTCTTCTGTAGGTAGGATGACATCTTTGGCAAAATCTTGACAAAATTTAAGGTATTTTTTGGTCATAAAATTTTCGTCATGCAAGATGTCAACTGAAAGGAAATGTTCCAACCAATAGCGCGCATCATATCGGTTACTATCAACAGATAATATTTTATAACCTTCTTCTTCGTTTGTGTTGAATATTAAGCAACCTTTATCTAACTTATTTAAATTAATACCTTGCTGCATTAATAGGTCCATATGTGTATTTTTTTCTTCAAATTGGAGAAAATCTGTTTTTAATTCACTTTTAAAAACGCCTAATGCATCTACTTTCTGATTGTCAATAACTAATCCTGAAAAATAGCAGACATAAACTTCGCCATTTTTTATATGTGGATGATTCGATTGATCATATAAATGATTGGTTATTTTTTTTGAAATAGAGTCTAGTTCATTAGGATTAATAAACAACTGCTTAGCGAAGGCAAACATTTCATTAAAATTTAAATCAACATCATGCGCAAAATGATAATAGCTTTCTTCCTTTTCTCTAAAAGGTTTTAAAAAATATTCTTTTAATAAGGTATGCGTTTCATCATTGATTTGCTGAGGTATTTCAGAAAAAAAGGAAGGTTCACTTCTGCTCTTATTGCCAACACGATGGATAAACAAACTTTCAATTCTAGCATTAAATAAATTTATCATGATAAAAAATTAGGAGCACAAAAATAGATAAAATCTCCTGAAATAAGTTAATATTTCAACTTAACTTTTTTAAATGTAAATATCAAAGTGAATTGATTAAATTTGCGCCTTTAAAATCGAAGTTAAAATATGATTTCTATAAATGACCTAGCCGTTGAATTTGGTGGCACTACCCTATTTAGTCAAATTAATTTTGCAATAAACGAAACGGATAAAATAGCTTTAATGGGCAAAAATGGCGCAGGAAAATCAACGCTGCTCAAAATAATTGCAGGTGAAAATAAACCATCAAGAGGACAAGTGTCTGCACCAAAAGATGTAGTTATCGCCTATTTGCCGCAACACCTTTTAACCAAAGACCAAGCGACGGTCTTTGAAGAAACGAGTAAAGCTTTTGAAAGCTTGCTAAAAATGAAAAAAGAAATAGATCACCTTAATGAGCAACTTACTATCAGAACAGACTATGAAAGTGATGATTACATGAAACTTATTGAAAAAGTGAGCGAATTAAGTGAAAAATATTATGCCATTGAAGAAGTCAATTATGAAGCAGAAGTAGAAAAAGTATTAAAAGGACTTGGATTCAGTCGAGAAGATTTTACGCGGTCAACCAGCGAATTTTCTGGTGGTTGGCGGATGCGAATTGAATTGGCAAAAATTTTACTGCAAAAGCCAGATTTAATTTTATTAGATGAGCCCACCAATCACTTAGATATAGAAAGTATTCAGTGGTTGGAAGATTTTTTAATTAATCAAGCCCAAGCGGTTATGGTGATTTCACACGATAGGGCGTTTGTAGACAATATTACCAATCGCACCATAGAAGTAACTATGGGTCGCATTTATGATTACAAAGCCAAATATTCTCATTATCTGGAATTGAGAAAAGACCGCAGAGTGCACCAACAAAAAGCTTATGACGAACAGCAAAAATATATTGCTGACAACCAAGCTTTTATTGAAAGATTTCGAGGCACATTTTCTAAAACTGAACAAGTACAATCTCGTGTTAGACTTTTAGAAAAGCTTGTACCTGTAGAAGTTGATGAGGTAGACAATTCAGCCTTACGTCTTAAATTTCCACCTTCGCCGAGAAGCGGTCAATATCCCATTGTTGTAGAGGAGTTATCAAAAAAATATGGCGACCATACCGTTTTTGAAAAAGCCAATATGGTCATAGAACGTGGTCAAAAAGTAGCATTTGTAGGTAAAAATGGCGAAGGTAAATCAACCATGATTAAAGCCATCATGAGAGAAATTGACTTTGATGGCAATTGCAATATCGGACACAATGTACAAATTGGCTATTTTGCGCAAAATCAAGCGGCACTTTTAGACGAAAATTTAACTGTTTTTGAAACCATTGATCAAATTGCCGTTGGCGATATTCGTTCCAAAATTAAAGATTTATTAGGTGCGTTTATGTTTGGTGGTGACGATGTTCACAAAAAAGTAAAAGTACTTTCGGGTGGTGAAAAAACAAGATTAGCGATGATAAAATTATTGCTAGAACCAGTTAATGTATTGATTTTAGATGAACCTACTAATCATTTGGATATGAAGACAAAAGATATCATAAAAGATGCCTTAAAAGATTTTGATGGCACACTGATTTTAGTCTCTCATGACCGTGATTTCTTAACTGGCTTAGCAGAAAAAGTTTTTGAATTTGGCAACAAACGTGTTAAAGAACATTTTGAAGACATTACAGGTTTCTTGGCCATGAAGAAAATGGAGAGTTTGAGGGAGATTGAGAAAGCCCCCTAACCCCCGAAGGGGGAATTGA
>B570J29032_109958909_pt1 | contig 16013 bp, 16 predicted proteins | sample LakMenEpi16Nov12_FD_29032 | JGI IMG/M metagenome (IMG submission 29032) | reverse complement strand
CGCTGGTACCCTCGGCTCGGCTTCTGCACCTGGCTACCTCTCGCCTGCCTCCATCAAGGACGCAGTTGAAGTTCTTGCTGGTCAGAACATCCCGCGCTTGGGCGACACCTATGTCTGCTTCGTTCACCCCGCACAGGCTCGTTCGCTCCGCGACTGGCCCGAATTCATTGAAGTCACGAAGTACGCCGCACCTGGCAACTTCATGCTCGGTGAAATCGGTCGTATCTACGATGTCGTGTTCATTGAAACCACACAGGTCAAGAAGGGCTTGGACGCAACTGCGTCTGGCGCCCCGTTGTACGAACTTGGCGCAACCCTTGACAGCAACGCTTCGGCTGGCTTCCAGGAGAACGCTGACGCTTACAACGCCATCATGATCGGTGACAACGCATTCGGTCACGCTATTGCCCTCCCGGTTGAACTCCGTGACGGTGGTGTCATTGACTTCGGTCGTGAACACGGCTTGGCTTGGTACGCAATTTGGGGCTTCGGAGTTATTACTCACGAATCCCGCGTTGTTATCAACACCCTCGGTGGTTCAATTTCCTGATTCTTAGAATCAATCTAGTGTTGGTGGTGGGGGAGAAATCCCCCACCATTAATAATTTCATAAAACAAACAATAGGAGAAACCCATGACATCGCGTAAAAATACGATGGCTTTTGCAGAACAACAAGATGACATTGATGAAGCAGTGGAAGTCTTGGAACAAACACCTAAGGCAGTAGCGCCAGTCACTGCAAGTAACTCTGATGACAACTTCGTTGTTGCCCGTGTTAAGGGCACATGGAAGATGTATTGGGGTCGCACTACTTTTGAGTTCGTAGACGGAAAGCGCTACAAACTCCCCCGTGACTTGTACGACTACCTCGTGCGTCACTCCAACATCTACGACACCGTTTGAGGTAACTAATGGCACTGATCGTCCCCAACGCTACTGCGACAGGGTCTTCTAACAAGTATTCAAACATTAACCAAGCCGAACCCGACTCGGTTGACTTTGAAGCACTTGGGAACACTCTGAACTATATCCGTAGTGGCGGTGGGGTTACGGTTTCAGGTGGCACCACAGTAAGTGTTGCCGCTGGTGTAGCCATTATTAATGGAGTGCCCTACTCTTTTGATGCGCTTTCTTTTAACCCCGCCGTAGCCTCTCAGACACGGTTTGACCTCATTGTGGTTCGTCTAGCGGGAAGTACCGCCACGCTTACGCTGATATCAGGCGCTGAGAACGATACTAACCCTACGCTCCCACAGAGTACTAACACTCTTGCTAGTGGAACTAGTCCTTTAGTTGGTTCTAATTATTACCCAAGTACTGATGCTCTGATTGCGACTGTATATCGTATCCCATCGGGTTCCTTAACTGACGCAAATATTGTGGACAAGCGCATCATAAACTCAGCGCCCGTTACCTATGCATCTGCGTCTGCTCCTACAACTAATGCTAAGGATGTCATTGGAGATACTGTTATCTCTGGTGGCGTTACTTATGTTAGAACGACCTCGGGTGGTTGGTCGGCATTGTCAACAACGGTTGATGTTGAAGGCGCAAAGATTCCCATTGGTGGCATTTTTGCCTTTGCTGGTACGCATAACACCACCGCATCCCCCAATGCCGCTTTTTATCTTGAGTGTAACGGTCAGGGATTATCTAAGAGTGGCGAATCTAATAAATATCTATCATTATTTAATGCTATTGGTTATTCTTTTCCTAATCCAGCCACTGGTTTATTCCCAACCAGTGGAGATACTTTTTACTTACCAAACTTAACTGGTGAAACTGGTGTAGTTGGGGCAACCTCAGCAGAAATCAGTACTAACGGTAAGGTAGCCAGTTCAGCAAATACGGCTACCCTAGACCTCGCTAAACTTCCCGCCCACGACCATACATACAGCACCGTAGTTGGTAACAAATCTGGAACAACGAGTTTTGGTAATATTACTGGTAACCCTGCAAGTAACTACTCTTTAACTGGGAGTATGTCTGGTACTGGACATGCCCACTATACCTATGCTGGTGCACCAGGTGGTACTAAGTATTTTGCTATCAGATCATCAATTCCTCTAAATACACCCCACTATGAAGCGGATTATTATCCTGGTGCTTACGGTGGTACTGGAATGGTTCTTACATCAGATTCACCTACGGACATTACAACTGGCGCTACTGATTCTGGTGGCACCCCCACAGTTACACTACCAACAACAGTTAATATTACTGTTCCTGTTGGTAGTACAACTACTACTATTAATGTGGGTACTGTTGCAGGTACTACGAGCAGTACTGGTTCCACTAATGCATTTAGTATTCTTTCTAAAAGCATTCGCGTTCGCTGGTTTATTCGCCACACATGAGCGATACACCTATTGAACCAATTGAAAATGTTGCCGCGGAGCAGATCATTCTGAAGCGCGGTTTTATGGTCCACCGACTGCGTGATACCCAACCTGGCGTTAATCAGGCCGCCCAAGACTCAATTCCGGGAGCAGGTTCCGGCGATCAATAGTAGGATAGGTGTTCATGGCAACCATCACAGATGTTGAAACAATTGCAAGAACCTATCTACGGGACTTTCCGAAGTTCTTTCAGGTATCATTTCCTGTAGTAGGTCGCACATATGAGTTGGGTCATATCAACATTGACACCAGCACTATTTGGGTTGCCAAGTATTCAGGCTCAGGATCAGCCTCAACATTGGCTCCCAGCGAATACACGATTGACTCCCGTAATGGTGTTGTCCGATTATCTAACACGCTGTCATCAAGCACGACACTGTTAGTTGAGGGTTACTATTATGAATGGGTTACCCCAGATGATCTTTCTTTTTACGCCCAGCGCGCCGTTGAAAAACACACGGTTAACCTAAAATATAAACTTGAAGAAATGTCTGATGTTGTTATTAACGCCATCGGCATTGCCACGATCTGCGAAGCACTTTGGGCGCTAATGACTGAGTTCAGTCGTGACATTGATGTTATGACCTCAGAATCAATCCACATCCCAGCCAGCCAGCGTTTCCGTATGGTGCAATCATTACTGGCGCAGTGGGAAGGCGAATACAAGCGACATGCCGCCGCTCTTAATATCGGCTTTGACCGTATTGAAGTGTTCACCCTTCGCCGTAACTCGCGTACCACGAACTACCTTGTTCCCTTGTACCGCCCGCGCGAACTTGGTGATTACACAATGCCTGAACGCCTATGGCCCGCTATTGATGAAGGTGTTGTGGAAAATGAGGCTAAGGAAGAGGACCTCCGTACGGATGTTCTTATTGACGGCGCAATTCCTACTGGATCATTCTCTAACATCGCGTATTACTGATAACCATGGATGTCCGCAGAGAGTTATCCGTTATCAGGAAGCATTACCGCTCATACCATTCTCAGGCTGGCGAAGCCATTGTATGGTATGAGTTTGTACCATTGGGCACTAGCGCCTCAGCATCCAGCCTCTACGATGATGTTTACGACGAAGGTACCTATGGTAATGGTGGTCGTCGCTACAAGACTGGTGTAGTCGTTCCTGTCCTGATGATTACGGAATCTGAGGATCAGAAGCGCGCTATTCCTGAGGGTCGTCAGCCCACTCAATTAACTAACTTTGTGGCATCTATTGATGACTTCCGAGCCGCTGGTATTTCTGCCCCTTGGGAATACCAAAACCGCCTTAACGACATGTTCCAGTATGACGGGCGCTATTTTAGCGTGGTGTCCTACCGAGTCCGTGGTCGCGCCCGAGATGATGTCATGCTCGTTGTTGAGGGTATTGAGACCTACATCTCTCAGGAAATGGTCAATGACCCAGGTCCTGCGGCTTATTCAGTATCTGACCTTCCTTGGCCCACATCAATAGCAAATTTAGGATAAAATACATGTATTGGAGATGCGCGTCTTCAATGCACATTGCCTAGATTCTCAAAGGAGGTAGTTATGTCTTTCTATACCTTTGGCATCAAATCTATGGCAAATAAAGATTCTTTAATACCTATCTCTGAAGATGATCCGATTGTTCAGATGGTTGAATCCTTTAATGGTAAGAACAATAAGTTTAATAAGGCTGTCATGGACGGTATTAAAAAGTACGAAAAAGAGGCGCGCTCTAATCTAAGTATGTACCCCGAGTGGGCTGATATTGCTTCCCACCTCACGGTTGGACTCTCTACGGATGGTCAATCACTTTCATATTCCGTACAGGGTGGCTCTGACATTGAGCAAAAGTACATGGAACTTGAGTATGGTGGTCCTAATAGTGGTGCTGGTGGGCGTGTTCGTTCAATGGCAAATAGCGGAGACATTCTGGCTAAAATCCTAGACAATGCCCTAGAAGAGGTTATGTAATGACTAACCCCGGATTCCTTTTAGCAGAAGATGCCGCTGTAAAGACCCGTTTCTCGGGTATGACCGTAACAGATGATAAGAATGCCGCACGACCCGTACAGGTGTTCTTCCGTTACCCTGAGGGTGACACAGAGCGCACCTACCCATTTATTACCATTGAAATGATTGACATTGTTCATGCCTTGGATCGTCAGCATTCAGAAGTACAGTTATATGCTTCCACTAGCGGAGCCGCTTCTTTGCAATATACGGGGCCAAACGCTCTTCAATACTGGCCTAGCGAGCACTATAATTTTACACAATTTGCTGCGTCTGCTTCTATGGTTGCCACCAATGAATTTGTACCAGTAGACATCCTATATCAGGTGTCTACTTACACCCGCTCTGCATTGCATGACCGCCAACTTAGTTCTCAAATGCTCCATAGTCGCGCTCGTTTGCGTTATGGCTTTATAGATGTACCTGAGGATGGAACCATCCGCAGATTTGATCTCCTTGATTGGGTTACAGCCGACCTCCTTGACCCTGAGGCTGGCTACCGAAAGAGGATATTTAGAAAAGTGTATACTTTAAAAATGTCCGCAGAAATGACAACTACAAGTATGGTAGCCTCTAAGCGAGTTGCCACAATTAGTAGTAGTATTTCTTATATGAACTCCAACCTGACCGAAACCTATTAAATAATCCACTGGAGGATTACTCATGGCTTATACCCGCCCCGGAGTCTATGTAACAGAATCTCCGTTAAAGACAATTGCACGAGCAGACAACGGAACCGCTACTGCGGCTTTTGTTGGTATTAACCCTCGTGGACCACTTACTCCAACCCTGATTACCTCATGGTCCGCATATACCAACCAATTTGGTGACCTTAACACCTTGTATGATTTGGGTTATGCCGTGTATCAATTCTTTGCCAATGGTGGTCGTAGTTGTTATGTATCTCGCGCTACTTACGCTAACGCAGTCAATGCCACCGCTGCTTCAGTTATGTACTACCAGCCAAATAGCACTACTGCGTCAGCCTCATTGTTTAGTGCCACGGCGCTTGATCCAGGTACTTTTGGTAATGACATCACGCTAACCACAACTGCTGGCACCACCACATTAGATGTGGCTTCAAATAACTTCCCAACATTTAACTTGTCGGTTAAACTAAATGGTGTAGAAGTTGAATTATGGAATGAACTCAGTCCATCACCAAACAGTAGCCGTTATGCTCCAATTGTTGTTAACAACTACTCTGCATATGTAAATCTTACTAATTTTGCCGCACAGACATCGGCATCCGCTGGGTTTACTTATACAGGAGCGAGCGTTGCTGGATTTGCTTTAAATAAAGCATTTACTGGTGGTAATGCAGGTACTGCCGCTGTCGGATCAGCCGCACCAGCAGATTGGGACACCCCATTCTCTACGGCTTTTAATAATTTGATTGATATTCCTGAACCTCTTATTATTAACGCAGTTGGTCAATTCCGTTCTGAAATTGTCAAGTCAGCACTCGCAGTTGCCGCTACTCGCGGTGATTCATTTGTGATTATTGACCCAGACCCGTCACTTACCACGCAGGTTGGTATCTCAGCAGTGGCTAACACCTATAACTCTGATCAGGGTTATGGCGCAGTGTATTACCCAATGTTGAAGATGACCGATCCCACTAAGACTGGTGTTGGCGCAATCCGTGACACATTCCCAGGTGGTGCAGTTGCTGGTATGTTTGCTCGTACTGAGGTAGAGCGCACAGTTGCTAAGGCTCCCGCAGGTTACAGCCTTGAGGTTCGTAATGCTCTCGGACTTGTTACTCCGTTTACAGAAGCAACAGTCGGATTGTTGTACGAATCAGGTGTTAATACTTTTAGGGCAGTTCCTGGCGCTGGAATTATTATCCAAGGTGCTCGTACTTTGAACTTGGGTAAGGCTGACAAATACATTCCTGTTCGTCGTACTTTAAACTATATTAAGAACAGTTCAAAAGAACTCACTCAGTTTGCTCTCTTTGAACCCAACGATTCGCGTTTGTGGTCAAGCATTACTGTAAAACTTAACAAGTTTTTGGCTGATTTGTGGGGATCGGGTGGACTTAAGGGTCGTACCCCGAGCGAGGCATTCTTTGTTGTATGTAACTCCACAAACAACACAGCAACATCTATTAGTAACGGACAAGTGAATGTACAAATTGGTGTATCGTTGTTGTACCCAGCGGAATTTATTGTTATTAATGTAAGTCAATGGCTTGGTGGAAGTACCACCATTGAAACTATCTAAGGAGAAACATGGCAGTATTAACTCGTACCGATCCATTGCGTGACTTTAAGTTCACGGTAAAGATTGTCCCAACGGGAATTTTGGAAACCGCTACCCCGAACATTGGTAATCTTGGTTTTGCCGTTGTTACTGGACTAAGCGTTACTAACGAAATGATCCCTTATCGTGAAGGTGGTATGAATACCCATCCACACAAGATGATTGGTCAGTCAGACTTTAACCCCATTACCTTCAGTCGTGGCGTGTTTGAAGGACAAGACCAATTGTGGCGCTGGCAGCAATTCATGCATTCTTGGACTCAAGGTGCTCTTGCTGATGATGCTGGTAGTACTGGTAGCCGTAATGATTACCGTTGTAACATTATTGTTACTGTTTATGACCACCCATTCACAGCAGCAGCAGCAGATAGTTCTGGTAATGCTGGTTATTCACAGGACCCAGGGTCATTGGGTCGTGTTATCTCTCCTGGTAATAAGAAACTTGAATTCACAATCTATAATGCATGGCCCGCTGGCTATGCATTAGGTGACCTCAACGCTGGTAATAGTTCAATCATGATCCAGCAGATGACGGTTAACCATGAAGGTTTTGAAATTAACTGGAATCCAACTAACGAACCCGCAACTTCAACCCCAACCACAACCCCAGTCGCAGTCTGATACATAACACTCATTAGGGTGTATATTATGAGTACCTAACAAGGAGCATTACATGACAACAAATGTCCAAAGTTTTGACGCTATCTCTATGGAGAGCGCGCCAACCATGCCTAAGTCACCCAATACGGGTGTTGAACTTATTCGTGGAATTAAAATAGGAAGTGATTGGGTTACAAATGCAATCGTCCGGGAGATGACTGGTGAGGATGAAGAATTCCTCTCCAGTATGGAAGCCCGAACAACTTCTAACTATGGTGAGTATGTACTTGCCTTGTTGAAGCGCGTTGTTGTATCAATTGGTGATATCTCAATTAAGCAAACTCCAGTAGTTCTCAACGAGTTGATTATTGGAGATCGTGACTTACTATTCTTGGCAGTTATTCGCGCTACATACGGCGAAACGCGAGAATTCAAAGTTTCGTGCCCACATTGCAATCAATCAAACGATTTACTTATTGACCTGAACTCTGACTTCCCAATTGAGGGAGATCAAGAGTCAGTCCGCAAGCAAATCAAAGTTATCCTCAGGGATGGTTCAACACTTAACTTGAATCACCCCAACTCAGATGACAGCGCCAAGATTGGTCGTTCAGGTAAAAATACAGCGCAACAAAACACCATGATGATCGCCCGTTGCGCTCAGATTGATGTTACTAATAAAGAACAATGGGCACGAAATCTAAGCATTGCAGATCGTTCTACCATTATCAGTGCAGTATTCAACGCCAAAGTAGGCCCGAGTCCTCGGGAGGTGAATGCCCCGTGCGGACACTGTAATGAGGAGATTACATTGATGTTTGACTGGGTCTCACTTTTATTCGGTTAATATTGATAATATATACTGGGAATACAACTCCATAGCCACTGTCTACAAAGGATTTTCTTTAAATGAGGTAAAGAACATGCCCGTCAGAGAACGGCTGTTCTGGGGAAAGTTAGCACGGTGGCAAAGTAATGGAGGGTAGTCATGGCACCGCCAAATGAACCAAACATAGCAGGAAATGGCGCTACCCCTACCCCAATCACTGGCGGAGGAAGTCGTCTTGCAAAGATGACACGGGAGGCAACTTCATTGTCGGTTGCTCTTGCTGGTGTTGCTAGATCATTAGATGCCATTACTGCCAAAGGAACTAAAGCCGCCGCCGCTCTAAAGGGGCTTAATGTTGGCGCTATTGGGGGTGTCACCACTGGTGTTGCTCAGGGTAGCCAAGGTCACCCAGTAATGGTTAATAGTGGTCCAACATCCACCACTAGTAGTAACACTAATTACAGTCTTGATCCAGCCGCAAGTGGTGGTAATCGTCGCATGTCTGCGATGGAGGTAATGCAACAAAGTCGTGGTGGAGCATTCACGAGTGCGGCAATGGCTATTGGTAATGTGGTTGGCGCTGGTGTTGCGGCAATGGATTCGCGTATTGCGCGAGGTTATGAATATTCATCATCAGCCGACAAGATGTCAGTTATGTATCAACAAATTACTGGTCTCAGTAATGCTGGTGTCCGTAATGCTTACCGCCAACCATTAACTAACTACCGCCTCGGTACTAATGGTATTAATGCCTTAATGGGAATGCAGGCATCTACTGGTATTAGTGCTCTTGGTAATGCATCCACTGTTGAGGGCTTAAATGCTCTATCGGGATATAGCCTCGGTGCTGAGGGTGTTACTAATATGCTTACTAGTTTAGGTAGCGCCCAAACTACTAACCGCATGTTCATGATGACTGGTCAAAGTCTATATATGCCTGGGGGTGGTCAGCGTAGTGGTACTGAAGTTATCCAAAACCTAGCGCGAGCATCAGGTTTAACTAATCTCAGAAACCCTGGCGGTGCCTTACAGCAAGGTAGTAATACGCGTTCCCGCTTAGCAGATATGGGTATTGACTCTGCCACTCAAGACATAGTTATCCAATATGCAATGGCAAACCAGCAGTATGGTGCTAAGGGTGGCAAGGGTATGTATGACCCTTCTAGCAAGTCTCAGAGGGAGTTTGTCGGTATTGAAGACAACTTCGCTACACAAATTGAAGAAACCACGCGCGTCAAAACTGGGCGCGAAGAAGATTTCTATGGTCGTCAACAGGACAACTTTGCCAAACTTGAAAAGACAACTCAAAGCCTTGAACAGGCATTTGGGAGACTTGAGGATAGGCTTTCAGGAATTGTTGGTAAGGCTATTGAAACCAAGCCTCAGCGAAAGGCGACTGGTGGTATACTTAAAGCATTAGGTCCAGCCGCAATGATGGCTGGTGCGGCTATTTCTACCACTGGTGTTGGCGCCGCTGTTGGTGTGCCATTAATGATACTTGGTGGTCTTGCAACTGCATTCGGTGGTGCTATGGATGCTCCTGCTGCTGGTGACCCAGGTCCTGGTCGTAATCTACCCTCAATGGGTAAAACTGGTGATCCAAACACATCGGGTGGTTCAGGGAAAATGCACCCTACCATGCAACAGCGTGTGGATCAACTAATTGCCGCATCTGGTGGAAAAGTTGGATTGGGTACAGGTTACCGTAGTAAAGCCGCCCAAGAAACTATGTTCCGCTCGCGTTATCGTAAGACCTCTAGCCCTGTGGATGCTGAAGGTAAAAAGAACTGGGAATGGGATGGCTCTTACTGGGAGCATGTGAGTGGTGCTCAAGCCGCTCCCCCTGGTCGCTCAATGCACGAAATTGGTCTTGCGGCTGACTTAACTGGTGACATGAGTTGGGTTACCGCTAATGCCGCCCGCTTTGGTTTGAAGCACTTTGAAAGTATGGGGGAGCCTTGGCATGTCCAGCCATCGGAACTTCCTAATGGTCGTACTGAATACGAAAAGCAGGGCCGCCCTTGGGGTGGTGAGCCAATGTCATCAGGAGGTGTCTCATCTGGAAGAACTGAACACACTGATGGTGCTTACGGAGGTGGTGGTACAACTAACGCAGGCGTAACTACTGCATCTTTTGCGGGTATGAGCATGGCTGATGCTATCTCTGCGTTCCGAGCGAGTGGTTTCCTTGGCTCTACTGGTCTAAGTGGTGGTTCGGGTAGCCCACGGCGACGACGAGGCGTTGGCACAGCGACAAGTACATCAGGAGCGTTTACTGGCGCATTTACTAATGGAGGTATGGCCCGTAGTGGTGTTGACATCCAACAATGGTCTACTGATTTCTTAAATCGTGTTGGTGCACCCGTGACTGCTTCAAACCTAGAAGCCATGTCAGCATGGATTGCTAGTGAGGGTACTCGTGCGGCGTATAACCCATTGGCTGTTAAGAGTGCTCCAAAAGACCCCGCCGATGTGGCATTGGGGCAATGGTCAAAGTTTAATAATGATGGATCAGGTGTAAAGAACTTTGCTAGTTATGAGCAAGGTCTCCGTATGAATGTGTTCCATATGCAGAACTACGGTAAGCGTGTTATTAACGCCCTAACAAATAATAGTAACGATCCTTATGCTGTCGCAGAAGCCGTGAACAAGATGTATTCCGGTTGGGGTGGCAACAAGGTTATGGCAGAGGTGCTTCAGTCACGCAAGATACCTCAGACTAGTTCTGCCCAAACAGGTGACCCTGTAGCAATGGGGTCTGCCCGTAGTGGTGGAAGTGCTACTTTCCAAGGTGGAGCAACTTTTAACATCTCACCAGTAATTAATGTAAACGGAAGTGGTAATCCGCAGGCTGACGCACAGATTATTGCTCGTGAGGTAACAATGATTATTGAGCGCGAAATGCGATTAAGGAATATGAGGAACGCATAATGGCACAGGCAAATGAGTCTTATACAACAAACCAGTGGTACAACTTAGAAAATGGAGTTACTGGCCCTGGAAATCACAATAGTTTCACTCGCACTACTGACGACAACCCTAGGTTTATGTTCCCGGGTTCGGTCGTACCTGGAGCGCAGGATAGGCGTAGAAATATTGGTCTTGACGGAGATCAAAGACTATTTTCTCCAAATGCAAGTAAAATACAGCGTGGGTTTATGCGGTGCTTATTAAATGAAGTACCAACTAGTGCAGCAAAAGGTCTCCCTAACCGACGCTTCTTTTTTCAGTTTAACCCTGAGCGTATTATGCGTAGTGTCTCACTTTCTAGTGGTATGACAAACATACTATTTCAAGACCCGGGACAGTTCTCAGTAGCAACTCCTGGTAATGCCACTTTCTCTTTTGATATCATGCTTAACCGAGAAATGGAAGTTAATAATCATAAGAAAAACTACAGAGACAGGCCAGCGGATAAGAATGTAGGTAAACCACCAGGCCCCCAGGATGTAGGGCAAATTGGTGTGCTTGCAGACCTAATGGTTATGGACAGTGTTATTGGTCAAGGTATATCTGAAGATATTATTTCTGCCCTGTCTAAAATTACCAGTGTTTCTAGTACCTGGGAACCTGCGGACTCTTCATCAGGTGCATCTGGTAATACTAATTATATTTCAGAACAAGTAGCATCTGATGCGTTTAAATCAATTAAGGGTAACAGTGCTTTTCTAGTTAGTACGCCTGTTCGTATTGTTTTCTCAGCCATGTTCATGGTTGATGGTTTTATTCAATCATCATCTGTTAACTTCACTAAATTTAGTACTCAAATGGTTCCTACTATGTGTACCATTAATGTGACGGTTGAAGCAAAATACATTGGATTTGCACAAAAAGATACATACCTAACACAAGCACTAGGTAAAATAAAATCCGCACCGCCAACCTCTGGTGGTGGTGGTGGTGGTGGTGACACATTACCTGAAGATAAAAAAGGTGCTGATTATGATGTACTTGTAAAGGCAGTTAAAGATTCGGGAATGTACCAAATAGCACTTGGTGGTACTAGCGATTCAGATCACCCTGCATTTGATGAACTCATTAAAACTGCTTATTTTGGGGACCCCGATGAGCACAAATCATACAATCCTGTCGGACAGTGGAAAGGTTACAAGGATGTTTGGGAAATATTACATTATGGTACCTTTTTGCTAGTTGCTGGGTTTGTAACTCTTAAATCAGGACCAAGAGATGCACCAGTTTACAAGGGTATTTCTAAATTGTTCTTTGAAAGGCAATACGATGTAAAAATTGAGCATACTCCAAAAGTTAAAATATGGCGACAATTTGTAGGAACAGAAAAAGAATTTGCAAATGCTGACCCTGAAAAGAAAACAACATCAGGTCAGAAAATAGGGCCAGGGACTAAAAAGTACAGTGTATCTCGTGATGTTCTTTTATTAAATGTTGAGGGAGAAAAGGCAACTGCAACAACTTTTGAAGAATGGAAAAAATGGGCTAGGTATGGAAGTGATGATACAAATAAAATACCGAGTCACGATAATAGACCTAACAATGTGTTTAAAGATTCAGGTGCGTCAGACTTATTTGCCAACAAATTATATTTAGAAGGTTCTAATGCTGATAATTGGAAGACTACAAAAATACTTATGGACTTTGAAGTACATTTTTCTGCAACTATTTCTAAACCAGGTAGTTCTGATAAATCAACATTTTCAAAGATAATTAAGTTTTATACGGAAACAACCGCAGACAATATATGTCACAGACATTTCAATTTCAACGCAATCTGAGTCATGATTGGTCAGTTAAGTTAAACATGAGCGACATTTTAAAGAAAAAAACACTAACACCTAGATGCTGGGATTGGACTCTCTAATATGGCGTTTGTACAATCAATATCACGATATTCCACGCAATCATCGCCTGATGGTAGTGGGGCATACATATCTACCCGTAGATATGGGGGTAACTCAAGGTACTACACATACACCTCAGTAGAAGGTGATACCTTTGATCGCATTGCCTTCCGTGCCCTTCATGACTCAGAACGCTACTGGGAGATTGCAGACATAAACTCTCATGTTCCTTTCCCTGATGAAATCCCCGTGGGAACACTAGTTCGGATTCCACTTAAATGATTTTTACATCGCATAGCCGCATATCACCAAACATCAACTTTGTGATAGACAACGCCCCTATGCGATATATGTCTATTGTTCAAATTGAATTAGGTCTTGCTGAAAATCAGCATGATATCCTGCGTGTGCGTGTGGCTGGTGTGCCACCACAACTACTCACAGAATACCTATCTAAGCCCGTCCTTTGTTACTGGGGTTTTGGTATAGACAAGCATGAATTCTGTGGGTATGTTGCTTCGGTTGAACCTTCATTTAGAAACTCTGACGGTGTGATTAATGGAAGCACTTTTCAACTAGTTGAACTTGTGTGTATGGGCGCATCATACAAAATGCGCGCTAAGAAAACACGGCTGTGGGAAAACGCATCTATTCAAAATATTGCGACAACCTTGGCAGACGAATATAAGTTCAGTGTTTCTTCTGTGACTGAACCATTCGCATACCCCCGTATCATTCAGTCGGAAGAATCAGATTGGGAGTTTTTAAACAAAGTTGCCAGTATGTACGGATTGTCTGTATCAATGCATGGTACTCATATACATGTATGGAACCCTATGAACTCACTGGGCCGACAAATCTCGTATCACCAACTCAAGAATATTAAAGCGCGTAATGGTGATACTAGAACATACCCCGCAGTAATTTTATCAATGCAGGGTATTTTTGGTGATTCTATTAAGCCATTAAGCACACATTCAGTATCAGCAACTGTATTAGATAATCAAGGTAAAACTTATACATCAAATAAGTTTAACGAGACCACGGGATTTGGTAAACAGATTGATTTAGGTATTACTGACAGCGTCAGTGTTAACGCAACTTCCACCACTATGGCAGACACTCTCGTGTCCGCACACAATCGTGGCATTAATACCCTTACCGCACAGTTATCACTTACTGGGACTGCTGGAGTTCTCCCAGGTGGGATTGTCAGCATATCTAATTTTGAATCTAATTTTGAAGGTTTTTGGTATGTAAAAGAAGTTACACATACAGTTACTCGTGATGAATTCTTTACTCAAATAACAGTGTCACGAAAAGACACTAATGATATCAATGCGTATATGACCATGCAATCAACTATGCCCGAGGTGCCAGAATCGGCGTTTGTGGATAGCACCTGGCGAGCATCTAGGCAAATGGAGGATATTTATGTTTAAGGTAATCCTTAGAGGATTTTCAGTAATACTTATTGGAGCATTTATTACGAGCAGTTATATCTCATGGTGCGTCTATGCTTTATATAAGAATTCACAAGGTGATATTAAATGAAAGCAATATATTTACCATTTCAATTTAAAAATGGATCAGTTGCTACTGTAGGTGATTTTGATTCTATTATTAAACAACAAATTTTAGATGTCCTATCGGTGTCTAATGAAGAGCGCGTCATGAACCCTGATTATGGTGTTGGGGCATACTCCATGATTTATGAATTAATTGATCCCCTTATTTGGGAAGATTTTAAAGAGGTTGCTATGCGAGAAATCTCTAACAATGTTCGTGGTGTAAATATTATGGATATTGTTATTTCAAGCAATGATCCAGAACAAATGGGGAGCGAACAAACATCTGTTTATATATCTGTATTTTACGAAATATCACCATCACAAAAATCTAGTGTTACACTAAGTGTGAGCGACTTCTTGAGCGAGGATATTTATGCCTAATTTTGACTACACAGCGCGAGACTACAACGCTATTCGTTCGTCTCTTCAGGCACGAGCCTCTAATTCTATTCCCGAATGGTCGGGAGTTGCCGCCTCAGATTTTATGTCATCGCTAATTGACCTATGGGCGTACAACGCAGACATTATGCATTATTATATTGACAGGGCATCTACTGAAGCATTTTTGTCAACTGCTACACAGCGCGAAAGCGTCTTGGCAATGGCAAACCTTTATGGTTATACCCCTAATTATATGAGTTCATCAACCGCTACTTTGACGCTTACCAACAGTGGTGCGGCATCCGTGACTATCTTAGAAAATACCCCATTTGTATCAACAAACGGTCTTTACTTCTTTAACGAAACATCAACAATTATTCCAGCATCTTCAACAAGTACTATTGTTGTGCGACAGGGTGTCAGGTATTCAAATGAATCTGTTACTTCAGATGGTAATAGTAACTCAACTAAGAGTGATGGTAACGCTAGTCAAAGATTTAATATCTATCGCCAAAGTGTAGATGCTGAGTCTATAGTTGTTAATGTTGCTGAGGGTTCATTTGGAGAAATTAAAACTTGGACACGAGTTAATAGTCTTATTCCGTATGGTCCTGACGATTCAGTGTTCTCAGTAACGGTCACCTCCTCGGGAGTTACTCAGGTTGTATTTGGTAATGGGATCAACGGGCGCATTCCGCCAATTAACTCACCAATCACAGTTACCTACATTCAATCCGCTGGGTCTATTGGTAATGTCGCGGCTGAGACAATCACTACTATTGGTAACAGTTTGTACCCAACAATCACTGATGTTACTAACCTCTTTGCGGCTGGTGGTGGTTTAGACTTTGAAACAATTGACTCTATTAAACAAGTCATTCCTAGCATCGTGCGTACCCGTAATGGCGCTGTAACTTTGTCGGATTTTGGCGATATTGCCCTAGTAACTCAGGGTGTTTCCAAGGCTACTGTTTCTTACCTTGGGTCATCTTCCACTGGTGCTTCTATTACAGCGACGGTTATTGACAGACAAACGGAATACCTTACGGATGGTGCCGCATCTGTGAGTATCCCACAGGCACTCCGTGACCGTGTTTCACGAGAACTACTAGATAGCGCAATGCTTGGCGTAACTCTTATTAATGTTCCTTCATCAGTTAGTTTTACT
>B570J29032_109958911_pt1 | contig 16026 bp, 15 predicted proteins | sample LakMenEpi16Nov12_FD_29032 | JGI IMG/M metagenome (IMG submission 29032) | reverse complement strand
TTGGCTTTTGCATCGGCATCTGCTTTTTCTTTTGCTAAACGTTCGGCTTCTGCCTTGGCTTTCGCATCGGCATCTGCTTTTTCTTTCGCTAAACGTTCGGCTTCTGCCTTGGCTTTCGCGTCGGCGTCTGCTTTTTCTTTGGCTAGACGTTCGGCTTCTGCCTTGGCTTTCGCATCGGCATCCGCTTTTTCTTTGGCTAAACGTTCGGCTTCTGCCTTGGCTTTCGCGTCGGCGTCTGCTTTTTCTTTGGCTAAACGTTCGGCTTCTGCCTTGGCTTTCGCGTCGGCGTCTGCTTTTTCTTTGGCTAAACGTTCGGCTTCCGCCTTAGCTTTGGCTTCAGCATCTGCTTTTTCTTTGGCTAAACGTTCGGCTTCCGCCTTGGCTTTAGCTTCAGCGTCTGCTTTTTCTTTTGCTAAACGTTCGGCTTCCGCCTTAGCTTTGGCTTCAGCATCTGCTTTTTCTTTGGCTAAACGTTCGGCTTCTGCCTTGGCTTTTGCTTCTGCCTCTGCCTTGGCTTTTGCATCGGCTTCGGCTATTAATTTGTTTATGTTTGCAATTTGTTCTTTAGGATAACTTTCCTCAGGTTTAATACTAGTAGCTTCTTGATAACTTGACAGCGCTACTTGCCATTCTTTCTTTTGAAATTGTTTGTCACCATTTTTTATGGCGTTTTGATAACTCGCTTCTTTCTCTTTTGCTTTTTGAATGGCTGACCGTTCCAGTTCTTTTAATTGAGCTAATGCCCCCTGAATTTGATTAAAATAGGCTTCGTCATAATCCATGTTTTGCGTTCCAGCATTGTAGTTTACTTTTAGCAAGGTTTGATTAAGAACCGAATAATCAATTCCTTTTTGAAGCTCGAACAAACTAATGCCATCTACCTTGAAAGCCATTTCTCTGGAATCTTCAGGTATGCCAATAGTGGATACTTCAAATTTTTTTGTACATAATTGGGGCTTCGAAACTACAATTTGATAATTAAATCCAAAGGGTAAATCAAGTTTTAATTTGCCGTCATCTCCTGTCACAACAGTTCTAAAGGGTTTGCCGTTTTGTAAAACATTCACGTTAGCACTTCCGGTTCCTTTACCGTCTTTTTCAATACGCGTCTCAAATCTAACCGTTTTGTCTTGAGATGATAACTGAAAATTAAACCATAATAGTAAGGCTACTAATATTAGTTTTTGGGGTTTCATTAATTAACAATTCGTTTTACTAAATTAAATTTTAAATTTACAATAAAAATACCAATTTGAGCATGAAAATGTTATCTTCTGTTAATTACAGCTACTGGGAGTTAAAGCATTATTTTGATAAGTTTGACTATATTGTGGTGGGTAGTGGAATAGTTGGATTAAACGTTGCTTTTCAATTAAAAAAGTTTAATCACAAATCAAAAGTTTTAATACTTGAGAAAGGTATGTTGCCAAGTGGTGCTAGCACCAAGAACGCCGGGTTTGCTTGTTTTGGAAGTAGTTCGGAGCTTTTAGATGATATTAGTTCATCTGGAGAAACGCTTGTTTGGGAAACTGTAAAAATGCGTTGGGAAGGTTTAAAATTATTAAAGAAGAATTTAGGGGAGAAAAATTTGGCTTATCAGCCTCTAGGTGGTACTGAATGGTTTTCGTCGAAATTAGAATTAGAAGCTTGTTTAACGGAATTAGATTTTTTGAATAATTCTTTAAAAGAATTACTCGGAATTAATTCAACTTTTAAAAAAAACACCAATTTTGTTAAAGCCAAAATGGTTGGCGCAATTAAAAATAAATATGAAGGACAATTGGATACGTCGCTTATGATGCATAAATTGCTTTCAATAGTCAGAAGCCAAGGTGTAGAAATTCTTAATAATGTAGAAGTTAACCAACTCAGATCGAGTAATTCAGGAGTTCAATTAGAGACGAATGTTGGTGTTTTTAAATCCAAAAAATGTGTAGTAGCAATTAATGGTTTTTCGTCTCGATTATTAAAAATAAAAGATGTGAAACCGGCCAGGGCACAGGTATTAGTTACTAAGCCTATAAAAAATTTAAAACTCAAAGGCGCATTTCATTTTGATAAAGGTTATTATTATTTCAGAAATATTGATAACAGAGTTTTACTCGGTGGAGCTAGAAATATGGATTTTAAAACGGAGACAACGGATAAATTTGAATTGAATCCGAGTATTCAGAAACACCTGGATGATTTTTTAAGAACAGCCATTCTGCCCGGAATGCCATACGAAATAGATCATAGATGGTGCGGTATCATGGGGGTGGGGAGTGAGAAGAAACCAATAATTGAATTTGTGGATGATCATATTTTAGCGGCAGTAAGAATGGGTGGAATGGGGGTTGCAATAGGGAGTTTAGTTGGTCTTGAAGCCGCAAAAAGAATTATTAGAAGTTAAGGTAATAGTCTTGTGTTAAATTTTTATACTCTTGTGTGTAATCAAAATGGTGGTCTTTTTCAATCACTAAGGTAGATTCATTAAATTCCAACTCTTCAAATCTAAATTCCATTAAGTGTCTTTTTTCTGTTTCTTTATCAGGCTTTGTTCTAACTCTTAGTAATTTTACAAGATGTAAGTTTTTTTGTCTTGCTATTTTAGCAAATACTTCTGCTTCTTGTTTTGGGAGTATTAAACAAAATCTCCCATCTTTAGTTAGAACTTGAATTACACCATTAATTAATTCTTCAAATGGCAGGGTTTCTGCATGGCGGGCTAAGCTCCTTGGTTGATTTAAAATTTTTACCGAATAGGGATAAAAAGGCGGATTACTGACAATTAAATCAAATTTTCTGATACTCGATTTGGCGAATTCTTGAAAGCTGGTATGCAAGGCTTGAATATTTGCTTCAAACGGACATTCAATAATGTTTTGGGTTGCCTGTTGAATGCTATCCTTATCAATATCAATTGCAAGAATGTTAGCATTTGTTTTTTGTGCAAGCATCAAAGCAACTACACCTGTACCTGTACCAATGTCTAATATATTTGAAGCTGCTTCTGGTTTTACCCATGCTCCAAGTAATACGGCATCAGTATTTACTTTCATTGTGCACTTATCCTGACGGATTGTGAATTTCTTAAATACAAACTGATTGCCTTTCATAATTTACAATTGAAATTACGAATTACACAATTAAAAAACAAACTATTTGGAAATTAGAATTTACTTCGAAGTCTGGCTTTCGAGCGACGCTGTTTTTTGAAAATATAACCAACGGTTACTTCTAAACTCATATAGGAGTCTAGATTTTTATCACCTCTTTGAGCTGGATTTCCAGCAGCGTCAGGTGCTGTTGCTCCAGATATCAAACCTAAACTTGGGTCGGCGTATTTTACAGAATTAGGACCGTATGCTTCAGCTAATTTAACTGGGTCATAGTAAGTTGTACTAACATCATCAATATAATCTGTGAAAGTTTTTCGCCATGAAAATTCTAATCCAACACTCCACTGCTTTTGAATGACTAATTTGTAATAAACTCCAAAAGGTATTGCAACTGCATAGTTACTATATAGTTTTGGACCACCTTCTAAGCCTTGACCTTCTGTTCTAAGAGGTCTAAGTTTGGTTCCATCCTTTGCTTTTGGGTTAAAATAAAAAGCAGACACTCCTACAAAAGCGAATAGTGCATGATCATTGGCTTTCATCCTTCTTGATAGTGTTTTTTTGATGCCGTATCTGTTACCTGCTCTTGAACTGTTGTAGCCAATTTCAATTCTTCCACCAAGCTCGAATAGATTTGTTTTAAAATTTAAATTTCGGTTATTTCTGAATTGTTCCTTTGTTGCAGCATCATCGCCTTTTAACCTTAAATAATTAAATCTAACAGTTCCTGCCAACCATCTTTGAAATTTATATCTGTATCCTGCACCAAATGCTGTTCGGGTTTGATTAAAATCAATGTCAACTGGGCTATTATCCGTACCAACTCGATCTCTTCCTCCCAAATCACCCAAAAAAGCAGCTGCACCGGTGCTAATAAAAACTTCTTTTCTGTATTTCTTCCAATCCCCGGGACGAGAAAAATTTTGACCTAAAAAAAACAAAGGACAAAAAAGAAACACTAAAAGTATTTTTAAAAATGCTTTTATCATTAAAAGTGCCACTAAGATAATCAAAATAGTGCAATAAATGAACCATAAAACATTAATATTTCGTTAATTAGGCCAAAAATTGAGTGAAATTCGACTAATTCGGTTTAAAGAAAGAAATCTTCGTTGAAATTAATTAAGTAAGCTTTTTCTGTAGCACGGGTGATGGCTGTATATAACCATCTTGTATACTCTCTGTTAAGCATTTCTTTGGTTAAATAACCTTGGTCAATAAAAACAACCGGCCATTGTCCGCCTTGAGATTTATGACAAGTGACAGCATAAGCCGGTTTAACTTGCAACGCATTAAAATACGGACTGTTTTTAAGATATCTTATTCTGGTGTATTTATCAGGTTGATGGGCTACATCTTCCAGCACTGCCTCTTGCAACTGGTTTTGCTGTTCATTACTCAAAGATGCCTGCTCCGAATAGAGGGCGTTTAAGTTTAGTTTTACTTCTAGCGGAGGTAGTTGATAATCGATCAAACGAATTTCACAATCACAAAACTCAAAGCCGTACAAACTCTTTTTGTTCTTTATTTTGGTGATTTCCGCAATATCACCATTTGCAATAAAATTAGTTTCGCTATTAGAACTTGGTAACCAATAATAATTATTTTTAACGATCATTATTTTATCACCGCTATTTAATTCATCTTCCAGATACTTAATTCTATTTCGGTAGGTTTGGTTAAAAAGTGCTGCTCTTTTATTGCTTCTGGTAACAATTAGCAGATTATCTTCTCCGTACTTTTGTATTGTTTGATTGAGTGTATCTTCCAAATCCTCACCACTTAACCTTATAAAATCAGCAGTTGGCTCTAATTTTGGCGATATAAAATCTTTTTCCATCAAATCAATTCTGAGTTTCGTGGCGTTATAGAGAATTCCACTGTCTTCTTTTTGTCGTGCCACTTTTTTTAACTCGTAAAAGAATATGTTTAAATCAAAATTGGCTTTTAAATATTCAGGACTTAAGGCTGCGCTGAAGCTACTGCCGACAGGTGGCAATTGAGCGTTGTCTCCGACGAACATTATTTTACAATTCAAGCCACTGTATACGTATTCAAATAAACTTTCCAATAGATTTAAGCCAGAAGAGTTTTCATCATTTGATTGAATCATACTGGCTTCATCTATTATGAAAAGTGTGTTTGTATGCGTATTTTCTGCAATACTAAGATAATTGGAACCAGATGTTTCGAATGAGTAGTTAAATATTTTTTTGTGTATAGTGTAGGCTTTTGTTTGAGAGTAGTTGCTGATTACTTTCGCGGCTCTGCCGGTAGGTGCAAGTAAGACACTTTTCCAGCCAATACTTTTAAGTGATTTTGTGATTCCTGAAATGAGGTTCGTTTTGCCTGTACCTGCGTAACCTTTTAAAATAAATAAACTGTTTGGGTAGCTGTTGAAAACATACTTGCTAATTTTTTTGATAGCAGTTTCTTGATCTTCATTCGGGGTAAAAGGTAGATTTTTCTTTATAGTTGATTCAAGTTTTTCAATTTTATTTTTGATGTCGTCCATAAAAAAACCACTCAATACTTTGAGTGGTTTAAATTTAGTAAAAAAAGGTTAGTAGTTATTACAATTAAGGTAAGGTAATTGTAAACTCTTGCCCTTCAATGGTCACAACAGCACTAAAGTCGCAAGCTCCATTACCAAAATCAACATAACGTGTTGGACGGTTACCCGGAGTATATTGCATAGTTCCAGAAATAAAAGGGTGACGTTTAGGGCGTAATGGATCCGGCGCGCATGTAAAATCACGAACAAGGTTATTTGCAGTTACGCTAAAATTTTCTCCTTTGGCATTTGTTCCATTGGCTGTACCTGAAATTTGAATACGAGCTTTCGTCCAATCAATTGGCAACAATTGACCTTTGTAAACATTAGGATCATTTGTGTTTAAAAGTGTTTTTGTTCTGTTGCAACTCCAATTAACAGTACCTTCATTATTGGCTTTAGTAATGGTTACATTAGCTGTTACTTGCCAAGAAAGGTTTGTTCCCGGATTGGTTCCGGTTGGTAAGCTCAATGGAGTTGTATTGGTAACTGTTTTTGTTAATGTGATCGCGTTTCCATCAACTACATAGTTTTGTGAAGTTACAACCATATTAAATCCGGGATTTCTGTAGTTTTTAGCATTTACATTAGAACCACTGAAATTGTAAAATAATTTTCCGGAACGCGTTCTGCCATCTTTGCCAACACATGAAGTGCCAAAATCAACAGTAGCAGAGCTAACTGCCGAATTACTAAAAGTTGTTGAAACAGTTGCACATGTAGCTGATAATAATAAATCAGCACCTGAAGTTTTATAAGTAGTTAAGGTGTAATTTTCAGAAACTTGGCTACCCATAACGTCAGCATCACTTGCAGAGTTTTCTGCCAAGTTATTGTCATTAATGGTGGTTTGTTCAGTATCTCTTTCTTCTACTTTTTTAGTATCTCTTTTGCGGCATGCAGCAAAGGTTAGGCCTGTAATTGCTATGATCATCAGGCTAAGTTTTAAATTTTTCATAATATTGGTTATTAATTTAAATCTATGATTATAAAACTCACAAAAGGTTTAAAGATTATTCTATTGAAATTATACAAAAACTAATAACTAATTGAATATCAATAACTAAAATTGAGAGTAAAGAACAAAAAACTTAGTTAAATTTGCCGGAATTAATGCTTACTACTAATTATAAAATTATACGACAACTTGAAGAAAAGCAAGACAAGGTAAGTGAATTACATTTGAAAGTATTAATAGCTAATCGTCATACAATAATTGTTCTTAAAAATAAGGAACGTGTTATTAAACTTATTGAACTTTTTATTGAACAGCACGAAACCATGGAGATAGAGAAACATTTGGAAATAATATTTTCTTCATATGACTTGAAAAGTGATTTCAAACATGTAGATTTTTTAATATTAACGAATTATTTCATTAACCTGCCATCAATATTAAGCACGAAAGAGGGTAATGAAACGTTATTAAAATTTACAACTGAATTACCGAATGGATACGTTGTGCGGGATGACAGGGTATTAGATCTCTCTGTATGTTATGGCATTACCATAGGATTAAAAAATTACATTGAACGTACCTTTCACAATGCGAAAATAAGTAGTCAAGCATCTGTTTTTATTGATTGTTTTTTAAATCACACGCAGTTTAGTAAAACAAATTTTCTTATCAATTTTATTGGTAAGCAGATGGAAGTGGCAATTAAGAAAGACAACAAATTGCAATTGTATAATTTATTTACTTATAACTCTAATGAAGATGCCCTGTACTATATTTTGTTTTTAGTTGAGCAATTTCAATTAAGTGTGATACAATCAAAGTATACAATAATTGGGCAATTAGAAACTCAAGATGAATTAATATTAAGTTTAAAGAAATACATTAAGCATCTTAACTTTGGGGTAACGCAAACTCCGGCCCAAATCCCTAATCATTTTTATTTCACACAACTTATTTAATCATGCGAATAATTGGAGGCACACACAAGGGTAGGCTATTGAAGGTTCCGAAGGGTTTGCCCGTAAGGCCAACAACTGATTTTGCAAAAGAAGGTTTGTTTAATGTACTTGCTAATGCATTGTATTTTGATGAATTAAAAGTTCTTGATTTATTTAGCGGTACCGGTCACATTAGTTTGGAATTCGGTTCAAGAGGTGTAGCGGAAATTATAGCTGTAGATAAACATATTGGCTGTGTTAATTTTTTAAGAACTATTTCATCAGAATTAAACCTGCCTATAAACGTAATTAAACAAGATGTTTTTAATTTTTTGAATGAAAACACAAAACAGTTTGACTTGATTTTTGCCGATCCACCTTATGATTTGCCTAATATTGAACATATTCATGAGTTGGTATTTCAAAAACAACTATTAAAGCCAAATGGAATTTTGATAATTGAGCACGGACCTTCAACAAAATTAGATTTACTCCACGGTTTTCAAAAACTCAAAAAATACGGAAACGTTAATTTTAGTTTTTTTCAACAAATAAACTAATAAGTAAGTTAAGACAATTTATTCATGATTGAGTTTTGATGTTTGATGCTTTCTTCATGTAACAACTGACAAATTTTTTCAACGTGTTGCCTGTTTAAACCCAGTTTATCGGCAAGTTTTGCTCTTGTTCGGATAATTTCTTGCCAACGTTCCAATTGAAATATTGCAATGTGATTTGTTTTTTTATAATTAGCAATTTCTTCAATTACTAAAATTCTTTTCTTCAACAAGTTCAACAGGTCCTCATCAATGTCGTCAATTATATTTCTCAGTTCATGAAGTTTTGTTTTATCGTTATCATTCAAGTCGGTTTTTTGTCGACAAATCAAATCTTCTAAGATCTTATTAAGTTGGAATGGTGTTACCTGCTGTTGAGCATCGCTTAAAGCTTGAGCCGGATTAAAGTGTGTTTCAATCATTAGACCGTCAAACCCTAAATCAAGGGCTTTTTGTGAAATTGGAGCTATCAAATCAACACTTCCACCAATGTGGCTGGGATCACAAAACAAGGGTAGCTGAGGCACTAAGGTTCTTAATTCAATTGGGATTTGCCAAAAAGGTTTGTTCCGGTATTTTGTTTTACCGTAAACATAAAATCCTCTGTGAATCGCTGCTAATTGAGTAATTCCGCTATTAGCAATCCTTTCAATGGCACCTAACCATAGTTGAAGGTCTGCATGAATCGGATTCTTAATTAATACAGGCACAGTTACTTTTTTCAAAACATCTGCAATTTCTTGAACGCTAAAAGGATTTCCTGTCGTTCGTGCTCCAATCCAAAGTGCATCAACGCCATATTTTAATGCAAGTTCAGCATGTTCTGAAGTAGCAACTTCAACAATAGTTTTAATTTGGTGTTCGCTCTTTAATTCTTGTAACCATTTTAGGGCCTCTTCGCCTTTCCCTTCAAAACTATTCGGTCTTGTTCGTGGTTTCCAAACGCCTGCTCTAAAAAAACCTGGCCGTATATTGTTTTTTGTTAAATCAGTAAGCGTGTTTGACAATTGTTGGTAGCTCTCGGCACCGCATGGTCCGGCAATTAGCGCTGTTTTGCCGCTGTTATTAAACCAATTATTGAGGGGTGCAATGTTCATGTAAGTACAAAGTTAAGGGATTAATTAAAAAATACCACTTTTATGGTATTTATAACATCTAATAGGTTTAATAGTTTTGAAGTATGGATCCGGAAAGAACAAAAAAACCAAATTTTATCGGTAAAAGTGATTGTTTACTCGTTTTTGTTGACTGTTGCAAAAAGAAAAAGGACTGTTGCAAAAATTTTAAAAAAGGAGATCGTTGTAAAAAGTGCCCCGGCCGAAAATAAACTATTCTTCCGTTTCTTCTAAAACAGAACCAGTTGTTTGATCTAGTATTTGATAAACTTTATATGTGTGATAAGCAGCTTTATTAAGCTGATTACTCAATACAACAATGGTTAAAGTATCCTTTAATCTGCGATGAAAAGCCGAACGGTAGCCATGCCACCAGCCATTATGGAATACTTCTTTTTTAATGCTGTCATTAAAGTCATTCATCCGCCAACCTAAACCATAGTTGTTCGTTTTTTTCTCTTTACTGTATGGCAGGTAAGCCAAGGTTTGGGTTTGAGGTGTAATAATTTTATTTTGATACAAAGCTTCACTAAATAAAAATAAATCAAAGCATGTGCTGTATACACTTTTATCCCCTAGCACGTAATCACTCGCATCCAATTCAACAGGTTTCCATTTTAAATCGTAAGGTTTTGCAATATTGTCTTTTTCCAACTCTAAATCCTTTATCGTCTTGGTATTTTTCATACCAAGAGGTAAAAACAATTCGTCCTTTAAAAATTCGTTAAACGGTTTTCCGCTTACTTTTTCAACCAATAATGCCAATAATGCATAATTCGTATTGCAATAATTAAATTTGATGTTAGGTTTTAAATAGGCTTTAGGACGTTTTGTTACTAAAAAGTCATACATCTCCTTATTGTTGAGCTTGTAATTGAGTATGCCAATTTCTTCATTTAAAGCATAAATATAGTTTGGTAATCCGGATCTGTGATTTAGCAATTGTTTAATAGTAACACCACTATAAGGAAAATCACTGAAATAATCTTTCATCTCTTTCTCTAAATCAAGTTGTGCTCTTTCATACAACATTAAAACAGCTGTGGCAGTTATAACTTTGCTAACAGATGCCAACTGAAACATACTGCTATCATTTAATGCTTCATAATTAGATTTATCTTTGATACCAAAATGTTTCTTATATAACACTGTACCTGCTTTACCCACCAAAATACTTCCGTTAAATCCACCTTGTTTGTTTAAGTTATAAAACAACGTATCCAATTGAAATGCAATTTGTTTTTGGTAGGCGTTTAGATTTAAATTCAAATGAGCTTTGCCTAACTTGGTAAATCTAATTAAGCGCTTTTCTTCACTCTCTGAGTTACCGCAGCTTAATACGGTTAATAAGATTAAAATGATTAAATAATTTCTTTTCACTTTTTTGATTTTGTTTTACCGGACTTTTCTTCATCCTCATCGTTGTACTTATCGTAATCTAATTGATTGCCCCAAAAACTCATTTGTTGTTTAATCCATACCTTTCGTTTGGCGATATATGTTGATGGTGGATTAGCACTGTAGTGCAGCGGATTAGGTAAAATAGCTGCGATGGCAGCACTTTCATCTTTATTCAATTTTTCGGCTGATTTTTTAAACCAGAAGTTCGATGCAGCTTCTGCACCATAAACGCCATTTCCCATTTCAATGCTATTCAAATAAACTTCCATAATTCGTTCTTTGCTCCAAATCAGTTCAATTAGAAGTGTGAAATAGGCTTCAAATGCCTTTCTTATATAACTTCTGCCCGGCCATAAGAAAACATTTTTAGCAGTTTGTTGGCTAATGGTACTGCCTCCTCTTATTTTTTTTCCTTTTTCATTATTATCCAATGCTTTTTGAATTGCACCCCAATCAAAACCATAATGTTTCAAGTAATTTTGATCTTCACTACAAACTACAGCCAATTGGAGTTTCGGCGAAATTTTATCTAAGCTCACCCAATCATGTTTTAACCGAATTTCTTTTCCATCGCTTTTTTGCTCAACACACCTAATTAGCATGAGTGGCGTAACCGGAATAGGCACCCATCTGAAAATAATGACCGAAACAATGGATAAGCCAAAAAAGCCAATTGCTAATTTAAAGCCCCACTTAACTATTTTTAAAAGAAATACCACTATCCTTACTGCAAAAGTATTTGTAAATTTATACGATTAATGCCCGAATAATATTTTAATTAAAAATGGCATGTTTAAAAAATGACTAAAAAAATTATCGGAATAGCCTTGTTGCTGGTAGCTCTATTAATAGGCATTTATTTTTATCAAAAGTACAATATACCACCCTCAATCAATTTTCAATCGCTTGAGTTGTATGATTTAGATACCAATCAAATTGCGTTTAATGATTTGAAAGGAAAAAAACTAATTGTAAGTTTTGGTGCAAGCTGGTGCCCCAATTGTATTGACGAATTAAATACCTTAAAAAAAATCAAAAACGATTTACTGCCGGATGTGGAAATTGTTTGTATTAGTGATGAAAGTATGGAGACAATTGCCACCTGGAAGGAACGAAAACAATATCCATTTACATTTTTGAAACTCAATGCTTCTTTTAACAGTGTTGGTGTATTTAGTATTCCAACCACGTATTTATTTAATCCCAACTTAGAATTAAAGTTACAGGAAGTTGGTTTTATCGATTGGGAAAACCCTGAGGTGGCTAAAGAAATGCGGGAATTGATGAATTAACGCTAGCGCTGATTAACGTAAATCACACTACAGCTGGCTCTTTCCAACCAGTTATTGAAATTAAAATACTTTATCCAATTGGGAAAAGTTGAATGTTCGCGTTTGAACTTTTTGCCACTCAACGTTAATTCATTAGCAGCATTGTAATTGTTTTCAATGTATAAACAAACAGTATCTGAAGCCGGTAAGTTTTTTAACGAATCAAGATGAACCGTTCGGATTTTATTATTTCTAAAATAATGAAGTGAATTTAAATCATTATATGGATCATCTGTTTTGTATACGATATAAGCCGGCTTATCTTTTGTAAAATCATAAATACGGTTAAGCATTAAAAAGGTTGAATTAGCCGGCACGAATGCTAAAATTAGTACCGTTATGAAGTTCACTACTACAAAACTTTTTAGTATGAATCTCACATAGCCCTTTTCTAACTGACTTTTAAAATCCGGCCAAAGCAAACACATCATAATTGGTAAAAAATTAAGAAGTGGAAATAGAAATCGCAATTCTTTATGCCCAATAAAAAAATGTGGTAGTGCAAATAAAAAGGTTAAAGCAGTTAGTAAATGCTTTGGTTTTTTAAACCAAAAATAAATTAAACAGCCTATCAGAACTAAACTAAAGGGCGGAAGCATCATTATGATTGATTCGGAAATGTAAAAGTAAAATGGTTGAACACCATAATCAGCAGCTTTTTGATAAACCACATTTTGTAATACATAGTTATAAGGACTAAAGGTTAATTTACTGTACAGCCAATAATCAGCTGTAATACCTGTAGCTATGGCTAAAGTAAACCCCAGAAAAGTATAAACTAAAATTAAAGGCTTTTTAGAAATCAAAAGATAGTGCCATCCTAAATAAGCTCCAACAAAAAATAAAGCATGAAATCGAATGTGTATGGCTAAACCAAACAACAAACCGGCTAAAATTAATTTTAAAGTATTTTGATTGGCTTTCAAATGAATCAACATACCTAATATCACAAGGGCAGTTGAGATATTTTCGGCAGAGAACCTGGCGTGGAAAAATGGTAATGGCCAAAATAATACACATAACAAATAACCCAGGTTTGCCCATTTACCTATTTTTACATGATCATAATAATGATTAAGTAGTCCTATAAAAGCTGTATAACTTATTAAAGAAGCCAGGCATCTAAAGATTGTTGCAATTGCAAAAGGATTAAAAAAATTCAAATAAATTAAGCAGCGGCTTAACTGATAAACTAGCCAGGGCATTAGCCCTGATCTCATTTCTGCCGAATACTCCCAAGGCATTTCGTGTAATTGGTTCCAGCCAAGTTTATATCCTGCAAATTCAGCAATTTGAAACAGTTCATCGGGATGGTACATGCCAACACTAAAAAAAGCGGTAAGTAAATGAATAATTAAACCGATAAAAACGTATTGTTTTTTATTGAATGAATTGAGCGTATGAACTAGCGAATTGATTTGCCAAATGTAACAATTATTAAATCTCTAATTTATCAATTAATAGACGGTAATTCTTTTGTATATTTACTTGTTTTTAATAGAAGCGTTATGCCTATAAGAATGAGTAAAGATGATGACTCTAATGAGGGTTATTCAGGACGACAAAGCTCCGGGGGAGGTGGCGGATTTGGTGGAGGCGGTGGATTTCCGGGCGGGAATTTAATTGGGTTTTTATTGCCTTTATTCATGCGTAATCCTAAATTATTAATTGTTGTTTTAATTGTTGGCGGAGGTTATTTTTTATATAACAAATCATGTTCATCTAAACATGAAAATAAACAGGAGCAGGCATACGCCAAAGGTGCAACTCTCGATCAGGAGGTGTATGATAAAAATGAAGTGTATGCCGCACTTGATAACAATGAACCTATGCCGGAGAAAGTATCTTTAGAGCGCTTTACGCCTGATGCAAAAGATCAAGGACAGCAGGGCTCCTGTGTGGGGTGGGGAAGCACGTATTATGCAAGAACAATTTTAGAGAGTATTAAAACTGGTCAAAATCCAAACACCATAGCTTTTAGTCCGGCTTTTACTTATAATCAAATTGGTTTACAAGATTGCCAGGGCACCTATATAACCAAGGCGGTTGATTTATTGACCAATGTTGGAAGTGTGGGTTATACTACTTTTCCATACAACGAAAATTCTTGCGATAAACAACCAAATGAATCACAATTACAAGAAGCTGCTTCTTTTAAAATGCGTGGTGGAAACCGATTAACCTTAAATGGTGATGATTATACTGTTGACGTGAACGCAATCCGACAAAATTTGGCGAACAATGCGCCGGTTGTGATTGGGATGATGGTGGGCGGAACTTTTATGCAGGACATGGAGGGAAAAGATGTTTGGTTACCGAGCGAAAGAGATTACAATAAACGAAATTTTGGTGGCCATTGCATGTGTATTATTGGTTACGATGATCATTTTTTTGAGAACGACGGTGCTTTTTTGATTCAAAACAGTTGGGGACAGCGTTGGGGCAAAAATGGTAAAGCTTGGATAAGTTATAAAGATTTCGTTTACTTTACAAACGAAGCGTATGGTTTGAATGCTTTGCCAAATCAACAGAATCAGAATAAGTTAGCCTGTGATTTAGCATTAATTGAAAAAGATACTAAACTGGAAATTCCATTAATAAATACAAAACCAAATGTATTTGAAACGCAAGCCAATTTAAAAGTAGGAGATAAATTTAAAATACGTTTTGCCAATAATGTAGAATGCTTTGTTTACGTGTTTGGAAAAGAAACAGACAATACTGTGTACACCTTATTTCCTTACACGCCTAAACACAGTGCCTATTGTGGAATAACCGGAGCCAGAGTGTTTCCGAGAGATTACAGCATGGAAGTAGATAAAATAGGAAACCGAGATTACATTGGCGTTGTGATTAGCAAGAAAAAGTTAGATTATAAAACCATTGCAACCGAATTAAGTCAAAATAAAACCATTGATTTTTCTGAAAAGTTTAAACGCTATTTTTCTGAGGAAACGCTCAGTGATGTTAATTACAAAAATCCAAACCGAATTAGTTTTGTTGCCACCACTGGCGAAAAAACGGTGTTACCAATATTAATAGAGATCAAAAAATAAGTTACATGTTTCATTTTCTTTTAAGAACCATCCCAAGACCCCTTCTCATTAAACTAAGTTTAATCTTTAGTAAAATTGCGCCATTGCTTTATTATGGAAACAAGTACGAAGACCCCATCAGTGGTAAAACCTACCGTAAGTTTTTACCTTATGGGTATGGCGGACGAGCCAAGCGAGACAACGTGCTTTGTCCCGGTAGTTTGTCTTTGGAGCGTCATCGTTTGTTATGGTTGTATTTAAAAAACAGAACAGATTTTTTTACTAAGTCTTATAAAATGCTTCACATTGCACCTGAGCAATGTTTTTATAAATTATTCAAAAATCAAAAAAATTTAAAGTACACCACCGGCGATTACAATAGTCCAATTGCCGATATTCACTTTGATTTGCATAAAGCGCCTTTTGAGGATAATACATTTGATGTTATTTTTTGTAACCATGTATTAGAGCATGTTGAAAATGCAGAGGTGTGCATGAAAGAGTTGCATCGAATTATGAGTATACGAGGTTGGGGTATTTTTCAGGTGCCATTGGATACAACCAGAGCCACAACCTATGAGGATAAATCGATTGTAACGGAGGCCGACCGTGAATTACATTTCTGGCAAAAAGACCATTTGCGTTTATTTGGATTGGATTACAAGGATAAGTTAACCAACGCAGGCTTTGAAGTAACGGTAGATGATTACGTAAATACCTTATCACCGGACTTGGTGGAGCGTTACCGATTGCCAAAAGGAGAAATGATTTATTTGTGTAGAAAGTTGAAGTAGTTACTTTTTTTAATCATAACTATAATTCTACAACTGATTTAGTCTGCTACTGTTGATAGCTTTCTTTATCCCAATTTATGCAATAGGAGGCTGAGAATTAGCCGAACTACTTGTATTAATTGGGGTTATCCTGCTTATTGCAGGTAAACCCGATTTAGAAAATCACCATTTGGGTATACCAATGTGAAAAAATAATTATGCCAATAATTATTTTTGCTACAGTGGTTTATACCGATTAGAAA
>B570J29032_109958913_pt1 | contig 16045 bp, 13 predicted proteins | sample LakMenEpi16Nov12_FD_29032 | JGI IMG/M metagenome (IMG submission 29032) | reverse complement strand
TAAAGGACCTTTATTTTCTTGAATTCGTGCAAATAAATCTTTGACCATTGTAATAATTTAAGCTGCAAATTTAAGAATAAAATTTGGCATAAAAAAAAAGACTTCTACATGAGAAGTCTTTTTTATAAGAATAAATAATATTATTTTTTAATGATTTTATGATGCTCAACACCATTTGAAGTGGTGAGTTGAAGCAAATAAATGCCGTTGGTCAAGCTACTGGTATCAATTAAAATGTCGTTTTCAAATCTACTGCTATTGATTTGCATAGATTTTCCAGACATATCAATTAAGGCGATTTGACTTATATCATTAGATTGAGCACTTTTTATAGTCAAAATACCGTCAACTGGATTTGGATAAACTGAAGCTTTGCTTAATTGATTATCATTGACACTTAATGGATCAATTAATTTTAACAAGGTTCCGCCACTGCGACTTGCAACATACAATTCACCGTTTACATCTTCTCCAAAAGTTGCCAATTGACTGGCAATTTGAGTTGTAGTCCAAGTGATTGCACCACCGCTTACGGCATTTATATAGCCAATTCTACCGGTACAATAGTCCGCAAAGATATATTTCCCAGAAAAACTAGGATGATTTGTTCCTCTATAAGAGTAGCCACCAACAACTGAGCAATTGCCACTACCAAGCGGATAGGTAACAATTGGAAAGTAGTAATTTGCTGCTGCACCACATCCTGTTGTATTATAGGCTGTATTGCCTTCATAACAACGCCAGCCCATGTTTAAACCAGGTGTTAATGGTGCATTTACTCTATTAATTTCTTCTGTTGCATTTTGTCCAACATCAGCTATCCACATATTGCCATTTAATTTATCAAAACTAAATTTCCATGGATTTCTCATGCCCGTAAAGAATATTTCGTCTGCACCAGCTGTTGCACCGGCATAAGGATTAGTAGCGGGACTTGAATAGGGTGTACCATTATCAACGTCAATTCTCAACATTTTTCCTAACAAAGAATTAATATTTTGTGCACGGTTGTTTGGGTCGCCACCGCTACCGCCATCACCCATACCAATATAGAGTAAGCCATCTGGACCAAAACGCAGACAACCACCATTATGGTTACTAAAATCTTGCGTAATAATCATTATGATACTTGCAGATGTTGAATCAGCAACATCCGGATTAGTTGAAGACCTGGTATATCTCGCAATTACTGTTGCGCCATCTGACGTTCTTGTATAATTAATATAAAAGTAACCGTTAACACTATAATTGGGATGAAAGGCAATACCTAATAGACCACGTTCACCATTTGAAGTGGTTAATGTAGAAACATTTAAAAAATCAGTGGCATTGACTGTGCCATTACTATTTACAATTCTTACGCGGCCATTTTGCTGCACAACAAATAATCTAGAATCACCAGCGTGTGCCACATCAACTGGTTGTGTTAAACCAGTTGCGAAAGCTTGTGTTTGAAAGGTTTGTGCAAATAGGAGAGGTGTAAAAAAAAGTGCTATTAGTAGTTTCTTCATTTTTTAATAAATTTTAAAGTTTTACGGGTGTTTTCTGTGGTATTAATAACAATAAAATATGAACCATTACTTAAAGAAGAAATATTCACCTGATTATTGTTAAATGTATTTGAATCAATTAATTTTCCTGAAATATCAAAAATTTCATAATTTTTTAATTCAAATTTGGTTTGAATATTTAAGACATCGGCCGCAGGGTTTGGATAAAGAACAAATTGCTCTGAACTAAAGGCCTCGTTATTCAATGTGCTTGCTTCAACAACATTAATTACAGTATTAATCGCTGGATTTAATATTTGATCAACAATGCCACTTGGCCATTTTACGACTATTTTACTGATTGTTTGACTTTGTCCTAAGCCAAAATGAACATTTAAAGAATTCATATATCTAAAACCAACGCCACTTTGAACATCTCTAATTTTAATGCCCCATGGACCATGTATTTCCACGCGTGCACCAATGCCATTTCTGTTAGATTGAATCCCTCTTAAGGTAACCTTTGACCACTTATTTTGATTACCATTATTATAAAAAATGGTACTATTTGCTTGTACATCGATAAACCCATCATTGTTCAAATCGCCAAAAGAAGCATTCGATATGTTAGTTGGACGTGAGGTGAATGTAAAATCACCATTGCCATACAAAATCTTACTGCCGCCACCAATGATATCTAAGTGACCATCATTATCAAAGTCATAAGTTACAAATTCTATACTTGTTGTAGTGTTAGTATCCCAACCACTGCCGGCTGTTATATCCGTAAAAGTACCGTTGCCATTGTTACGCATTAATTTGTGTCCGCCATTTGAAAATGAACTTGCGCCAACAAGGATATCCATCCAACCATCATGGTTAAAATCCCCTACTGCAGCAGACCAAGTTTGAACAGGGTCAGCTAAGCCAGAGGCAACCGAAACATCCGTAAAGGTGCCGTTTCCATTATTTCTATGTAAAGTGTTACTGCTTCTATCAGGGCCACCACCACATTTGGCGACAAATAAGTCAACATCACCATCATTGTCATAATCAAACCAGATAGAACCATAATTTCCGCCGGTAGGAAAGTCGCCAAGACCACCTTGAAAAAAGGTCAAATTGCCGTTACCATCATTGATATAATAGACATTTGGTTGCACATCATGACACATAAAAATATCTAAATGTCCATCACCATTAATGTCAACAAAATTTCCTCTTTGTGAGAATACATATTGATTGGATTGAACAAGTGCATATGATGAACCATTTTGAGCAGCTCTCATAACGGCGACGCCTTGCCCACTGCCATAGACTAAACTATTAAAACCACTTTTAGTCAGGTCACCAGCAGCAATACTCCATGACGGCATAAAACTAGTTGAAGCCACAGGATAATCAATAACATCAAATTGTCCCGGGAATTGAATCAATTGGCGAATATTACCATTTGACACAGAAACAATATCATCTCTATAATCACCATTCATATCAACCACGCAGTTTTTAAATGAACCATTAATTGCTGGCAAATTCACTGTTGAAAAAGTAGCACCCGCGGGTGGGGGAGTAGGTGCATTTTGTATGAGCTGAAAAGTAACATTATTGGCATTATTTCCATATCTATTGTCAAAGGCAATATAGTAAGTTGTATTAGCAAGAGCAGCAAATGTAAACTCAGATAAAAAATTACTTCCTGAAATGTCATCATTACCACCAACACAGGTTAAGCTTCCGCAACTACCGGTGTAAACATGTAGTCTAGAATCTTTCCCTTGGTTTACAGGTAGTAGGTTAGTTGTAATCGTAATTTGGTAATTTTGGGTCGGTGTATATTTATACCAAAGCGCTTGGTTCGCATTTTGACCACCTGTGCATATTGGCGCGGCTGCCGAACCATTAACTACACCCATTAAGTATTGACCAGGTGTCACATTTAATGCCATTTGACAACTTGATTGTGCTTGTACTAAAGCGCCAATTAATATAAAGGTTCCAATTAAATGTTTTTTCATTTTAAAAGAAACTTTATTTTTTAATAAATTTTAAAGTCTTTCTAATATTATTAGTCGTATTAATTACAACAAAATAAGCTCCACCTTGAAGAGATTGAATATCAATTTGGTTTGAACTAAAATTGCGCATATCCATTAATTTACCACTAATATCATAAATTTCGTATGATTTAAGTTCTAAGCTAGTTTGAATATTCAATAAATTTTCTGCTGGATTAGGATACAATATTAATTCGTTTGATGTAAATGATTCATTGCTAAGAGTTCCTTCAACAACGTTGGTTGTTGTATTTACTGCAGGGTTTAAGACTTGATCTACAGTTCCGCTTGGCCATTTTATAACAATTTTATCAATGGTTTGATGTGTACCTAATCCAAAATGAACATTTAGCGATTGCATATATCTAAAACCTATACCACTTTGAACATCTCTTATTTTAACACCCCACGGTCCATGTATTTCAACACGCGCGCCTATACCATTTCTGTTAGATTGTATACCTCTTAAAGTAACTTTATGCCACTTATTAGTATTGCCATTTGAAGTATAAATTGTGTTTCCCTGTTGACAATCAATAAAACCATCATTATTTATATCGCCAAAAGCACCGTTAACAATATTTGTTGGTTCAGACGTAAAAGTGAAATCACCATTCCCAAATAAAATTTTATTGCCGCCGCCAATGATGTCTAAATTTCCGTCATTATCAAAATCATAAGTAACAAATTCAATACTAGTTGTTGGGTTATTTTGCCAACCGCTACCTGCAGTTATATCAGTGAATGTACCATTGCCATTATTTCTCATCAATTTATGACTACCATCAGAAAAGCTACTTGCGCCAACTAGAATATCCATCCAACCGTCATTGTTAAAATCACCGACAGCTCCAGACCAAGTTTGCAAAGGATCATCTATATTAGATGGTACGCTCACATTTGTAAAAACGCCGTTACCATCATTACGCCATAATTCATTATACTTTGCTGTTGCACCTTGGCCACCACCACTACATTTAGCAATGAATGTATCTACATCACCATCATTATCATAATCAAACCAGTTTGTTGCATAATTACCCCCAGCAGGTATATCGCCAATACCACCTTGAAATCTGGTGAATGAGCCCATACCATTACCTAAATAATAAACATTAGGATCTACATCATGACATGAAAATGCATCTAAATTACCATCATTGTTGATATCAACAAAATTTGTTCTTTGTGCAAAAATATAATTTGAAACCTCCCATTTAGCAAAACCAGTGCCTGTAGAATTGGCAACCATAATTGAATTGCCACTGCCATTGCCATAAATTAAACTATTATAGCCACTTTTTGTTACATCGCCAGCAGCTAAACTCCAGTTTGGTAAAAAATTAGTAGTAGGAACGGTAAAAGAAATTGGACTGAATCCACCGCCCGTTTGTTGACGCAGAACTTTAATAGTACCTTGAGAAACACAAACAATATCATCTAAATAATCATTGTTCATGTCAACAATAGCTATGTTGTATGTGCCATTGATTTCACTATTACTTTGCGCAGTAAAGGATATGCGTTGAGGCGGTGCAGCACCTTCTGTAATAGAAAAAACAAAATTGCTACCAATAGTGCCCCAACGATTATCAAAGGCTATCCAATATGATGCACCAGATAAAGCAGTAAAGGATGCTTCTGAAAGCTGATTACTACCAGAAATATCGTCATTGCCCGTTATGCAAATTCTATTGGTGCAAGAACCTTGATAGACATGAAAACGCGTATCTTTACCTGCATTTTGTGGTAGAATATTTGTTGATATAGTTACAGTTGCATTAGTTGTTGCATTAAATCTATACCAAAGCGCATTTGTTGCAGTTTGCCCACCTGAACAAATAGGAGAAGGGGCTGTACCATTGATGGTACCTACATTATGCTGACCAACGCCAACAACCAAAGCATTTGTACAATTGGACTGTGGATGACCAATAAAACTTATTAAAAGTAAGTTTAAAAATAAGAATTTTTTCATGATTTTAAGTAGATTAGTTAATTTAGTTTAAGGACAAGGATTTAAAGTAAGTATATATTGTTCTATTAATTGAAGACCTTCCTGATGAACAATTGTTCTACCAATTTTAGGCATCATCTCATTTTGCTGAATAGAGTTCATTCTAAAATACATCACAGAACGTTCTGGGCGACCAGGGAAAATAACTTTAGTCTGACCAGGGATTTCTTCATCGGGAGTTACACAAACTCCCATTTTTTCTATGTTTGCGGTTTCATGGAAAGAAAGCCTCAAATTAGTTCTATAGTCACAATCACCTAATGCAATATGACAATGACCACAATTGATGTCTAGATAGGAGCGAACCCTCATTTCTAAAGATTTTGTGGTATCTCTATAGTCAATGGTTGAACTAATGTTTGGAGGCATATTATTTTCCAAATAGCCAAATTCAATGAGCTTAGTCAACTGATTTTTTGGTCCATCGGCATAATTATAGGTGAAATTTAAATTTTGAGGTTTCGGTGCAATCGGCTTACTTTTACTATCAGATTTATGACATATAAAGCATTCCGTATTATGAGGCAATCGATAGGTGGTGGAGATAACTTGCCCATTGTGCGTAAAGGATATATCCTTGAATGCGCCTTCAGTAATTAAAAACGCTTCAGTTTGTTCTTCATTCCATTGGTACTCAGCGAAAATCCACTCACCATTTTTAAAAATCATCACGCGCGTTTCTAAAATCTGTTTAGCGTTGCCAGAGGTCATCGTTTCATAATAAAAGTTTTTAATTAAAACCGATTTGTTAGGGAAATTAAAAACCTTATGATCACCGTTATAGGTCATTTTTTGACCAGCAGGCATCCAAATAAACCTTTTTTTCTTGGCATAATCAGTGAATAATTGACTGGCCGGTTCATAGGGTAGAACACCATAAGATGGTTCTTGATTTTTTAATTCACCTTTGAAAAATTTATAATCAGAAAGTTTTTGATAAGGTACCAATGATAAATCAATTACAACTGGCGATAACTCTAGGTTATCATCACGATCATCATCAGAGCAATTAAAAAACAAAGCAGAAACAAATAATATTATTAAAAATTTAAAGTTTTTCATGGTTAATACATATTATAATCAGCGAAAGTAATTATTTTTTATGCAAAAGCAAAATTTTATTAAAATTTTTTAAATTGTTTAATAACATTATAATTGGTGAATGATGTTAGTAATTAATTTTATAGTTTAGTATTTCTTGTGATTGGTAAAAAAATTAGTTACTTTAAAATAGCTATTATTTTATTGATATTCGAAGCATATATTAGGGTTATCAAAATAATTATATTTTACATAATATAAATTATAGTTTGATAAGGCCTAATGAATTATTAGTCCATTAATGCTAATTGCCTATATTTAGCATTTAGCTTATGCCTCAATTTTAAAGTATAATCATCAATTAACCAATTTCTATAATTAATAGTTGTGTTTCCTAGCTGAATGGTATACTGCCTAACACGAAATTCAATTTCCTCCTTGAGCAATTCTATTAATTTTCTAGCAGATTGAAAATTATCTGCATTATCATAAATAATCATGCTATGCTGTTCAATTGATTTATCTATAACTGTTTTCGCTTTTAAAAATTTTTTTAAGGCCAGCTGATATTCCTTTTGCACATCAAAATCAAAAGTTGTTGTATTTGGGAAAAGTTTTTTAACTTCATCTGGCATGACATAATCAAAATGCTCTTCGATTTCTTTATCATTCTTTATATTTTGCACAAAATATTCTGGGTATCTAAATATATAATGCCAATCAATTGGGTCATGCCAAAAACCAAAACGCACAATATTATTGCCTAAATCAGTGATTTGGAAGGTATTTTTATTCTCTAAAAGTCTCGAGCCTCTGCCAATCATTTGAAAATACAACGCAATAGAACGGGTTGCTCTATTGAGGATAATTGAGTCAATGGTCGGTTCATCAAAACCTGTTGTTAATATACTTACTGAAGTAATGATGGCATTTGGCGTGTGTTTAAACCATTTTAAAATATCTTTTCTTTCCTCATTACTAAATGAATGGTCAAGATGCTTGATAGGTAATTTTGCTTTTTTAAAAGTTTCATAAACTTCTAATGAGGTTCGTATACCATTATTAAAAATAAGCGTTTTTTTATTCAAGGAAGTTTCATAATACGCTTTCAAGGTTTTGCTCAGCATGTCTTCGCTCGCATATAACTCATCTGATGATTTAACCGTATAATCACCATTTGCACCTACTTTTAACAAGCCTAAACCTATATTATAATGCGTATAAACGGGTTTTGACAAATAATTATTTTGTATTAAATTATGAATTGAATAACCAGATATTAAACTGTTGTAATTCTTATACATAGGTTCATTTACATTGGAGCTTAAAGGTGTGGCAGTTACACCTAAAATAAAACTTTTTTCATAAAATTTAAATATTTTTGTAAAAGAATTGATATGTGCTTCATCAATAATAACTAAGCCTATATTTTTTATATTAAATTTATCATCGGTCAACCTGTTATTTAAGGTTTCTACCATAGCCACATAACATTTGACATCTACTTCTTCATCTGCAATTTTAATATCACTATCTATGATTTTGTTTTTTACGCCAAAATTTTTAAGCATTTTAGAAGTTTGCTTGCACAATTCTATACGATGGGTTAAAACCAAGACATTTTCGTCAAATTCTTCGATGAATCTCCTTGTCATTTCAGAAAAAATGACTGTTTTACCGCCACCTGTTGGCAATTGATAAAGCAAATGATAGTCGTGCTGCTTGTTATGCAATACCCCAAATATTTTATCAACATCCTCTTGCTGATATGGATAGAGGTACTTTTTTTCAATATCTGTTTGAGAAGAAATTTTCAAATTTTTGGTTTTTGCAAAATTAACATTTTCTTCAAACTATTTTATCTTCTGATGTCATTTTTTTTTATTTAATTTGCAAATCTATTATAAACGCTATGTCAAATATTAAGGATATCAACCCAACTAAAATTGACCAATGGGTTATAAATCCTGTTAACCGATTCATTACCAAGTCTACGACTGGTGGAATAGTATTGTTTGCCTCTGCAGTTTTAGCCTTAATTTTAGCTAATTCCCCTTTAAAAGAATGGTTTCATCACCTTTGGGAGCATGAATTAGGCATTAGCATAGATAAGTTTTCATACAAAGCAACCCTTCATCATTGGATTAATGATGGACTAATGGCTGTTTTCTTTTTTGTTGTTGGATTAGAATTAAAGCATGAAATTGTTGGTGGTCAATTAAGAAATATAAAAGATGCATCCTTACCAATATTTGCAGCTGTTGGTGGGATGATTGTGCCTGCCTTAATTTATTTAGCATTTAATCCAACTGGTGATGCACACAATGGTTGGGGTATTCCTATGGCTACTGACATTGCATTTGCCTTGGGTGTGGTTTATATGTTGGGAAACAAAGTACCGTCATCATTAAAGATTTTTTTAACAACTTTGGCTATTGCAGATGACTTAGGTGCCGTTTTAGTAATTGCTATATTTTACACTTCTGATATATCACTTTTAAGTTTAGGTATTGGGTTTTTGTTTTTAGCTATACTGATTTTAGCCAATTATCTAGGTGTAAGAAATACAGTTTTTTACGGCATCATGGGCATTGGTGGTCTGTGGGTCGCTTTTCTAGCTTCAGGTGTTCATGCGACCATAGCTGGGGTCTTAGCTGCATTTACAATACCAGCAAATGTAAAGATTAATGAAGAAAGTTTTCTTCTTAAAATTAAACGTTTAACAAAGAAATTTGAGCGAGCAAACCCTAATGGTCTACCGACTGTCACTAAAGAGCAATTACACATTTTAGAAGATATAGATACCATTGCGAGAAGAGCAACAACGCCTCTGCAAAAGTTAGAGCATGGCATGCATCCACTCGTGTCATTTGTCATCATGCCCTTATTTGCGCTATCCAATGCAGGTGTCACCTTGGGTACAGATGTTATCAATACCATGTTTAGCCCTGTGGCTTTAGGTGTTTTCTTTGGTTTATTTGCAGGTAAACTGATTGGTGTTTATGGCTTTTCTTGGTTGTTCATTAAATTAAGAATAGGCAAAATGCCGCATCAAATGACTAAAAGACATTTGCTAGGCGTTTCTTTTTTGGCATCTATTGGTTTTACAATGTCATTGTTTATTGCCAATTTGGCATTTAATGACCCCATTTATATACAAGAAGCAAAAATTGGCATACTTTTAGCTTCGATTTTGGCTGGTTTAGTTGGTTTCCTTTTTTTAAATTATAACGCTAAATCTTATAGACAAACAAAAAACACAGGCATGATATGAGTCAAATCAAAATTAAAAAATCAAGATTAGAATTATTACATCAGTATTATAAGTATACAGGTTTCTATAGCTTTTTAGGGCAAAGCTTGAAGGCAGCCTTTTGGCCATTTGTTATAGTTTTAGGTATTTTAGCCTACGTACATTTCCAAGTCATTAATATAAATGATGCACTAATATTCGTCACTAAAAATTTCAGCGACATAGGTGTCTTTCTTGTTTTCTTTGCTTCAGAATCTATTCTTGGTTTAATTCCACCAGATATATTTATAGCTTGGACTAAAGTGACCAGTTTTCCTATCTTATATTTGAGTTTATTGGCTTTTTTCTCTTATTTAGGTGGTGTTGTCTCTTACATTTCAGGAAAAGCCTTGATGCTGAATCCTCAATTAAGGGTTTATTTTTTAGAAAAAATGAAAAAGCAAACCCAGATGTTGAGAAAATGGGGCGGTCTTATTATTGCAGTCGGTGCCCTCCTACCCTTACCTTTTGCCATAGCTTCTTTGGCTGCAGGTATGATCAAGTATGATTTTAAAGCCTTTTTATTATTTGCTTTGTTGCGATTTTTGAGATTTGCCATTTATGGTTTCGCCATTTATCAAATGATTTAATATGATAAATATTAGAAATTTTAGAACGGTATCAGTGGCAGAAGGCGTATCATTGCTCCTACTCTACTTTTTTGCCATGCCCATGAAGTATATTTTTAATGAGCCTATTTATGTTAAACATATAGGTATGGCGCATGGTTTGCTTTTTGTTCTTTATGTATTATTTGCAATAGTGCTATTTTATAAAAAAACAATAAATTTCAAGGCATTCGTTATTTTTAATCTACTATCGTTAATTCCTTTCGGTTTTTATATTTTAGAAAGCCGGTATTTCAAGAAAACATAACTTTAAATTTATATATTATATGAAAACAACCATTTTAAGTTTGATGCTTTTAGCAACGTTATCAGTTTTTTCTCAAGAAATTTCAAATCATGCGATTGGTTTGAGACTAGGCAGTAATAAAGGTATTGGTGTCGAAATTTCGTACCAACGTGCTTTGGGTGATAATAATCGATTAGAAGCTAATTTAGGGTTTAGAAATTCTGATAATATAAATTCTTTTAAACTTGTTGGCTTGTATCAATGGGTATGGCAACTAGAAGGCGATTTCAATTGGTATGCAGGTGCAGGTGGTGGTTTAGCTTCTTGGAGTTCTAAGTTTAATAATAGTTCAACGAGCGGTACTTATTTTTTAGGCGCTGGTAATATTGGTGTTGAATATAATTTTGATATACCTTTAATGATTTCACTAGATCTCAGACCAGAATTATATTTTGGCAGTGGAGGCTTCGGCAATAACTTTGGTGCTGATATTGCCATAAGTGTAAGGTACAAATTTTAAGCAAATAATTTTATTAACGAGCCCTGAAAGAAATCAGGGCTTTTTTTATTCCATAATTTGAATTTTCTTTTTGGAATTAATTTTTACGATAGCTATCGGATTTGTTATAGCCATGGTAACTGGCTCATTTGGTTTGGGACTCCTTTTGTCTATGTAAACTTGTAAAGCATCTTTAGTGTTAACCATTTTTTTTATGCCAATGCTATAACCCCCAGAATTTTTTTGACCCATATTTAAAATAATAAAATTTGCCGTTCTGATATCATTGGGTTTAATTTTTTTCTTTAAGTCTGAATCATTTAAAAGGAGACTAAATTCCTTTTCTTCTGTAAAAATCTCATAAAATTCATAAGCAGTGCCGCCATATTCATTGGTATACAGCACTTCATAAAGGGCATTTGATGGCACAGTATTTTTATTACAACCTAAAATTAAAAAAATAAAAGAAAAGGCGATGTATAGATTAAGCTTTTTCATACTTTAAGGCATCTGAATAAAGGTTTTCATAAAGAGGTAAAATATTTTTAATATCAAATTTTAAAGCAGTTTCAAAAGCTTGTGCTTTAAAGGTTGCCAACAAGGCGCCATCAGACAACAATTGAATCGCTTTCTCAGCCATTTCATCGACTTCTCCAACATTACAAAGAAAACCAGAAAAACCATCAATGTTTACTTCTGGCAAACCACCAGTATTTGATGAAATGACAGGCACTTTACAAGCCATAGCTTCCAACGCCGCTAAACCAAAACTTTCTGTTTCAGAAGGTAGCAAAAATAAATCCGTAAAACATAAGATTTTTGTAATTTCATTGCTGTTTCCGAAAAATATGACTTGATCAATGATACCTAGTTCTTCACAAAGTGCTTCAGCTTTTATTTTTTCAGGACCATCCCCTACCAACATTAATTTGGCAGGCATATTTTGCAAAATTTTATAAAAAATGCGAATCACATCGGGTATCCTTTTAACTTTCCTAAAATTGCTGATATGGGTAATGATCTTTTCTTCTGGCTTGGCCATAATGCTTCGGTAACAAATTTCAGAATGCTCAACTTTTGAATGCGCAATTTCTATAAAATTAGGAATGACTATTATTTCCTTATCTATTTCAAATATTTCATTAGTTGTATCCTTTAAATTCTGAGAAACAGAGGTTACATAATCTGATTGATTGATGCTAAAATTTACAGCTGGCTTATAATGCGGGTGATTGCCAACTAAGGTTATATCTGTGCCATGAAGAGTAGTAATCATTGGCAGATGATAACCTCTTTCTTTTAACATTTGTTTGGCCATATACCCTGCATAAGCATGCGGTATAGCATAATGCACGTGAAGTAAGTCTATTTTGTAATGCAAAACAATATCAACAATTTTGCTAGATAAAGCTAATTCATAGGGTTGATAATGAAACAATGGATACTCAGGAACGATTACTTCGTGAAAATGCGCATTGTGACTTAATAAGTCTAAACGCACAGGTTGCTTGTAAGTAATAAAATGGATTTCATGACCTATTTTGGCCAACTCAATACCAAGCTCGGTAGCAACCACGCCACTACCACCAAAAGTAGGATAACATACGATTATTATTTTCATGGTATAAAAATAAATAATAAACTTTGAAAAAAGCTTTTCTAACGAGAGTTTAACAATTTATTTAGAGTTCATGTATTCTAGAATTTTTAACCTGGTTAATGACAAATGAGCTATGGGTTGAACCAATATGGTTTAAGTTGGTCAATTTTTTTACCATAAATTCACGAAAAGCATCCATGTCTTTAACAAAAACTTTAAGAATGTAGTCATAATCGCCACTTACGTGAAAACATTCTAAAACTTCATCTAAATTTTTCACCTGCTTTTCAAAATCATTAATCATATCTTGTTTGTGATGAATAAGCTTAACATGACACAATACCATAAAATTTCGCTCTAATAATTTATGATCTATTTCTATGGTATGCGCTTTTATGATTTGATTTTTTTCCATCTTTTTAATACGCTCATAAACAGCAGTTACCGATAAATTGACTTGATCAGCAATGCCCTTATGCGTTTGCTTGGCATCTTTTTGTAATAAATTTAAAATTTTTAAATCGGTTTGGTCTAGTGAAATCATTTCGTGTAGAATTTAGGAATCAAAAATAAGATTATTTTTCTATAAATTTATAATTATTTAAAATAAATTACATATTTTATTTCATTATGATTAACAATAAATTAAAAATTTAGAAATTTGCCTTATAATAATTTAATTAATTTTTGAAGATGGAAAATTTTAAGCCCGCAAACAATATTCAAGATTTGCAATATTTTGGAGAATTTGGTGGAGTAAATCCTTCAATTTCTGATTCCTCAACTTACACTTTTCTTAGTGCTAAAACGATGTTTGATACGTTTGAAGGCAATACAGACGGTTGTTATTTGTATTCAAGACATTCCTCACCAAGTAACTTATACCTTGGTCAAGCCTTAGCAGCGCTTGAAGGAACAGAAGCAGCCAATGTAACAGCTTCGGGCATGGGAGCTATCACTAACGTCTTAATGGAGATTTGTTCAGCTGGTGACGAAATTGTTTCTAGTAGAACAATTTACGGTGGAACTTATGCTTTTTTGAAAAACTTCTTACCAAAATATCAAATCAAAACATCATTTGTTGATATAACTAATCTTGAAAAAGTTGAACAGGCCATCACCCCTAAAACAAAAATTTTGTATTGTGAATCTATGAGCAACCCTTTGTTGGAAATAGCCCCTTTACTTCAGCTAAGTCATATTGCAAAAAAGCACAACCTGATACTTGTGGTTGATAACACTTTTTCGCCATTGATGATATCGCCTTTAAAATTTGGTGTTGATATTGTTGTACATAGCCTAACCAAATTTATTAATGGCAGTAGTGATGCAATTGGTGGCGTGGTTTGTGCAAGTCAAAATTTTGTAGATCAACTGCGAAATGTTAATAGTGGCGCATCCATGCTTTTAGGGCCAACTATGGATAGTTTGCGTGCGGCGAGTATTTTAAAAAACCTCCGAACACTTCATATTCGTATGAAACAACATAGTGCGAATGCGCTGTATCTGGCGCAATTATTTGAAAGTAAAGGACTAAACGTTGTTTATCCAGGCTTGTTATCACATCCAGGCCATGAGACCATGAAAGGTTTAATGAATCCTGATTTTGGTTTCGGCGGCATGTTAACCATTAACGCTGGAAATTTAGAAAAAGCCAACCAATTGATGGAATTAATGCAAAATAGAAATTTAGGCTATTTGGCTGTGAGTTTAGGATTTTACAAAACTTTATTTAGCGCACCTGGCACTTCAACGTCTTCTGAAATTCCATTAGAAGAACAGCAAGCCATGGGCTTATCAGATGGACTAGTTAGATTTTCAATTGGATTAGATGATGATATAGAAAGAACCGGACAAATGATGATTGCCTGTATGGAAGAAATAGGTGTTTTGTAACTAAGACAGATAAATGATCTAAAATATTTAATAGTTGGCTATTGCAGACGATTGTCATTTCGACGGAGGAGAAATCACATAGGCACTAGTATTGATGAGATTTCTCCTTCGTCGAAATGACAAAACCATGAATAAAATATATTACTATTGTTCTAATTAGTAAAAAGAAGATAGATTGGTTTTGCACAATAACCAAAAATAAACACATAAAAAAACTGAGTGGAAAATAATTCACTCAGTTCTTTTTATCCTTTAAGTTTTACTTTAGTTATTTAACCTTAACTAACTCTACCTTAAATATTAAAGTGGCATGAGGAGGAATAACACCGCCTGCACCTCTGGCACCATAACCCAAATCACTTGGAATAACAAACGTGGCTTGATCACCCACATGAAGCAAAGAAATACCTTCATCCCATCCTGCGATAACTTGACCAACGCCTAACTCAAAATCAATAGGTTGATTACGTTTGAAAGATGAATCAAATACGACACCATTGGGTAAAGATCCTTCATAATGTACGGAAACCATCCCGCCAACTTTTGCCTTAATACCTGTACCTTTTTTTGTAATTTTATATCTTAAACCTGAAGCAGTTGTTTCAAAACCTTGAGAATATTTATCTAGTTCAGCTGCTTTTTTTTGCTTTTCTTCTTGCAATCTCTTTTCTCTAGAACCTTCAAAAGTGCGAAAAGCTTCTATGGCATTCCATTTTGTGGCTTCCTCCCCTACTCGAATTATTGAAATTTTTTCAATTGTGTCACCTTGCTTGATTGCATCAACAATATCCAGACCTTCAACAACTTGACCAAAAACGGTGTGTTTGTCATCTAACCAAGCAGTATCCACATGAGTAATAAAGAACTGAGAACCATTACTTCCTGGACCAGAATTTGCCATTGACAAAACACCCGGTCTGTCATGACGAAGTTCAGAATGAAACTCATCATCAAATTGATAACCAGGACCACCAGTGCCGGTGCCAGAAGGACAACCCCCTTGAATCATGAAATCTGAAATCACACGATGAAAAACAAGTCCATCATAATATGGTGTACCCATTGGTTTTATTTTATTTTCTAATTGACCTTCAGCTAAGCCAACAAAATTGCCAACTGTGCCTGGTGTTTTATCATATGATAATTGAATAAGAATTTTTCCTTTGCTTGTACTAAATTCTGCATAAATTCCGTCTTGCATATTATAATGGTTTTATATTTTTATTTCTAATATTTTTAGTTGATTATTTCAAATTAATATTCTTTTGAATTTATTTTAAATGATTATTTACTTTTTT
>B570J29032_109958914_pt1 | contig 16048 bp, 15 predicted proteins | sample LakMenEpi16Nov12_FD_29032 | JGI IMG/M metagenome (IMG submission 29032) | reverse complement strand
CCATCCAGTCGCGGGCCAGCAGCAGCCGCAGGCTTTCGGCCGCCGCCGGATGGGCCTCGATCGCCGCGGCCAACTCCTTCGCCGCCGCCGCCCGCGCCTCGGCCAGCAGCAGCTGCTGCTTGGCCTGGGCATCGGCCTCCAGCAACAGCGCCTCCTGCTTGGCCTTGGCATCGAGCACCAGCGCCTCGGCCCGGCCGCGGGCGGCGTTGATCTGCGATTCGCGCTCGCCCTCGGAGCGCAGGATCGAGGCCCGCTTCTCCCGCTCGGCGGTCATCTGCTGCTCCATCGCCTGCTGCACGCCGCGGGAGGGCTGGATGTCGCGCAGCTCCACCCGCGTCACCTTCACCCCCCAGGGATCGGTGGCCTGATCGAGCTCCTTGAGCAGCACCTCATTCACCTCGCTGCGGGTGGTGAAGGTCTGGTCGAGGTCGAGCTTGCCCATCTCCGCGCGGATCTGGGTGAGCACCAGGTTCACCATCGCCGCCTGCAGATTGTCGACGGCGTAGTAAGCGCGCGAGTGCTCCAGCAGCTGCCAATAAACCACCGCGTCCACCTCGATCGCCACGTTGTCGCGGGTGATGCACTGCTGCGGCGGGATGTCGAGCACCCGCTCCTTCAGCGATTCATGGCTCACCACCCGCTCCAGTCCGGGCAGCACGAAGGAGAGCCCAGGCTGCAGCTGCCGGTTGTACTTACCCAGCCGCTCCACCAGCATCGAGCGGCTGCTGCTCGTCACCTTCACGCCGCCCAGGCCCAGGACCGCCAGCACGACGACCACGGGCACCATCAGCGCTTCCATCGATCCACCGCAGCGGCTCCAACCCTAGGCAGGATGAGAGGGTCGCACAGCCCAGCCTCCCCCATGAACCCCGTCGCCTGGCTTGGATCGGCGCCGCTGCTCTGGTTTCTGCTGGGAACCGTGCTGCTGGGCCTCGCCCTGCTCGGAGTCGACAGCGACGGCCTGATCCTGATCGCGGGGCTCACCGCCCTGCTGCTCTCGCTGGCCACGAGCATGCTGCCGGTTCCGCCCATGCTCGCCGCCCTCCTGTTCGTGCTGGTGGGCGCCGTCGGCTACGCCTGGCTGCGGCGCTGGTCGCGGCGGCAGCGGGAAGCGATCCCGCCCAGCTCGACCGGTGCTGAGCGCGCCGAGGTGATCAGCGGCTTCGGCAGCGACGATCCCCCCGGCGAAGCCCCTTGCCGCGATCAGGGCCGGGTGCTGTGGCAGGGCCAGAGCTGGGCCGCCGACAACCTCGAGCCCGATCAGCCGCTGCAGCCCGGCAGCCAGGTGACGGTGATGGGCCGCGAGGGCACGCGCCTGCAGGTGCTGCCCCTCAGTCGAAGAACATGAGGCTCACCACCTTGCCCATGTCTTCGGCGGTGCGGCAGCTGGAGAGCAGCGTTTCGCTGTCGTGGAAGGCGTAGCAGATCAGCTGGTCGCAGCGGCTGATGATCTCCTGGTTGCAGAGGCTGCTGGCCATCGGCAGGGGCAGTTCGTCGTGCTCCGGCTTCTCCACCAGATGCAGCACCCGCTCGAGCTGCTGGCGCGATTCGCCGGGCTGGCGCTCCAAGCTCTGGGGCAGCAGCACGGTGAGGCGGGCCGGATCCACCTCCAGCACGCTGCGGATCACCGCCGCATTGACGCCCTGGGACCCGGAGGTGACCAGGCTGTGGCCCTCCTGGGCCAGGGAGCGGGCCACCAGCTCCACCAGATGGATCGACACCACCGGCACGTGGCGGCTGCCGAGAATGGCGATCCTGCGTTTGCCCCGGTCCTGGAGCATCGCCAGTTCCTGCGCAAGCGTGTCGATCCGGTCGAGAGCCGGAAGATCTAAGGACCGGGTCACCCGTTGCCGACCGTCTTCTCTGTGAACCTAGCAGCGCAGTACAAGGCGCAGGAATCGGTGGAGAAATGCGACGCGGCTCAGACCGTGATCGGCAGCTTCAGGCGCTCGAACAGGCGCTCGAAGCGGCAGTGCTCCTCCACCAGCCGCACGGCGTAGGTGGCCTTGACATTCTCGTGCAGCCGCACCTGGCCGATCGCCGCCTCGATCACCTCCACCGTGGTGAGGGTGTCGTGCTCGACCTTGAGCACCGGCACATCCAGTTCTTCGGCGCGATTGATCAGCTGGGGCAGTGGATCACCGACGCCGGTGAGGATCAGGCACTGGGTGGAGGCCTCCAGGGCGGCCAGCTGGATGTCGGTGCGGTCGGCGCCGGTCACCACCGCCATGTTGCGGCGACGTCGGAAGAACTCCATCGCGGCATTCACGTTCATCGCGCCGATCGACAGGGTCTCGACCAGCAGGTCGAGCCGCTCGGCGCAGCACAGCACCGTCGCCTGCAGGCGACGGCACAGCTCCTCCACCGTGACGCTGCGCAGCAGCGGGCTGCGCGGCATCGTGCCGAACACCGGCAGGCCGAGGCGCTCCAGGGCGGGCACCACCTCCGCGCGGACGCCGGCGAGCTGCTCGGGGTCAACGGAGTTGAGCACCACACCGGCAAGCCGATCGCCGAGCTGGTGGCGGGCCTCGAGCAGCGGATCGACGCTGCGGCTGTCCCGCCAGGGATGCACCAGCACCACCTCGGCTTGCAGGCCCTCCGCCAGCTGGGCCAGGCCCAGACCGAACAGCAGACCCTCCCGCAGGGTGCCGGCCGCCTCGAGCAGCACCAGATGCTCTCCGCACTCCGCCACCAGCTGCTGCAGGGCGGCGAAGCCCGGGCCGGGCTCCAGCTCGCCTGCCAGCAGGCGCCGGTGCGCCGCCCCGGGCTCCAGGCGGTGCAGGGAGGAAATCAGCGCCTCCTCGCCCAGACCGATGAAGGAGCCGATGAATCGCACGTCGTCATCGATCAGCGCTTCTCCCTCCTCGCCGGTGGGGGGCGTTTCGAGAATGGTGGCCAGGGGCTTGCCGAGCCGGATCGCAATGCCCTGGCGGATCAGCTGACGGGCCAGCCCGAGCATCAGCGCCGACTTGCCGCTGAAGGGATCGCTGGAGCCGATCAGCAGCGGGGCGGGCATGGGGCAACCTCTCGGGGCCTGATGGGTGACGGGCAATCTAGGCAGGGCGCCGCATCCCGCTCCATGCTGAGCCGCTGGTCACCGATCCCGCCCGGCCCATGACCGAATCCGCCCCCCTCCAGCCCGCCAGCGGGGCACCCACCGTGGCGATCACCGGCGCCTCCGGCTCGCTGGGCAGGGCGCTGCTGCGCCGCTGGCATCAGCGCGGTGCGCAGCTGATCGCCCTCAGCCACGGCGACCAACCGATCGTGCTGGCGGATGCGGGCGGCCTCGCCATCCCGCTGCGCCAGCAGCGCTGGCAGGCGGGCGCGGAGGAGAAGCTGCGCGAGATTCTGGGCGAAGTCGATGTGCTCGTGCTCAACCACGGCATCAATGTGCAGGCCGCCCGCGATCGGGAGGCGGTGGCCTGCTCGCTTGAGGTGAATGCCCTGAGCACCTGGCGCCTGCTGGAGCTGTTCGCCCAGGTCGCCGCCGAACGACGCCGGGCCGAACCGCAGCGGCCCCGTGCCGAGGTCTGGGTGAACACCTCCGAGGCGGAGATCCAGGCCGCGCTCAGCCCCCTCTACGAACTGAGCAAGCGGCTGATCGGCCAGCTGCTCAGCCTGCGCGCCCTCGACCTGGCCGCGGATCTGCGCATCCGCCGGCTGGTGCTGGGGCCGTTCCGCTCCGATCTCAATCCGATCGGGCTGATGGACGCCGACTGGGTCGCCGGCGAGATTCTGCGCCAGGCCGGCTGGAACTGCGGACTGATCATCGTGACGATCAACCCGCTCACCTATGTGCTGATGCCGCTGGCCACGCTGCTGCGCTGGGGTTACTTCCGGGCGGTGACTCGTCCCGCCGCAGCGGCCTGAGCGGAAGTCGCGGCAGGCTGCGGCTCAGAAATCGCGGTCGGTGAGGATTTCGCAGCCATCGGTGGTGACGGCGATCGTGTGCTCCCACTGGGCCGAGAGGCTGCCGTCCACCGTCACCACGGTCCAGCGGTCCTTGAGGGTGCGGCAGGCCTTGCTGCCGGCGTTGAGGATCGGCTCCACCGCCAGGGTCATGCCAGGCCGCAGCTTCATGTCCGGCAGGTCGCGGGTGCGGAAGTTGAACACCGAGGGCTCCTCGTGCAGGTTGCGGCCGACGCCATGGCCGGTGTAGTCCTCCACCACCGCGTAGCCATGGGCTTCCACGTGATCCTGCACCGCGCCCGCCAGCTCCAGCAGGCTGCTGCCGGCGCGGATCGTGGCCAACCCCTTCATCAGCGACTCCTGGGCGACGCGGCTGAGCCGACGAGCCTGCTCCGGCACTCCCTCGCCGACGCAAAGGGTGATGCAGCTGTCGCCGTGATACCCCTCGAAATAGGCGCCGGTGTCGATCTTGACCAGATCACCCGGCCGGATCACCCGCCGGGAGCTGGGGATGCCATGCACCACCTCATCGTTGATCGATGCGCAGATGCTGGCGGGAAACCCGTGGTAACCCTTGAAGCTCGGGGTGGCGCCCAGCTCGCGGATGCGCTTCTCGGCGTGGGCGTCGAGGTCGGCGGTGCTGTGCCCCGGGGCGGCCAGCTCGGTGATCTCGCGCAACACCGTGGCCACGATGCGGCTGGCCTGGCGCATGATCGCGATCTCCCGCGCCGATTTCACCTCGACACCGCGGCGTCCTTTCTGGATGCGGGGACCGGCCTGGGTGAGGGCGGAGGCAGCGCCATTGCGGCGGCTGGCATCTCGGCCTGGGGTGCTGCCGGCCAGCAGATCGGCGAACAGATTCATGCGGGCGCGGCGGAGTTGGGAAGCGATCGGCGCGTCCAAGCTATCAACGCCCGCCTCCGGAATGGCGTCAGCATGGGAACCCCCACCCCGATGCGATGGCCGCACCCGGAGACGCGAGCGTCCGCGGCGCCAAGGCGCTCAGACCGATGGCCCTGCTGCGAAGGGCCCACGGCTCCCTGGCGCCCTTCGTGCTGCTGCCCCTGCTGCTGACGGTGCTGACCGGCATGGGCTACCGGCTGCTGCGCGACTGGGGCGGCATGGGCCGCGACCAGGCCCACATCCTGATGACCCTGCACGAGGGGGAATGGCTGAAGCGCTGGTTCGGCCCCGACGGTGAAACCATGTACGTGCTGCTCAACGGGCTGGGCCTGCTGTGGATGCTGGGCAGCGGCGCAGCGATGGCCTGGCAGCGGCTGCGCCGGGGCTTTTCCAGAGGCTGACGGCCAGGACGCTACTGTGGTTGTTTGGCCAGGCGTCGCGGAATCTGGGATGGCAGCGGAAATCAACGAAACAGCCCTTGAGTCCGGCACGGCGGATTCAAGCACCACAGACACGGCTGAGACCGGCACCGCCATGGCGGTCGCCGACGGGGCTGCGGATTCCCCACCGGCCGCCCGGGTGAGCACCGGCCGCATCAGCGCCCGGGATCTGATCTCCGCCTTCGAGGCCGAACAGCTCAAGAGCGACCTGCCGGAGATCTACGTGGGCGACACCGTGCGGGTGGGCGTGCGCATCCGCGAGGGCAACAAGGAGCGCGTGCAGCCCTACGAGGGTGTGGTGATCGCCAAGCGCCACGGCGGCTTGAATGAAACCATCACCGTGCGGCGCATCTTCCAGGGCATCGGGGTGGAGCGCGTCTTCATGCTGCACAGCCCCCAGGTGGCTTCCGTCAAGGTGGAGCGGCGCGGTAAAGTGCGCAGGGCGAAGCTCTTCTATCTGCGTGACCGTGTGGGTAAAGCCACCCGGGTGAAGCAGCGCTTCGATCGCTGAGGTTCCGGATACGGGACGCAACCCGTTCTGTCCAAGGATTCTCGCGTTTTTCAAGGGGGCCATCAGCCCTGCGCCGTTAGTTCAGTTGGTAGAACGCAGGTCTCCAAAACCTGATGTCGGGGGTTCGAGTCCTCCACGGCGCGTTTGATGGTTCCCTCCTGCACTTTTGTGGTCTCAAAGGCGTTCCCGAACATGGAGTTGGATCTGCAACCCGGTGATGTGGTGAAGGTGCTCGAATCCGCAGCACTCGGCTGGGTGCGGGCCCGGGTGATCCGGGTGAAATCCGGTGGCCGGGTGGTGGTGCAGAGCGACCAGGGCCGGGAATTCACCGCGCGCGGCAATCAGGTGCGCCTGATCGAGCCGGCCGGTTTCCGCCCCTGATCTCCCCTCCGGTTTCCCCGTGTTGACGGAGGGACCGGTGGCCATGGATACTTCCCTAGTCGGCACCGCTGGCACAGACCTGAACCCTGCCTTCCCACCAGGGATCGAGCCTGAGGCAACAGATCTGGGACTGTAGTTCAATCGGTTAGAGCACCGCCCTGTCACGGCGGAAGTTGCGGGTTCGAGCCCCGTCAGTCCCGTTTCCCATCCGGGCCCCACGGGCCCCCAACTGGAGTTTCTCGGTGAGCGTCACGGGTGCGGTTCGCGTGCGTCTGGCTCCCAGCCCCACCGGCACCCTGCACATCGGTACGGCCCGCACGGCGGTGTTCAACTGGCTGTTCGCCCGTCGCCACGGCGGCAGCTTCCTGCTGCGCATCGAGGACACCGACCGGGAGCGCAGCAAGACGGAATACACCGCCAACATCCTCGAAGGCCTGCGCTGGCTCGGCCTCGACTGGGACGGTGAGCCGGTGATCCAGAGCGAGCGGATTGACGCCCACCGCGCCGCCATCCAGTCCCTGCTCGATTCCGGTCATGCCTACCGCTGCTATGCCAGTGAGGCCGAGCTCACCGCGATGCGCGAGCGCCAGCAGGCCGGCAACCTCGCTCCCCGCTACGACAACCGCCACCGCGACCTCACCTCCGAGCAAGAGCAGGCCTTCATCGCCGAGGGACGCGAGGCCACGATCCGCTTTCGCATCGACGACGACACCGTGATCCGCTGGCACGATCTGGTGCGTGGCCCGATGGAATGGCGCGGCGCCGATCTCGGCGGCGACATGGTGATCGCCCGCCGCGCCCCGGCCGACCGGATCGGCGACCCCCTCTACAACCTGGTGGTGGTGGTCGACGACGCTGCCATGGCGATCAGCCATGTGATCCGCGGCGAAGACCACATCGCCAACACCGCCAAGCAGCTGCTGCTTTATCAGGCCCTGGGCGTGCCGGCGCCGGTGTTCGCCCACACGCCGCTGATCCTCAACCAAGAGGGCAAAAAGCTCTCCAAGCGCGACGGCGTCACTTCGGTGAGCGACTTCCGCTCCATGGGCTACACGGCCGAGGCCCTGGCCAATTACATGACCCTGCTGGGCTGGTCGCCGCCGGAGGGGATGGGCGAGCGCTTCACGCTGGCCGAGGCGGCTGCGGTGTTCGACTTCGATCGGGTCAATCGTGCAGGCGCCCGCTTCGACTGGGACAAACTCAACTGGCTCAATGGCCAGGTGCTGCACGGCCTGGATCCCGAGACGCTGCGGCTGCAGCTGCTGCCGCTGTGGCAGGAGCGGGGCTGGGCCACGCATGGCGCCACGGCTGCGGCCGACTGGCAGCGCAATCTCTGCGCCCTGCTGGGCCCGTCGCTCACGCTGCTGGCCGATGGCGTCGCCCAGGCTGCACCCTTCTTTGAGACCCCCGCTGCCGACGACGGTGCCCGCCAGCAGCTGGCTGTTGCCGGAGCCCGCGAGGGTCTGAACGCCCTGCTGGAACGCCTTCCTGCCGGCGATGCCGATCTGAGCGTTGAGCAGGCGCAGGCGCTGCTCGCTGAAGCGGTGGCCGCCGCCGGCATCAAGAAGGGCGTGCTGATGAAGAGCCTGCGGGCGGCCCTGCTCGGTAGCTTGCAAGGCCCCGATCTGCTCTCCACCTGGCTGCTGCTGCACCCCTGTGGCAACGACCGCTTGAGGTTGGAGGCCGCGTTGATGCAAGCCGGCTGATTGCTGGACGAGCGGCGGCTGTCTGGTTGCGTGAGCCCAGGCGCTTTCCCCCCGGGTCTCGTCAACCTGTTTCAGCCCGTTGGCCCCTGTTGCCTGCACCAGTGGCCAGCGCTTTTGCAGGTCTTTGCAGGAGCTGTGAGGCGATCGCCAGCGCAAGGCAGGTTCTCGAATCCGCTGCCCCTGCCTTGGGTCACCCCATCAGCACACGCCTTGCGGCGTCCAGATCGGCAGGGGTGTCGACCGAAATGGCTGCTGTGTCCAGTTCCAATCCCTGCAAGGGCAGGCCGGCAGCCAGCCAACGCATCATCTCGATGCTTTCGGCCTGCTCCAGGGGACAGGAGCCCAGGGCACGGAAGGTTTGGAAGCTGCTGAGCTGACCTCCGTACAGGCCCAGCTGCTTGAGATGCAGCGTGCGGCTGCAGGGCCAGGCTCCCGCGTTGGGGGCTGCGGATCGCACTGTCTCCGCAACGACGGGCATCCGGCTCAGAAAGCAGATTCGTCCGTCTCGCAGCTGCACAGCCTTGACGTTGCCACTGTCGTGGGCCGCCGCGGTGTTGATCGGGCTGAGGCCCGCCAGGATGGTGTCAGCGCATGCCGGCAGCGATGCGGCAAACAGTGTCAGGGCCTCGGCACCGATCAGCGGTTCGTCTCCCTGAAGGATCACCATCCTGCTGACACCGAGCTGTTCGGCAGCCCAGGCGCAGCGATCGGTGCCGGTCGGGAACGCACCGGTGAGGATGGCCTTCAGGTTCCAGCGCTCGCACACCTGCATGATCTCGATGCTGTCGGTGCAGACCCAGGTCGCGAGTCCTGCGGCTTCGGCGTGGCGGGCACAGTGCACAACCATCGGTAGGCCTGCCAGATCAGCCAGGGGCTTGCCGGGGAAGCGCTGACTTTGCATGCGGGCGGGGATGAGCGCAAACGTCGTCTCATTCATGCCATCAACGCGTCAAGTGCTCTCGGCAGCTCCTTGCTGATGCAGCTCCACTCCCCCCAGCTTGTGGCGCGAATCAACTGCAGGGAGGGATACCAGGTTGAGCGCTTCTGCGTGCCGTAAACAAAATGACTGGCCGGCGGCAGAATCACGATCGCTCTCTGGCCAAGGGCTCCACAGAGATGGGCATTGGTTTGCTGGGCTGTCAGCACCCCGTCCAGACAGCTGATGGCCGCGGCCAGTTGAGCGAGGTTGTCCGTCAGCATCGGATAGCGCAAGACCTGAAGGCCAAGTCGCTCGGCCTGTTCCTGAAACTCGGCGGGATGCCCCTGATGCTGGAGGTCAACGAGCGTCAGCGACAGGCCCGCCAGCTGCTGCAGCACCGAGGCGATCGGCAGGCTGCGTTTGCGGCGCTGATATTCATCCGCTGGACGCCCGGCCAGCAGGGAGATGCCGAGGCGGCGCGGATGCCTTGCGTCAGCCGCCAGCCGTTCCTGCCAGGCACTTACATCTGCTGGGCGCGGCCGCAGGGGCCGCTGCAGCTTGATGATATCAGCATCGTTGTTGCCGTAGAGCAAGGGCAGGGAGCCGAGCGGAATGCGGACGAGTGGTGTATTGAGAAGAGCGATCAGCTTGGCATCGCAGAACAGATGCAGATCTGGAAAACTGCTTTCCAGCAGACTGAGCATGCGAGGCTCACAGATCATGGATGTCGCTGGATTGGCCTCCAGAAGCGGCACCAGGAAGCGACTGAAATAGCAGACATCGCCAATGCCTTGCTCGCCGATGACCAGAACGGACTGTCCTTCGAGTGGTTGACCATTCCAGTTTGGTTGAACTTCAAAGTGAAGCTGATTGGCAGGTAACTTGAGGCGATGGGCATACTCTCGCCAGCCCTGTCGCCACTCGCCCTTGCTCAGCTGATCGCGGGCCAGGATCAGATGGGCGTTGGCGTCGGAGGGATCTCGCTCCAGAAGGTCATGCAGGCGATCCCGGGCGCTCTCGAGCCAGCCGCTCTCGGCCATGGTGCCAATCGCGATGCTCTCCGTGCTGACACCTTTCCATTGCTGGCCAGCCAAGGCGTCAAGGGTGCCGATATAGCCCTCGAGATTATCATCAAGGAAAAGGGCTCGCGCCAGCAGCATCTGATCCTCCAGGCTGGCGGAGCCATCGGCACAGAGGCTGCGGGCCTGCTTCAGTGCTGGCTTGAATTCCTCCATCCGCAACAGGATCGCGACGAGTTCGGCTCGGCAGCGCCGGTCGTCATGGCGAGAGAGCACGGCTTCCAGCACCGCCCGTGCCTTGGCCGCATCGTTCCTGCTCTTCAGGACCCCGGCCAGGCCGATGGCAGCCTGCCCATGGCCGGGGTCCAGCTCCAGGGCCCGCTGGAAACGCAGGGCAGCTTCCTGTTCCCGACCGAGATCGAGCAGGCAGCAGGCGAGGTTGTGCCAGCCGTCAGCCCACTGAGGGTGCGTGTCGACGATCTGTTGAAATGCCGCCAGGGCCTCGGCCCAGGCCCCGAGCGCCAGCTGAGCTTTGGCATGGACGGCCGCCAGGGCGGCGTGGCTGAGGATCTGCTCGGGAGTGAGGCTGCGGTTGATCAGGTCGAGGGCGCGACCCGCTTGACGTTGCTGTGTGAGTGCATCAGCCAGGAGGGCCAGCCACAGGGAATTCTGCGATTCTGCTGCCCGCAGCCGCTCATAGATCTGGATAGCGCTGTCGAGATCCCCTTGGGCACGAAGTTTGTCGGCTGCGATCGCCAAAGCCCGCAGATCACTCTGCGGGCTGCTGGAAGTGCCGGAGCTCACATGAATTCGGTCGGCACGGTCTGGCCAGCTGTGTAGCCAACCGTCACGAAGTGATGGGCGAGGCTGCTTTGATCAAAGGTGCTACCAGTGGCCGGCAGGACGGAGGAATAATCCTTGACATAGCCATTGTAGAGATCATCGTTGTTGAGGTATCTACCCTGGTAGATGCCTTTGTTGACAAAATACGTCTGAGCCTCTTTCATGGCTGACTCGACACCGCCCAGACGGGCGATCAAGTCCGAATTGCTGAATAGGAATTCTTCGATCTGGGCTTGACTCCAGGGGCGAGCATTGGCCGCAGCCCTGACGGCGAGGAAGTCGCCCAAGTTGGTTTCGGGGTTTCTGGTAATGAAATCCTCCACTCTTCGCTTCTGATTGATGCCTAGCTTTTTGAAATAACGGAACTCGTTGAAGCCGTCAAGCTCCAATTCACCAGTGATGACATCTGTGCGAATACCTTGCTTGTTGGGGCATCCGCAAGCCGATTTGTCGAAGGCAAAGGCGCCGGCAGCGGCACCGAAATTAGTGCCAAAGGCAGCAAGCATCTCATTGTTACCGGCAACAAACTGTTCGGCGCTGAAGTAACGCAGGCCTGCCTGTCCTGGGTCGATGCCTTGAGAGAAAATGGTGCCTCGATCGTAGAAGGCACCGTTTAGATTGAGGTTGGCATCGGTGAGCGTCGTGCCAAACAGTACCGATCCGTAGAAGGGCCCAGGAGTGGGAGCAGCCAGCGTCACGCCAACCTCTTGTTCCGTCGGATCCTGCGTTGGTTCCGAGCTGTACAGCATCGGCGCTGCCTGCATGGCTGGCGCCGCATACCCGGTGGCGCCCGTCAGGTTGGCGCCACTGAGATTGGCTCCTGTGAAGTCGCAACCCGTGAGATTGGCGTAGGAAAAGTCGACCTGAGCGCAATTGGCATTGACGAAAGAAGAGTTGCTGACATCGACACCCGGAAACAGGCCGGACGTGAGGATCGTGTCGGAATAGTCACCATTCGGAACAATCGGATAGTCTCCGTAATTCCAGACAGCGGCGGTGATGGCTTGCACATAGGGCTGAATCGTGCCCAGCTGCGAGCTCAGCAACGAGTTGAGAACACTTTCGCTCGTGGCGTTGATGGTTTGTTGAAGCGATTCGGCCCCGTTGTCAATCGCGTTAGCGAGAGACTGGCTTGGTGCGGTTGGAGCCGAGGCACCCACGGCTGTGAACAGTGGCACCACGCTGGCGTTCCAGAATGCGGTCAGATAGCTGAGCAGATCATTGTTGATGAAATCTGCGGCAGCAGTCACACCGCTGGAAACCTGAACGTTGTCCACCGAGACGCTGGTGGTCTGGGGGAACAGTTCATAGCCAACACCGTTGGCGACACGATCGGGAGCCGTATTGTAAGAAGGAATGGCAATGATCGCGTCAAAATAGATGGGAATATTCGGCACTGGCGACATCGTCAGTGTGCCGGTGGAGACATTGCCGAAGTTGGTGGTGACGCCACCGATATCCACGCTGAGATCGTCGAATGCAGCCCTGCCACTGATCTGGATGGCGCTGCCCGCGATGGCCTGATCGAGGTTGTAGGTCACCGTCTCGGTGGCCAGCCCCTGGGCGTTGGGAGCGGTCATCGTGCCGCTGGTGAAGGTGACGCTCGAAAACAGCGGATTAAGGGCGTTGCTGATCCCCTGTACGTTGGCGCTGATGTCGAGCTGCGTGGAATAGCCGCCTGTGAGTGCGGGAACTGCTGGTGAGACTACTGCAGGTACGGTATAAGCCGGTGTCACCGTATAGGCCGGTGTTCCGGGTACTTCTGAGGTGCAGCTGCTGAAGGGAGCGCAGATGTTTACGGTGCCCCAGCCGGGAACCGCCGGAGAAACAACCGCCGGGACGACGTAGGCGGGTGTGATGGTGTAGGCGGGTACGCCAGGAACAATGGTGCCTGAATCCTGGTATGTCTGAGTATAGGAGTAGTTAAGATTATTAGGCGTGCCACTCAGGGTGCCGCCGCCGCCGGGAATATTGTAATTGATGGTCCACAAGGAATTGACCAATCCCTGGATCTGGCTCATCAGGTTGGCCGCCAATTCCGTAGAAGACTCCAGGGAAGGAGTGCCGGTATTGTTCAGGATATTGGAAGCTGTCATGCCTTGGTTTTCCCCAGGGGGTAAATTTTCTTAGAATTTTAGCAGCCAATGGGCGGTGATCACGCCTTGCTTCATAAACTCTTCCTGCGCGTCGAGCCCTCGCTGCTGGCCCGTTCCGAGCAGCTTCTCGCGGTCAGGGAGGCTCTGGAGGCGGGGCGTGCCGAGCAGGCTCTGGCCGGTCTTGCCGAGGAGCTGCGTCGCCAGCCGCAGGATCCGCTTGCCCTGGTGCTCTGCGCTGACGCCTTCCTTGCTTATGGACAGGCCCTGCAGGCCCTCGAGCTGGTCCAGCGGGCCAGGGCCAGTGCGCCGGCGCTCACTGGCCTGAGGCTGGTCGAGGCCCAGCAGCTGCTTCTCCTCGAGCGTCATGCAGAGGCGCGAGTGCTGCTGGAGCCCATCGTCCGCGGCGATTTTGCTGGCGTGGATGCCACGACGCTGGCCCTGGTGCGCGAGCGTCTGGCGCGGGTCTGGCTGGGGCTCCAGCGCCCTGAGCAGGCCCTTGAGGTGCTCCAGCCTCTGCTGGATGGGGGTGACACCAGCCCGATGCCGACAGACCTGGCGGTGCTGGCTGCCGAGCTGATGCTGGTCCTGCGGCGCCCGGCTCAGGCGCTCCCCTGGGCCGCGCAGGCCCACAGCGCCCAGGGCACGCCATCTTCGGCCCGTCTTCTGGCGCGATGCCATTTCCTCCTCGACGACCAGGAGGGCTATGCGCAGGTGCTCGTCGCGGCGGCGCAGTCCTGGCCGCAGGACGGAGAGCTGGCCGCTCTGGCCGCCCTGGCGCTGTTCGATCGCCCCCATTCCGAAGCAGGCTGGACGCTGCTTGAGGCTGCCCTTCAGCAGGCCGGTGCAAGCCCGGCACTGCGCTTCGTCGCAGCGCGCCAATGGCTGATCAGGGGGGATTTCGAGCGTGGCTGGAGTGCCTATGAGGCGCGGCTCGAGCTGCCCGACAACAATCTCTACGCGCCCTGCCCCCAGGGCTGGCAACAACAGAGCCCCCGCGGGCGCACGGTGGTCGTCGTGGCGGAGCAGGGGGTTGGCGATGTGCTGTTTCTGTCGCGTTTTCTGCCGCCTCTGCTGGAGGACGCCAGCCGTGTGTTGCTGCTTGTCGAGCCGCGTCTGATACCTCTGCTGCAACGCAGCCATCCAAGGCTGGTGGTGCTCGATCAGGTTGATTTGGCCCGGGTGCTGGCGGGCCCTGAGGCTCTGTGGATTCCCCTGGGCAGCCTGCCCCTCCGCTATGGCGGTGATCGAGCCACCATTTCAATGGCTGCGGCTCAGCCCCAGCTGCGGCTCAGCCCGCGTCTGCTCGAGCACTGGCGTCTGCGTCTCGAGGAGCAGGCAGGCCAGGCACCACGGATCGGAGTCTCCCTGACGGCCGGGGCACAGCATCAGGAGTATCAGGCTCGCAAGCGCAGCATCGATCCTGAGGTGGTTCTGGCCCCATTGCGGGGCCTGCCTGTCACCGCGATCGACCTGCAGCACCGCGATCAACTTCAGATGGAAGCAGGCGGCGAGTCGTCCATGTTCCAGATTCTGCGCTTGGAGCCGATCACCCGCGATCTCGATCATCTCTGCGCTGTGCTTGCCAATCTTGATCTGCTGATCACCTCAGATCAGACGAATGCTTTCCTCGGGGGCATGCTGGGCCTTCGAACGTTGGTGATCGTCCCGCCCAATCCACATTTCATGTTGATGCATGAAGGGCAACGCACACCCTGGTTTGACAGTCTGCGAATCGTGCGGGCGCCTCACTGGCGCGACTGGGCCGGTGTCGCCGATGCGTATCAGGCGCTGCTCGCTGAGTCGCTCGCTGAGCTGCCTGTACGGGGATCGGGGATGTAGGCAAGCTCCTGATCCCGCCCAATCGGGCCGCTGAACCAGCTGTTGATCGACATGGTCAGCCGTGCATGTGGTTCAAGATTTGTTCCGACGGCATGCTTGAGCGTGGATGGAAAGACGACAAACTGCCCCAGGCGGCCCTCGAACTCGACTTCAATCTCCATCTGACCGCTGGTTTTGTCGGGGGCGATGACCCGTGGTAACGCATAGATTGATGGCGTGTAGAAGCGGGTGCTGGACGGCTCGCTCAGATACATGATTCCGGAAAGAATCGACAGCGGGTGATGGTGGCGATGGTGCTCTTCGCCGGTATCCGATCGGTTGAGCCAGCTCTGGGAGATCGCCAGTTCGCGCACCGTGTCGCTGCGCCAGCCCACCTGTTCCCGCACCCGGTTGAGGCAGGTTGTCATCCATACATGCAGCTCGTTCAGGGCTTCAACTGCCTGCAGGCTTGCGGCCGGGTGGATGTAGGAGCGGCCCGCCTTCTTGTTCTCCCCTCGTCTGGGCACGGTTTCCCAGGCAAGATCGCTTGCAAAACGCTGGATCGCGGCCAGGGGCTCAGGCGGGCACTGGAAGCTGAACAGCGACTGGTGCAGCAGCGCATGCGTCTGCATGGTGGACACGCCCAACCCTCCGGCGCCACAGCCTGGCATCCTGGCTGCGACCGCTGGTCTTCCAGGTTCGCCGGAGACCAGCGCACCGGCGAGTCGCCTGCTGTGCTTCACGGTGTCAGCGCAGCTGCCGCCGCTGGCGAAGGGGGCGACCCTGCCCGTGGCCCAGGGACTGTTCGCTTAGTCGTCGACCATTCGCTCAGCCGTCGGTCATGGCGAACTGGGGCTCCACGCGGATGCCGATCACCTCGTTGGCGCGCACCAGCAGGTACTCGCCCTCCAATTCGCTGATCGGCACGTTCACAAACGCGTCGGGGCTGGCAGCGGCGTGCAGCACCCCCGTGTACCACTGCTGGAAGGCGTCCATGGTGCTGAAGTACACCACCTCGGTCTGGCCGCCGCTGAGGCTCAGGTGGATGGCGTAGCGACGGGGAACGCGGGACATGGCGAGGCTGCGGCGATGGGGTCATGGATGTTCCCCCAGGATGGCGTAAATGGCTGCAGCCGTCCCGTCCGCGGCTGATAGAGCGGATGGCGGGGCTGCCCCACCGCCGTGAGCCCAAGGCAATGGGGCCGGCAACCCTGGGCGGCGAGCAGCCCCAGCACGGCCCGGTCGCGGCCCCGCCAGCTGCCGCCGTTGCCCCAGCCCAGCCAAAGGCCGGGCTGCCCCCCCTCCTCCCGGCAGACCCTGCGCAACCGCCGCCGGATCCAGGCATCACAGTGGTTCCCCACCGGATCGGAGCAGCGGCGCAGGGCCGCCGGGCTGGCGCTGATGCGGCCGAACAGGTTGAGCACCTCCAGGCCGCCATAGCCCCAGGCGCGGGCGAAGCCGATCAGCCGCCGCAGGGTGGGGTCGTCGCGGCGGCCGTCGGCG
>B570J29032_109958916_pt1 | contig 16060 bp, 18 predicted proteins | sample LakMenEpi16Nov12_FD_29032 | JGI IMG/M metagenome (IMG submission 29032) | reverse complement strand
GGTAGTTTAAGTATAACTGGTTCATTATCAATAAACGGAACATCATATACTGCGGCTACATCGGGTACATCGGGTTCTAGTGGAAGTTCTGGCACTTCAGGTAGTTCGGGTTCGTCAGGTACATCAGGTTCTAGCGGAAGCTCAGGTACATCAGGTTCTAGTGGAAGTTCTGGTACTTCAGGTTCTAGTGGAAGTTCTGGAACTTCAGGTAGTTCAGGTTCTAGTGGTACGACTACCATTACGAATGCGGTTGATAATAGGGTCATGACAAGTGTTGGTGGAGTTACATTAAATGCAGAAGCAAATTTAACATTTGATGGGTCAACATTATCTGTAACCGGAGCGGTAACAACAACTGGTAATTTAACAGTAGGGGGCACATTAACTGAAAACTCATCATTACGATATAAAGAAAATGTTGAAACTATAAAATATGGTTTAGATAAAGTTCTTCAAATGAGAGGTGTTACATATGATAAAAAAGATAATGGCGTCAGAGAAACGGGTGTAATTGCGGAAGAAGTTTATGAAGTTTTACCTGAATTAGTTTTGAAAAACGAAGAAGGTGAAATAGATTCAGTTTCTTATGGTAGAATTACTGCGGTATTGATTGAAGCTATAAAAGATTTAAAGAAAGAAATTGAAGAATTAAAGGCAAATAAATAATGGCAAGTTTACAAGGTACGACGGTCACAACATATAATGCGTCATCCACATCAAATGCAAGTAGTACAATTTGTTCTAATGCGATGGCTTTACAACAATGGGGTGGTAACGTTTCGGTAACTTCACCTTACTATACCGCAACACCATATACGGATGTACTTTGTAATAATAATAATTGGCAATGGGTAACGGGATATATTAGTTTTTTATCATACCAAAGTTATAACGGTACCCAAAATGTTTGGTTTGCTTTATCACAATACGGTTTACAAACAACATCAGGACCAACTAACGATGGATTAATAACATTTTCATATTATCAAGACCCAACGAGTGCTTCTAAAAGTTGGTTAAGATTTACAAATCAATATAATGTATCATGGGGAAATGCTACATGTTTAGTTAATATAACATTATTTGCACCAAATACCAATGCGATAACATCACCAATTTTAACAAGATACGTTTAATGGCAACTTTACAAAATACAACAATAAATGGTACTTTAACTGCATCTACGAGTTTTACATCTCCGCGTATATTGAATAATACGAGTTATAATCATATGATGAGGGAGTATAGTGGAGGAGTATCAATACCAACATCGGTCAATAGTGCAACAAACTATGTTGACCTATTTGGTAATACAGGAGTTCATAACCGTATGTATGGATTTTGTAGTTGGGTAGTATTCCAATCTCAAATACATTGTGGTAGTTTTTATTTTCAATTATCAGAATATGGTTTTAATATTCAAACACTAACAAGTACTGGTACGTGGTCTGTGGCTAGACATAATCCATCATATGGAACGAATTATTGTAGATTTTACAATACGATAGGTTCTGAATGGGGTAATGGGACATATTACTTTGTATTGAATGTACAAGGACCCGGTGATTTTGTATCATCACATTTAACCCAAAGAGTAAGATAATATGGCAAATTTAATATCAACAACATCGCCAGAATTAAGTGCAACGTCAATAACATCACCAAGAATGTTAATGAGTAATCAATTTGGTGGTATGAATGAATGGGTAGGAACCGCAGCAATTAATAACGGTTCTTCGGTTGACTTGATATGTAATACCAGTGGGTATGTAAGAACAATAGGTCTTTGTAATTTTTTTAATTTTACAACGGGCACTTGGAGATATGGAATATTTGAGTTTGATGTATCAAGATATGGATTACAACACACACCGATTTTATCGTGGGGAGATTATTCAGTATCTCATCATCAAGAAGGTAATGTTGATAGAAATTGGTTAAGATTTACTAACACATCGGGACAAAATGGATTAACTGTTTATTTCAACATACGAATATTAAATTCAGCAGGATACGAATCATCAATTTTAACAAGAGTAAAATAATTATATAATATGATACATAGATTAGATAACGGAGAACCATTATTAAGTCCAATCGATGGAACTCCACTTACAGAAGAACAAAGATACGGTTTTTATATTGGATTAGAAGAATGGCAAAATACCCAATATCAAAGAGATAGACAACAAAATTATCCATCAATCGGTAATCAATTAGATATGTTATGGCACGAATTAAATACAAGTGGTAGTTTATCAACTAACGGTAATTGGTTTCAATCAATACAAGAAGTTAAACAACAATATATCAAACCTTAATAATGGCAAATCTTTTAAATATTACAATAAACGATACGGGACATATAACATTACCATCCGGTACAACAGCACAAAGACCATCCAGTCCATTAGTCGGTTATATTAGATTTAATACAACTATGGGTTTAGTTGAGTATTATAATGGTAGTTATTGGATAGACCAAACAACCGGTAGAATTGCGGAAGGTGGTATTGTAACATCAAACTTATTACTTCATTTAGATAGTAGTAAACCAACAAGTTATCGTGGTGGTAATGTGTGGTATGATATTAGTTCACAATGTGCACATGGAATATTTGTAAATGGCCCAACATATTCTCCAACCGAGACTTCGGGAGGTGCCGTTTCATTTGATGGAACTAATGATTATGTTAGAATTTCTACATTAAATACATTACCAACAACACAAATAACATGTGAAGCATGGATTAAACCAACTGAACCCGTTAGTACAGGTACAGTTAGAGGTGGAATAATTTCGGCAACAAACACAATGTATTTGGGTATATTTAATTCGGTGGATGGTGGCAGTACACATTCTTTACATTGGGCAAATACTACCAATAGTAGTAGACCATATAGTTATGATGGTAATATTCCTAATAATGTTTGGTCACATATAGCGGGTACATGGGATGGTTCAACAAGTAGAGCTTATGTGAACGGTAATCAAGTTTGGTCATCAGCACAAACAGGAACAATAGATGCTGCAACATATGTGGTTGGAACATACGGAAGCGGATTGACAGATGGACTTCATAATTTTCAAGGTCAAATTAGTGTTGCCAGAATGTATAGTATTGGATTAAGTGGTGCACAAATTTTACAAAATTTTAATGCACAAAGAAATAGATTTAATATTTAAATATAATGGCAAGTTTAAAAAATTTAACAATTAACGACACTGGATTTATTGGATTACCAACAGGTAGTACAGGTGAAAGACCATCCCCGTCCAATGGATACGTTAGATATAATACTACTTTAGGTAGACCCGAAGTTTATGTTAATAACTGGATAAATCCTTATGCCAGAATGGAAAGTTATTTACATTATTACGAAGGTAGAGACGCGAATTTGTATACGGGAAATTGGAATAATAGTACAACATTCACAATGTTAAACTTTGGCGAATTAGGACATGTCACTGCACATGGTTGGTCGACAGGTCCTGCAACATATACATTAACATTGGGTTCAATACCAACACATACACAAGTTCGTTATATGGTATTTTGGCATTTAGTGGACTCATTGGATACCGAAACAAGTAATTTATATTTAATGAATTCATCAGGAACAGAAACTGAATTTTGGAGATTTACAAAAATTTACAATGCCGCACCATCAACATCAGTTTTACAATCAGGGGCATCCGCAACTTGGAGTAATCCAAAAACATACACTTATAGACCTTGGGGAAACGGTACTTATGGAAATGATGGATATGTGATATTTGATAGCGGATATTATGACCACACATCAACATCATTTACAGCAAGACATGTATGTGGAGCAGATCAGGCACAAGCAGATGAAGCACATTATCTTTCACATGTTCAATTATGGATAAAATAAAAAATTATGGCAACACTTAAAAATACAACAATAACAAGTTCTAGTGGATATTTAGGATTACCATCGGGAACGGGTACAGAAAGACCTACACCGGCAACAGGTATGATGAGATATAATTCAAGTCGTACTGAGGTTGAGGTGTACGATGGTACTAAGTGGACGAGCGTACAAAAAAGAAAAGAAAATTATAGTACATCTGGTTTAGTTTGTTATATAGATGCAGGTGACCCACAATGTTATAGTGGTAATGGAAGTACATTAACAGATTTATCAGGAAATTCAAATAATTTAACATTACCTGGCTCTGGAGTTTCGTTTAATACTTTAGGTGGAGGTTCTTTATATTTTAATGGAACCGCACGAGCAAACGTTGCACATCATAGTTCATTAGATTTTACAGGTACACAACAATATACGGCTGTAATTTGGGTAAATCCATCTTTGGGTGGAACAACTTGGCATGGATTAATAAGTAAAGGAGATGCACAACAATATGCGGCAACATTAAGAAGTGCATTCGGGTATATTCATTACGAAACAAATTATTCATTAGGCCCGATAGATACACCAACGAATTCAATAGTAGGGAATAAGTGGCAACAAGTTGTCATTAGAAGTAATGGGTCATCAAAAGCAACATTCATTGATACAATAAGATGTGCATATGTAACGGGATCCGTTAGTTCAACTACAAATACCGAAACATTGAGATTTGGTGAAGGAAATGGTGGTGAATTACTTATTGGTTATTTGGGTGCGGTAATGATATATAATAGAGCATTAAGTGATGAAGAAATCGGAAATTTATTTAATGAACAAAGAGGTAGATATGGTGTAGATGCACCATTAGGTTCAGCATTTAATCCAGCAGATTCGGCACAAACAATAAAAACCTTAAATACAAATGCACCAAATGGTGTATATTATATAAATTTACCTAACGTTGGCCCAAGAAAAACATTTTGTATAATGGATAGTGCCTTTGATGGTGGTGGTTGGATGATGGTAATGAAAGCTACACGAGGAACTACTTTTAATTATGCATCAAGTTATTGGACCACTCAAAATGTATTAAATCAAAATAACTTAAATCAAGATGATGGTGATGCTAAATATGATGCATTCAATTATTTTGAAGGTACAGATTTAATGGCAAGATGGCCCGATATTACAACCAGTGGTGGTAGTATTGCGGGAACAGGAACTTGGACATGGATGGAAAAAGGGTTTAATGGTGGTAGAGATAGTACGCGAACAAATTTAGTAAATTTCTTTACTAATGCTGGAACATATGAAAATGGTTACGGTGGATACTTCAGAAGAGACGCAAAAACATTTACAGGTTGGGCAAATGGGATATTTTCAAGTCAGGTGGATATTAGATTTTATGGATTTAATTTTATAAATCACCCACAATATTTTGGTGTATCGGATTGTAGAGTTAGATGGGGATTTGGTTGGAATGAAAATGGTGAAGGATTATACGTCAATCCGGCAACTATGGCGTCCGTAGGTTCGGTAAATGGTTCATGTGACGTAAGTGGCGGTATTGGTATGGATAGTAGATATGGTAATTTCTCCGGTGGAGATTTAATCGGATGTTGTAATGATACGACCGGTATAAATAGAAGTGCAAGAGTTGAAGTATATATTAGATAGTTTGATTATTAAAATATTTTTCTTATATTATCTTAATGATTACCAATCAAGATTTCATAACAAATAGTATAACGACCAATTTAGGTGAACCTGTTCCATATAAATGGACACACGGAGCAACAACCGAACATTTAGGTGATGGTATTATTGTATATTCAATAGTACAACATATGAGGGCAAAGAATTGTCTTTGTATTGGTTCAGGTGGTGGTTATATTCCACGTATTATTACACAAGCACGTCTTGATTTACATAAGCAACAAATTTTTGAAGGAAACGATGATTTAAATTGGGGAGACATTGGATCAACCTATTTGGTTGATGCCTGCAATGGGGTAGGAGGACCTAACGACCTTGAAGATGAAAGTTCATACTACCGATATAAATTTCACCCCAGATTGATTAAATCGACCTCAGAAGATGCTTATTATAATTTCTTTGTTTTACAGGATATTAAATTAGATTTTATCTTCATTGACGGAGATCATTCATATGAAGGAGTTAAAAAGGATTTTGAACTTTATTCACAATTACTAACAGATAAAGGAATTATCATTATACACGATACAGATTCATATTATGAGGAAACACTAATCATTTCAGAAGACGCAAAAAAAGATCATCATAGTTTTGACGGACCCTCAAAATTTATTAAAGAATTAGAAAAAAACCCATCATATAATTTGATTAATTTATTTAATTTTGGTATATTACCTAATAAACCATCATCAAGTGGTATAACGGTAATTAATAAAAAATAATGATTAAATTATTAACAGTTATTGGACACGGGACATCTTTACTCCCACATTTTATTGAGCATTACCAAAAACAGGTTGATGAAATTTTGATTGCGGTTTATGAAACGGATTTATATCCGTCATTAGGTGATGAAGTGTCCGAAATTATAAAAAATTATGATAATGTTAATATAACAATAACCATAAAAGAAAGATTATATGATTGGGAAAAGGTTACACAATTATATAATTTTGTTAAAATGAAATCCAAAAGTAATTGGTTTGTAATTTCAGATATTGATGAATTTCATTTATATCCAAATGATGACTTACGTGGGTTGGTAAAAGATTGTGAAGAAAATAATTGGGATATTGTAAGAGGTGGTTTTATTGATAGAATAGGTAGAGGTGGCGAGTTTCCTGAATTAAAAGATGATGAATCGATATGGAGACAATTCCCCAATGCGGGATTCTTTAGGTATCCAATGAGTCAAGCTTGTCCTAATAAGATTTGTATAATGAAAGGTTATGTTGATTTAACATCAGGACAACATTATGCTAAAATAAATGATCATACAACATGGAGATGGCAAGGATGGAGTCATCCGTTAATTGCCCCAATTAAAACTCATTCAGTTCAAGTACATCATTTCAAATGGGACTCAACATCAATTGAGAGAGTATTGAATGTTGCAAACCTTAATGAAGATTATGCATTTTCAAATGAGTATTTTAAAATGTATAAAGAATTAAAAAAAACAAATTTTAAAATAGATTTAGTTAACTCGGAATACATGTTTGAATTAGGATTAACTAAACCAGAATTTAATAATTATAAAAATTGGAATAAATTAATAAATAAAATAGTATCAATATGAGTACGAGTAAAGATGAAAAATCAGGTCAAGACCTTGAATTAAGAAAAGTAAAAGCATTAGAAAAAATTGCTAATTCTTTGGATTCATTAACAATTTGGTTTGAAGAAATTGAAAAAGATGAGTGGAGTCAAAGAGCACAGTATTATTTAGCTGAGTTCCATAATAAAATAGTAAAAGGGGAAAAAGATATTGATGTCTCATAAATTAGGAGTTATAGTACCATATAGATTACGAAAGGTACATCTTGATATTTTTGTCGATAAAATAACCGAACATCTCAATAATCAAAATATTGATTTTGAAATAATAGTTGTTAATCAAGATAATGCAAAACAATTTAATAGAGGTATGTTACTTAACATTGGTTATTTATATGCTAAAAAATTAAAGTGTGATTATCTTGTATTTCACGATGTTGATATGATACCATCAGACGTTGATTATTCATATTCCCATGTTCCGGTACACTTAGCTACTAATTTCATCGATTACGAAAATAAAGAAACGGATTTACCTTTTGACACATACTTTGGTGGAGTTACCATGTTTCCAATTGAGTTATTTGAAAAAATTAATGGATATTCAAATAAGTATTGGGGATGGGGTTATGAGGATGATGATTTACTTTTTAGATGTGTTGAAAAAAATGTACCACTTGATATTTTGAAATATAAAAATCAAGGTAGAAAAGGTAATGTTCTTAGATTTTATGGTAAAAACTCTAAAGTTATTTGTGATAATGTAATTGATTTTAATTCAAGTGCAACATTTTATATTTCATTTTATCCAGATGACTTAGAATGTAATCATTTAAGAAAATCGGATGAATATACGGTATTCAGTGTACCAGGTTATGATTTTGCAATTTGTTATAATTCGTTCTCAAGATATAACTTCGCGGCCTTTGATTATAAACAAAATGTTTTATATGTTAACTCTAACATTAAAACAAATTATAAAACTAACATTATCGTTACATTAGATAGATTAGATAATGTTATTAAAGTTTATCAAGACGGTGAGTTTATTGGTGAAACTGAACCATTTAAAAAATTACATTTCTATAAAAAAGAACCTAAATTTTATTTAGGTGTTGGTAGACCTGATAGAGAGGGATTACAAAACTATTATAGAGGTATTATTGATTCTTTTGCTTATTATGATATTATTCTAAATGAAGATGAAATAAAGGAAATTGCAGGTAATGAAACAAACCTTTTAAATAATGATTTTGGTGAATATAGATCCTCAAATTCATTAAAAACATATTATGATGCTAATCATATTAGAAATTATAAATTAGTTGATTTATCAGGAAATTATAACGATGGTGTAATTGTAGATTGTGGAGTTGAGAATTTTAAATTTGGTGAATATAAAGAAATTAAAATACCATTCAGAAGAAAATCTGTTTTTATATTATTAGATCATGAAGCTAATGGATTTGTTGATAATCAATGGAAGGATGAAGCAACTAGATGGAATCAATTGAGGTATTATAATGAGGTATATAAAAATAAGATAATTGATGAAGGACTAAACGATTTGAAATTTAAAGAACATGGTAAAAATAAAACAGAAAAATATCTCCAAGTCAATATAGGGTTATGAGTCATAAGTTAGGTATATGTATACCATATAGAAATAGAAAAGAACATTTAGATGAATTGATTCCACATTTAACTAAACATTTAAATGAAAAAGGTATTGAACACACTTTTTATATTGGACATCAAATAGACGATAGGTTATTTAATAGAGGGGCAATGAAAAACATTGCCGCTCATTATGCATTTGAAGACGGATGTGATTACATTGCTTGGCATGACGTAGATATGATGCCCGATGTTGATGCCGATTATTCATACCCAATCGACACTCCAATACATATTGCCACAAAACTATCTAAATATAATTATAGTTTAGGATATGACCAATATTTTGGAGGAGTTATATTATTCACTAAAGAACAAGCGTATAAAACAAATGGTTATTCCAATGATTATTGGGATTGGGGTCAAGAAGATGATGATTTATTTTGGAGATGTTATTTTGAAAATTATACAACAGGTAGAGTTTATAAATCATATAAAGAAAAAACCGTTGCAAATTTTAATGGTAATAGTTCATTTGTATCAATACCAACAAATGAAAAGATAAGTCAATGTTTATCAGAAAATTATACAATATCTGTATTATTTAAAGCAGATCAACAACAAGAAAAAGTACCTATTTGGTTAGTCGGTGACCAAGATAAAAAATTTATTGAGTATCCAATTTTAAGAAAACATGAATCTTGGACTTGGGGATTATCTTTTAATAATTCAAGAACAGTTAATATGACTGTATTCAACAGAAATAATGGATATCATAATAATTGGGCAAAAAAGTTTGAGGGTGAGTGGACTTGGGTTACAGTATCATTTAATAAAAAGAAAATGGAAATGTATTTTTATGTAAATGATGAATTGATTACTAATATGGATGGAGTTAAAGAAAATAAACCTTTTTATATTGGTGAGGAATTAAAACCACATGATAAAATTAATCCATTTGTACTCGGATATTGTACTAATCAAAAAACAAATTATAAAGGTCAAATCGCAGAAGTAAAAATATATGACAAATACTTTAAAAGTTTGAACCCAATGTTTAGTAATTCAAAAAATTTAGTTTTACATGTCGATTTTCAAAATGGATTTTTAGAGAAGATTAATAATGTTAAATGTAAAAATGTTGAGGTTGAACTTACAAAAGAGAACATTAAAGTTGTTGAAAATATTGTACCATTTAGGAGAGAAGGTAAGTTTTTATGTTTACACCATGAAGATGAGGGATTTGTGGATGGAAAATGGAAAAAAGGAGAAACTACCGCAAGAAACGAAAAAAGGTTAGTAATGGAGATGCAACAAGGGTTAATTGACTATAAAACAGATGGACTAAAAAATATACTAGATATTTTGAATATTGATAATATTGATGTATCTTTATATGAGAACACCAAATTCATAAATGTTAAAATTAAATAATGGAAAATAACGATAATTTACAGGAATTTCAAAAGACAAAAGAAAAATTAGACTCTGTTGGGTGTGGTTTTTGTTTGGCTAAGTGGACACAAGTAACCATACACTTAGGTGCAGGATTAACACATTCTTGTCATCACCCTGTACAACATAAAATACCATTATCAGAATTAAAACGAAATCCTTCGGCTTTACATAATACTAAATTTAAGAAAGAAAAACGAAAGGAAATGTTGGAAGGTAAAAGACCTTCTGAATGTAACTATTGTTGGAATATTGAAGATAGTTCTAATTCATTTTCGGATAGGGTATTTAAATCGGCTGAACCGTGGTCAAGTGATCAGTTCGACATTATTAAAGAATCAGATTGGAGAAAAGATTACAACCCAAGATATGTAGAAGTTTCATTTTCAAATACTTGTAATTTTAAGTGTGCATATTGTGGACCTCAGTACTCATCTAAATGGGTTGAGGAAATAGAAGAGTTTGGTCATTATGATACAACAAATAGATTTAATAGTATTGAAGATTTGAAGAATAGAAATGAAATGCCATTAAAACAAACGGAACATAATCCATATGTGGAAGCGTTTTGGGAATGGTGGCCCGATTTGTTTAAAGACTTACATACATTTAGAATAACTGGAGGAGAACCATTATTAGCTAAAGACACATTCAAAGTGTTAGAGTATATTCAAGAACATTGGGAAGAAAATCCAAACATATCTTTAGCGATTAATTCTAATTTAGGTTCACCTGACGCTCTTATTGATAAGTTTATTGAAATTGCAAAAGATTTATGTGATAATAACAAAGTAAGAGAATTAATTATCTTCACATCGGTAGAAGGAGAAGATAAACAAGCAGAATATACAAGACATGGATTGAATTATGAAAAGTTTTGGACTAATGTAGATAAGATACTCACAATATTACCTAAAGTTACCGTAAACATTATGGCAACATACAATGCATTATCAGTATTCACATATAGTAATTTAATTGAAAGAGTATTCGAATCTAAAAAGAAATTTGCTAATAATGAAAGATATTGGGTCTCTGCAATTCAATTAGATACGTCGTATTTAAGATATCCATCTCATTTATCTGTTAAGATATTAGAACCAAAACATAAAGAATTAATTTTAGAATCGGCAAAGAAATCCCTTTATTATGGTATGACTGAATTTGTTAATGGATCTTATGGATTTTCAAATACAGAAATTCAAAAAATCAAAAGGTTATACGATTATGCCATTCATGAGGATGAATTCGACGTGGAATTAAATAGAAAAGATTTTGTTAAATTTGTTGACGAATTAGATAGAAGAAGAGGAACAAATTTCATTAAAACATTCCCTAAATTAAAAAAATTATATGATACATATAGAAAAAAATAAACCTTGGATATTTTATCCGTCAGTTCTTTGTGATACGTTTCCTGAAAATCCAGCAACAAAAGTATTGAGTGGTGAGTATAATTTTCAAATTGAAATGAAACTTACTTTATTAGATACGGTAGACAAAAATGGTACCGTCTTTGCCATATTACCAAAATACACAGGTTTAGATATTCACAAAAACTTATTATTTTTTACTGTTAAATTTGAAGATGAATCTTCTCAATTTTATCAATTCCCATTTCAAATTAGTGATGGAGTTGAAATTGATTTGAAATTAATACATATTTCTAAAACATATTTGAAAGTCTTTATAAATGATATAGAACAATTAAGTATAGATTTAAAACCATTAGGTTTATATGTTGATAATAATCCGTGTATAGTTTTTGGATCAAATAGTTTTTCACACATTGATGAAAATTCAAACAGTACCGAACTATATATGCATGAATTTAAAGTGTATGAGAAAAGTGAATTATTAGCACACCATACTTGTGATGAATTTATTTTTAATAAATCAGTAGATAAAACAGGAAATTTAAATTTCTTACATCATAAAATATTAGAATGTTAAACGAAGTATTCGATAATACAAGAAATAAATTAAACATGGTCGGCCATGGGTTCTGTTTAGCGAAATGGACTCAAGTTACTATGCACTTACATAATGGTACAACACACTCTTGTCATCATCCTAAACCACACAAAATTCCATTAGAAGAAATATTAACAAATCCAACGGCATTACATAATACTAATTTTAAAAAAGAAATTCGTAAAGAAATGCTTGATGATAAAAGACCTTTAGAATGTGACTATTGTTGGAACATAGAAAACGCATCACCGGCTTATTCAGATAGAACACTCAAATCGGCGGAACCTTGGTCAGAACCATATTTTGAAGATATTTTAAAAAACGGATGGAAAAAGAACTATAACCCAAAATATGTTGAGGTAAGTTTTTCAAATACGTGTAATTTTAAATGTTCATATTGTGGTCCTCAGTATTCTTCTAAATGGATGGAGGAAATTAATACTCACGGTCCATATAAAACAAGTACTAATTATAACGACATAGAATGGTTTAAGAAAGAGGATACAATGCCGTATTTGGTGTCAGAAATTAACCCGTATGTTGATGCATTTTGGAAATGGTGGCCCGATATGTATCAAGATTTACATACTTTTAGAATTACAGGAGGAGAACCATTGTTAAATAAGGATACATTTAAGATATTAGATTATATAATTGAAACCCCAACACCTAACAAAAAATTAAGTTTATGTATTAATAGTAACTTAGGAATACCTGAAAAATTATTTCAAGACTTTGTTGATAAGGTTGAAAAAATAATAGACCAAGAATTGGTACACGAATTTATAATTTTTACATCTTGCGATACTGCAGGTAAACAAGCTGAATATATTAGAAATGGTTTTGATTATAACTTATTTAAAGAAAGAATTGATTTCTTATTAGATAAATTCAAACCACTCACTATTGATATAATGTCTACTTATAATGCATTATCTGTACCAAATTATAAGTATTTAATTGAAGATGTTGCAGTTTTGAAAAAGAGACACCATAATCCTTATAGATATTGGGGATCTTCTTTATTATTAGACTCATCTTATTTAAGACATCCCTCACACCAAAGTGTAAAGATTTTAGATAAAAAATGGGTTTCATCTATTGATGAACAAATTAAATTAGTTGATTTTTATGAACAGGTTAGAACGGGTACAGTTGACGGATATGGATACACCGATATAGAAATAAATAAAATAAAAAGAATAAAAGATTGGTTAAATTCAGATTTAGATGATTTTGAATTAGATAAAAATAGAAAAGATTTTTATCAATTTATTACAGAACATGATATTAGAAGGAATACTGATTTCTGTAAAACCTTTCCTGAATTAGAAGAATTTTATAAAAAATGTAAAAATATATGATATTCAAAAACAAAACGGCGTTTACGATTAATAGATATACTAATCATAAAACAAATACTAAAAGTTATAACATATTAACTGACAATTTTATATTTGAAGCGACTTTTAAATTAACCTCTAAAAAATTAAAAAGTAAGGAGTACTGCGTATTAGCAAGAGAAGGGTATAATATGGGTATTTTTATTCAAGAATTTGATGGTGAGAATTATATTAAATGGGTATGGTGGGAAACCAATGAAAAAAACGAAGAAATATATAACGATATATTTGTACATACAAAATTAAATTTATCAACGTTTAATACCGTGAAAGTTATTAAAAAAGATAATCAATTTATAATGTATGTTAACAATGAGTTATATGAAACAAGAACATTAATTCATAAACTTTACGATTATAAAGATAAATATATTTTTATCGGTGCCGCCAATCCATTTTGTAAAAATAATAATCAATGTTGGTTTTACGGTAATATTAAAGATGTTAAAATTTATCATAGTAGTGATGAGATAATTGATAACCTATATTTGTGGTTTGATTTTGAGAAAACATCAAATTTTAAAACATTTGACAAATCAGGAAACGGTAATCACGGGGAAAAATATGAAACAATGGAAGAAAAAAGGAGACAAAGTGAAGAGTTTAATAAATTAGGTAGACCGGCTAAAATTAAATAAAATATGAGTTATGTTAGTTTAGATTTTTTGAAAGATAATTTTTTAGATCAAAAAATTGTTTTTTTTGACATAGGTTGTTGTAATTTATGGGACACTAAAGATTTTGTATCTGTTTTACCCGACGCAACTTTTTATGCGTTTGAACCCTTAAAAGATTATTATGAAATTAATCTTGTCCGTTCTGTTGAATATGGGGTTAATTTTTTTAATTACGCAATGAGTGATGTTGACGGTGAAATTTTATTTTATCCATCAGTAAAACAAGGAGAACAAGAACAACTACAATCAAGTAGTATTTTTAAACCAACAATCCGTAATGTTGTTTCATATGGCGAACCATACTTGGTAAAATCAGTAACAATTGAATCTTTTTGTAAGGAACATAATGTATCACCTGATTTTATACATATAGATGTAGAAGGTGCGGAATATAATGTATTTAAGAAATTAGGTGAACATAGACCAAAAGGTATGTGGGTGGAAATGGTTGGTTATAGATATTATCAAAATGGTAGAAATGGTATTGATGATATTGATTATGAATTAGATAATCTATTAAAGAGTTATGGATATGAAATAGCTTTCCAAAGCGATAACGATTCATTATATTTACATAAAGATGCAAATTTAAAAACAAGACAATATGTGTAAGAATAGAAAAAGTTGTCTTTTATGTACTTATAATTGTCAGTTTTAAATAGAAATATATAATTGACTAAAAAATTGAAATGATATGAAGATAGCCGCAATTGTATATGGAATGTATTGTAATTTAGAATTTGTATTTCCCACATGGAAATACATGTACGATTTAAATTGTGATATTTATCTTTCTACATGGAAAAAATCATATAGAGATAGTGTTAGTTTAAAAAAAATATCAGAACATGATGTGACCGAAGAAATGATCACTAACTATATAAAACCTAAAAATTTTGTATTATTAGATGAAAAATCATATTCATTTAAAAACGAGGTTAACAAAATAGAAAGGTGTATTGTTCATTGGGATAAATGTATGGAAATGATTAACAATAGTGGAATCAAGTATGATTACATTATGTTACATAGAATTGATAGTTACACACATCCAATTGATAGTAACATATTTTACAATTTTAATAAAACGGACAGGATTTACGGTATAAATGAAATTCAAGAAAATGAAGATGGTTCATCAAACATAGATCCCGCTTTTTTCTTTGGGACATTTGAAAACATAAAAAATCTTATTACCGATTTTCCACATCATAGTGTAAATTCACACGATATGACAGCTAAAAAAATAAAATATTTAGGGTTGTTTGTTGAACCAATACCCAATTTATTTATTGCACCTGTTAGACCGAATCTTATTGAATTAACAGATAAAGAGAAAATGTCCTATTGGGATATAACATCTAAATTTTTAGAATGGTAATTAATGATTAAACTTATAATATTTGATTTAGATGGTGTGTTAGTTGAGGGGAAAAAAATTCATTATAATACATTAAATCAATCTCTAAAAGAAATTGACGAGAAGTATGTAATTACTGAAGCTGAACATCTTTCAATATATGATGGATTAAAGACAACACAAAAGTTAGAATTACTTACTCAGAATAAAGGATTACATCCAGAATTTTATGAAGATATTTGGAATAGAAAACAATATCTGACCATTGATGCTATCTCCCAATTACAATCCGATTTAGAAAAGATTGAATTATTTAAAGAACTTCGTAACAGAGGATATAAGTTAGCATGTGCTTCAAACTCAATTAGAAGGTCTGTATTGGTTATGTTAGCAAAGATAGGTATAATTGAGTATATGGA
>B570J29032_109958917_pt1 | contig 16079 bp, 14 predicted proteins | sample LakMenEpi16Nov12_FD_29032 | JGI IMG/M metagenome (IMG submission 29032) | reverse complement strand
GATTCCAACTTTGGCATGGACATACTACAGTCCGATTGTCTCTCGACTGGCCGATGGACTGGCATGGCTTGGACAGCCCATCTTGCGACTGCTGTCCACGGCACCTTGGTTTCGTCAGCAAGATTTTTTCGTTTATGGCCCGCAGCGGTCCAGTAGTACCTAGTCGCCGGTCTCAACCGGTCGGCCAGGCTCACTACTCCAACCGCTCCAAGATCCCACATAGACTCGCGGCCTGGGTAGTCCCGCCATTTCTGCTGCAAGCACATTATTGCATGCGGTGACACCCGAGCCACAGTAGCAGATCGTTTGGGCGTCAAACCCTGCCTGGCCAAATCGAAGCGCCAAGTCAGACGTTTTCTTGAAGTAGTTGCTAACGTCCTGATAGTTGTCGCCCAAAAAGAGGTTTCTAGCGCCTGGAATGTGCCCGGCTTGGGGGTCGATTGGTTCGACATCCCCACGAAATCGCTCAGGGGCTCGTGCGTCAACGACTTGGCCTCCACTGGCCAAGTGATTGGCAACTTCATCAGCAGTCACGATCTCGTGGCTGGGCCATTCTACAGCTTGTCTTTGCACTTCCCTCCACGTTGGTTGGGTGGTTTCCAGCTTGGTATTGGGAACCTGATCCTGCCAAGCTTGCAGGCCGCCATCCAGTAGAGCTGCCTGCTGACCCAAGATGCGCAACATCCACACCATCCGGCCGGCAAATCGTCCTCCAACCGCATCGTAGGCTATGACCACATCGTCGTATGAAACACCCAGCTTGCCCAACGATTCCGCAAAAACTTGAGTTGTCGGCAAGGGATGTCTTCCAACAATCGGCCCAGCAGGCGCAGCAAGATCGCGGTCCATTGAAACGTACCGTGCCCCCGGGATATGGCCTCTTAAATAAGCTTGGTAGCCATCCGAGCCATCCAAGGCATAACGCACATCACACCAGATGTATTTCCAGGTCGATTCCAATACTTGGGTTAACGTAACTATGGGTGGTATCAAGCTAGTTTGCTCCACATTGGGGTGCTGAAAAACGGAATCGTTGCGAACTGCCGTCCGATTGTTCAATCCAGAGTCGAGAGTGAAGGTGCCCGCTAAGTTTCTTCTGATTTGAACAAAGGCCAGGCAAAGGAACTGGTCAAAGGAATTGTTCGACCGGTCTCTTGCGATTGCCTGGCAGCCGTCATGATCTCTACGACATGCAGAGCGTGCTCAGGAGTAATTCGCGAAGCTGCGCCAGTGGCTAGGCAAGTGGCAATGTGCGATGCTCCCTCTTGCCAGGTGAATCCTTGTGATTGCGTACAGTGACGCTGCAATTTGGGCTGCTGCAGCGTTGCCATGTCAACTCCATGAGGTTTCCAATCGTAACCGATCAGATGCATCGCTCCGCCGGTGCCAATGATGTTCAGAGTACTCCGTGTTTTCCCAGTACCTTCGTGACCATGCGGTTCAAAATAGTTGAATCCACATTGGACGTGCGAAATGCAGCCTCCGCCATGATCCATCAATAGCGACGCATTGTCCTCTGCCTTCACCGTAATTTGTCCCTTGTCCTTCACGGTGCGAGTTGGTGTCACGATCGACAACATCGCGCTAATCGACTTGGCTGGTCCTAATATGCCGGTCAGCGTAGTCAAGTTATACACGCCTAGATCGGGTAAACTGCCACCGCCTGTCTCGTAGAAGAAAGCGCTCCAATCAGGCCCCAGATGTCCATAGTAGGCATGAGCGGCAACGGGGCGGCCTACGCGTCCATCAACGACGGCTCGAGCCATGAACTCGAACTGCGGACTGTTGACCATCGCCGGAGCACCCCATAGACCGACACCCTTTTGACTAGCCAGTTGCAGCAAACCCTGTCCAGCAGAGAGCGAATTGGCAATTGGCTTTTCACTCCATACATTTTTTCCTGCTTCCAGTGCGATGCGATTCAGGGATTCATGCTGCTGCATGTCGGTTGTGTTGACCAACAAATCAAACGGCACACCAGCCAGCATTTCATGGATATGTCCGTAGTGATGCGATACGTTAAATTGCGTTCCGCGCTGTTGGGCTCGCTCCGGTTTGATGTCGCACACAGAAACCAATTCGACATGTGGGCAGGAACGAAGATCAGTCAAATAGGTTGCAGAAACATTGCCGCAGCCGATCAAACCGACTCGAATCTTCTTCTGCGGCGTGGTCGCCAGCAATTGATGACTGGCCGCAGTTGCAATCGCCGTGGTCGCGGTTGCCGACTTGAGGAAGCCTCTACGATGTTCCAAATGGTCTACCATGCTTGATACTCCTGAGAAAATCAGATTCTTGCGGCGGGCCGGCGGGTTTTCATTCTATTAAATTTCAACAGTTCTTGTTCATCGCTGGACTATCGATAGCTGAAACCTAACGGCGCTGTGGGTTGGCACGGGCCACCAGGACCGCGCGGCGTGGCGCTGGGTATCCTTCGATCGTTTTGCGGTTATCGCTTGGATCAAGAAAGTCTATCAATGACTCAAATCGCATCCATTGCGTAGGCCGCTGTTCGCCTGTCGTAGTAGTGGTTACGTCCAACACCTGGATCTCGCGGAACCCGGTGCGCTGAAGCCATATCTCCAGCATCGAAAGACTGGGAATGAACCACACGTTCCGCATTTTAGCATAACGACTTTGGGGGACTAATACGTCGGACTGCGATTTTTCGATCACCAGCGTTTCTAACACCAGTTTTCCATTGGGCTGAAGAGTCGAATGTAGAATTTGCAAATGCTGAATCGGATTGGGGCTATGATAAAGAACCCCCATTGAAAAAGTGACATCAAAAAAGTGGAGATTGCGAGGCAAGTCGGTATCAGCTAGCGGCACCACAAATTGTCGTTCTGGCTCAGGTGCGTAGCGACGAAATAGCTCGAACTGGACCAGCGGCAGCATGAATGGTTCACAGCCCAACACCCAGTCTGCTCCAGACTGTATCATTCTCCATCCGTAGTAGCCGTTTCCACAACCAACATCTAAGATTCGTTTCCCGCTGAAATCCAAATGTCCTGCGAAACGGTCCCACTTCCAATTGGATTTCCATTCCGTGTCTATTTCTTGACCCAAAAAATGGAACGGCCCTTTGCGCCAAGGGTGTAGTTTCATCAGAGTTTCACGCAATTTCTCTTGCGGCACCGACTCCAGCGTACTCGTATCCCGTGGCACGACCGCTACCGCTTGGTCCAACATCTCTAGCTGAGCGGAAATAGTGGGAAGTTCGTTCCAAGCTTGCTGCCAGCCCTGTAAGTGGCCATCGCGCTGGTAGCTAAACCGCTGATGACACCGCTTCTGTACGACGTCAGCCAGGTGGGGCAGTTCTAGCCTGCGCAAGTGATCTAGCAATGGCTGACGATCTAAGAACTGTACTGACATGAAAAAGCAATCGCTAGTTTTTAACTGCCAGTATGGAAGCAAAATTAAAGCACTGAAACCAGGGCACGACTTGTTGAAAACCAACTTCCATCAATCGCTGGCAGTGAGTGCTTAGAGTCTCAGGAACCAGAACGTTTTCAATCGATGCTCGCTTCTGGGCAATTTCCAATTCGCTGTAGCCATGAGCACGTTTGAAATCATGGTGCAGTTCAGTCAATAATTGCTGTTGATAGGGATCTTCAAAACAGATTTTTTCGCTGACCAATAGCGCGCCGCCGCTTACTAGCGACTGATAAATTTGCTGAAGCAACTGAGGGCGGTCTGGCAGCGGTACAAACTGTAAAGTTAGATTCAACACTACAAACGAAGCGTTGGTCATGGCCACTTCACGCACGTCGGCTTGTTTCGCGATAATCCGGCAGCCCGTAGGATTGACCGACTGCTGCTCCAGTAAAAGCAGTAACTTGTCAATCATTGCCGCAGAACTGTCGATCGCGTATACCGTGCAGTCTCTAGGGACTTGAGGACTGATCAACCGCGAAGCGGCGCCTAGTGAGCAGCCCAGATCGTAGATGTTCGTGCCTGGGGTAGCAAATCGCGCGGATAGTTGCTCGATCATTGCCAGGATTGAGGCGTAACCTGGCACAGAACGAGAAATCATGTCGGGGAAAACTTCGACTACCTGTTCGTCGAAGGCAAAATCGCCAATTCGCGATTGGGGCAATACAAAGATGGAATCGCGGCTCACTGCTATCTTACAATTCTGGTTCAATTGTAGCGGACATGCTGCCCGAACATTTAGTTGCCAACGGGTCGCGTCCAAAGGAGTGAATCTGTTCCTGCTTCAGCTCGGCATGTTCTTTGGTTGTAGTCAGCAGAACGGCGCGACCTTTCAAGTGAACTTCCTTGGCTAGTTTTAAACCTTTCTCCAGCGGATGCCCAAACAGCACCTGGCACATGTGAATCACATACGGAAAAGTATGATCAGAATCGTCCCACAGGATCACATGATATCGGGGCTGTCGCTTGGGCTTGGATTTTGCCGTTTGGCGCTCGACGACAGTTTGGTTTTCTGGTTCGGCTACAGCGTAGTTGGTGTGGGCCATAATTTCTCACCTGATACCTGCCATTGGTCTGATCACGACAAAAACCTTAAGGAATCTCGAGTCGTTCAGCGGTTGTTCATTGAGGAAACTTTGCCCAACTGGCAACATGAGTACCCAAAGACGAATCCCGCTAGCCGCGATCTAACGTTATATTGTTTCGATCGATATTATTGTAACCCCTAACCGGGGGCATTGGACAAGCTTCTCTGGGGCAATAATCAGAAAGTTTTGGAAGAAAATGAGCGACCTGAAGGCGATTGACCGGCAAATTCGGCAAAGTCAAAGCGATCACTTACAGCTTCTCAAAGAACTGCTGCGGATTCCAAGCGTCAGCGCCGATCCCGCCTACCATTCATCCGTTCGCAAGGCGGCTCAAGCGGTGCATAAGGCTCTGGAAAACGCAGGCCTAGCCGCTGAGTTGATTGAAACCAACGGACCACCACTTGTTTACGCCGAAAGCCCACCGGTGCCTGGCAAGCCTGTGGTGCTGGTTTACGGGCATTACGATGTTCAGCCGCCAGATCCGCTTGATCTGTGGGTTACCCCCCCCTTTGAACCGACCGAGCGAGACGGCAATTTGTACGCCCGGGGAGCCACGGACGACAAAGGTCAGATGCTGACTCATATTCACAGCGTAGCTTCATGGGCCGCCGCCGGACAAGCTTTGCCTTTGCAGATCAAGTTTTTGATCGAGGGAGAGGAAGAGGTCGGCAGTGAGCAACTGGGTGGCTATTTGTCTGACCCCAAAGCGGCTGAAAAGTTAGCTTGCGATGTGATTGTCATCAGTGATTCTTCCCAGTATGCCAAGGGAAAGCCGGCTATCACCTACGGTCTGCGTGGTATCGCCTATTTCGAACTGCGATTGACTGGACCCAAGCAGGATTTGCACTCAGGCAGTTTTGGTGGAGCGGTGACTAACCCGGCTAACGCTTTGGCGCGAATGATTGCCAAGTTGGTGGATGAACAAGGGCGAGTTCAATTGCCTGGATTTTTCGACAAAGTTTTGCCTATTGCTGCGTCCGAAAGACAAGCTTGGCATCAGCTTGGATTTTGTGACAAACACTTTGCTGAGCAGTTGGGCGTTACTGCGCTGACTGGAGAAGCCGGGTATTCGACATTGGAGCGCCGCTGGGCTAGGCCCACGTGTGATGTGCATGGCTTGTGGAGCGGCTATCAAGGTGAAGGTGGAAAGACTATCATTCCAAGCCAAGCCGGTGCAAAAATCAGTTTTCGTCTGGTCCCCAACCAGGATCCGGCAGAGGTGGCTCAGCAATTCCAGCAGTTTGTGACAGCCAATACCCCTGCGGGGGTATTGGCTCAGCTAATCGACTTGCATGGTGGTTGTGGAGTCGTGGTCGACCCCAATAGTCCCTACGTGGCAGCAGCACAGCAGGCTATTACCGATGGGTTTGGGCAGCCGCCAGTCTTGATTCGTGAAGGCGGATCGATTCCCATTGTGGCTCAAATGGTACGAATTCTCAACGCAGACGTGTTATTGCTGGGATGGGGATTGGATGACGACGGAGCCCACAGTCCCAATGAAAAATTCTGTTTAGACGACTACTACCGAGCCATTCATGCCAGCAGTTACCTGTGGCACTACCTGTCAAATGTAGAAAATTAATCAAGTCTTGGAGTGAAAGCAAGAAATATGTTGGATCGCAAATTGGTCATTGATTCGGTCGCACTGATCAAGCAGAACTGTCAGGCGCGTGGCGTGCAAGTGGACGTCGACCGCTTGGTCGAACTAGAAGCTTTGCGAAAAGCGAAGTTGGCCGAAGCCCAAGAACTGAATCGGCAGGCCAATGAAGTTAGTAAGGGCATTGGCAAAGCCCAGTCAGCCGAACAGCGTGAGCAACTAAAAGAGCAGGGCAGGGTGCTGCGCGAGCGAAAAGATGCCGCTCAAAGTGAACATGATCGACTGGATGTTCAGGTCCTAGAGTTGTTATCACATATCCCTAACTTGACACATCCTCAGGCACCCGTGGGAGCGGACGATAATGCTAATCTAGAAGTCGCACGAGGCAAAACGCCTGTGCCGCAATTTGATTTTCCGGCCCGTGATCATCTGGAATTGGGCCGACTGCACGACATGATCGATTTTGAATCCGGCGCGCGAGTCGCTGGGGCGGGATTTTATTTCCTGCGCAATGCGGCTGTGTTATTGGATTTGGCTCTACAACAATTTGCCGTCACAGAACTAGTCAAGCGTGGCTTTACGCCAATCAGCACCCCCGATGTCGCCCAGACTCAGATTCTGCAGGGGATTGGCTTTATGCCTCGCGGTCCTGAGACTCAGATTTACTCGATAGAAAACACCGATCTAAATCTAGTTGCCACCGCCGAAATCACCTTAGGAGGGATGCTGTCGGATCAAATACTGGACGCCGACGAATTGCCTTTGAAAATTGTGGGAATCAGTCACTGCTTTCGCACAGAAGCAGGGGCTGCCGGACGGGCATCGAAGGGTCTGTACCGCGTTCATCAATTCACCAAGATCGAAATGTTTGCCTTTACCCTGCCAGAACAAAGCGATGCCATGCACGAAGAACTCAGACAGATCGAATGCGATCTATTTGATTTGTTGGAGATACCTTACCGAGTCGTCGATACGGCGACAGGTGACTTGGGCGGACCCGCTTATCGCAAATATGACTTGGAGGCCTGGATGCCGGGACGTGGGGATGGTGGACAGTGGGGTGAGGTCACCAGCACGTCCAACTGCACCGACTATCAGGCGCGCCGTCTGAACGTGCGTTTTAAGCACAAGGCAGAAAAGGGGACACATTTTGTCCATACGCTCAACGGAACCGCGATCGCCATCAGCCGAGCCTTGATTGCGATCTTGGAAAACAATCAGAGGGCCGACGGTACCATTCGAGTGCCCAGTGTGCTTCGACCTTGGGTGGGTGCTGATGTGATCGGTCGACCAGTTGCCGCTGGCTGATCGTTGCCAGTCACCGCCTGTTGTTCTTGACAGTTTATTTAGATGCGATAGCGCCGATGGGTATGCATTGTTTTGAAGTGTTGATGGACGGCAAGTTGCCGGGTACGCTGCCGTCGGTCGTCGCCGTTGTGGGTGACGATCACTTCTTGGGTTGCGAGACGATAACGGCATTGCTGCGACTGTCTAATCTGGAATCCGCTGGCATTCGCAAGTTTGAGGGAGACACGTGTACCTGGGGGCAGATACACGATGAACTAGCTAGTTTTTCCTTGTTCGATCCTGATGCCATGCGAGCAGCCATCGTGACATCTGCCGGTAAGTTGATTCGCGACTCACGCAGTCAGTTGGAAAACTGGTGTGAATCCCCAGGCGAAGGTTCCCTGCTGATCCTGCAAGTCGATTCACTACCCGGAACCACGAAGCTCCATAAGGCGATAGACAAGCGAGGCTGGGTGATCGATGCGGGGCTGCCCACCGATAGTGCCCGCAGCAAAGCGCCCAGCATTAGTAAGCTCAAGCAGTGGATTCAGTGGTGGGGCAAGTCTCGACATGGCATTCAGCTCAAAAGCAATCAGTCCGCTATGGTGTTGGATGCGGTTGGTCCAATCTGTGGCGTGTTGGATCAGGAGCTAGCAAAACTGGCGCTGTATGCTGACGATGCGGGAACGCTGAATGATGCTGCCGTTCGGCAATTCGTTGGCACTTGGTCTACGCGGACTGCATGGGAAATCGCTGACGCCGTGATGGATGGTAAAGCCGCCGAGGCACTTGAGCAATTGGCCCGCGTGTTTGCAGCCGGTGAACACCCCGCAGCGGTCTTGCCACAGATCGCTTGGAGCTTAAGACGCTACGGAATAGCCGCTCAGCTTGTCCTTCAGAGTCGCCGCGTTGGGCGTCCCTTTGGTGCCCACGAGGCGGTCAAGCAGAGCGGCTTTTGGGGTGCTGAACTTCAACTGGCTCCACAACGCCTGCGCAGATTGGGGCTCGAAAGAGCCTCAAAAATCTTGGCTTGGCTGGCTGAGTTGGATCTTAAGCTCAAAGGTAGTCATTCGAATGTCGATCGCGCGATTTTTGCAATCGATGAACTGTGCTTACGGTTTTCAGGAGCGGCATCGAAATAGTTCGGTAGACTAAACACTACCTTTTGAGCGAATCGCGAATTTCTCTCAGCAGCAAGACGTCCTCGGATGGTTGAGCCGGTGCTGCCTGCTGCTCTTTCTCAAAGCGCTTCTTAGCGTTATTGATCATCTTGACCACGATGAAGATGGCAAAAGCAATGATGGTGAAGTCAAAAACAGTCTGCAGGAACGGACCGAGGTTGATCAGCGGATAAAGCTGCTGTTCTAGAATCGGCTGGCCATCTTTCATTTCCATGGTTCCATCGGGCTTCAGCTTTGGAGCCAACGTATTGACCTTAAACGCAAATTCGTTGAAATTCACTCCAGACCTAGAAGTCAGTAGATTTAGCGGAGGCATGATGATGTTGGCTACCAACGAGCTGACAATCTTGCCGAAAGCACCGCCAATCACCACACCAACCGCGAGGTCAATCATGTTGCCTTTGACGGCAAACTCACGAAACTCTTTCAAAATACTCATCTTTGTCTCTTCAATAGCTCGGGCCTAAAAGCAAAACGAAACGCTTAGGGAAGTGTTTCCTACGTAGGCTGAATGTCAAAAAACAAGTGGTGGCCGACGCGTAATTATTGGCTCAAGTATTCGCCTGACTTTGCTTCAGGCGATACAATCAGAATAGATTGTGAGGATTCGGCTCAACCCCAGTCGGAACGACAGAAGGACGGTGGTCGAAGTCGCTTTCGTGTGCAGCGATTGGGGTACAGGAGCCAGTAGTCATAACCCCTGGTGTGACAAGATTTTAGAGACTGACGAATAAAACTTGGCAATCCATTTGCAGGCAACTACCAAAAATGTTATGTTAATTTGGTTAGAATGCAATGAACTGCTCCGAATATCCGAAGCAGTAGAGACTTACTTGAAGTGCCGATAAACAGACAACTACCCGCCTATTTCCCACCGTTGGTGCCTCCTGTCTATGCCCAAATATAAAGCTCCTCCAGGACGTGGTTCGTGGCGGCGTTTGCCGCAGCTTGTGCAACAAAGAGTGCTGACCGAGTGGAGGCTCAAGAAGCAGGGTATGAACTTTCGCGCAGACAATCCCAATGTCTGTTCTAGGGCGTACGCCAGAATGAGCGACGACGAGTTCGCTGCGATCAATGCTTGCCAAGAGTGGGCAAACTGGCGGATCATCCCACGATTGGTCACTCGAATTCAGGATCAGGGACCATGGTCTGTCATCGACTTGGGCTGTGGCCAGGGTGTATCGACCGAAGTACTGGCTTGGTATAGCCCTGCAAACAGCCATTTCTTAGGATACGATCTGTGCGAGACTGCGCTATCCAGAGCCAGCTTGCGAACATACTCACACTCCAGCGGGCAAACGGCAAAAGTCAACTTCCGACGGCAGCAGATCGACCAAACTTGGCAGGATGCTCAGGGGCAACCTATCGCTGATGGGTCGATTACCTTGGTTAACGCCAGTGGAATTATTGGACATCACCTGAGCAGCGAATGTGTCCAATCTTTGGTCGCTGAATTGTCTCGCGTGCTGGCTTTTGATGGTTGGGCACTGCTAGACGTTGGGCCGCATCGTGGTCGTCATGAGCTTTCTCGCCTGATGTCGGCAGCAGGATTTTCCTGCCAACGTCGAGCCAGAAGTTGGTGGTTAGACCCGTGCGGTCAGTTGGCATTTCGTCGGTCTACGGTGGCGAAGCCCTCTCGGTTCAAACCGCTGACAAGGCGAGGTGCTAACCGGGATAACTTTAATCCATCGCTTGCTTCTCGCAATTGGACGCAGGTACACTGCGGATCACACAATTCGGTAGATGCCAACAACACTTGATTCAGGATGGGGCAATCGGTAACCTTCACGGTATTACAGTTTCGGTAGGATTGATTTCGACTTTTTATCGACACTATCTTTGTCAGGCAAGGATGGCGGGAAGCCATTAATGCGACGCCAGATCTCATATCCAAGTGGTACTTCATTTAGCAAGATCCAACCGTTAACGCGTACTCCTTGTCTCAAAAATTTGGACTCGGGCCATCCTTGATCGTGCGATAGGTGATTATCGGGAACAACCAGTACACGGAAGTTGCCGTTTCCATCATCGGTTGGGAATAGCCGATTGACCGTACCACCGAAGGTACCGATTGCGACTGATGGCCAACCTACGAACTGCACCGCTGGCCAGCCTTCAAACTGCAGTCTGACAGGTGCCCCCACTTGAACTAGCGGCATATCGTTGCCACTGACCAACAGTTCGACGGCCATATCTGAAGTGTGTGGCACAATGACAAACAGCGGTTCGCCCTCCTTGATAGCATCGCTGCCCTCACGCCCGAACCATTGTTGGATAAATCCACTTCGCGGCGCAATAATTTTTAGTCGCAGCAGTTCTTGGCGTTTGACCTCAAGATTGGCGAGATCTTGTTTCAAAGACTGTAGCTTAACTTCATAGTTAAGCTTTTTATTCTCTGCTTCTCGATTCTTGATCTCTATATCCTGCTGCTCAGACTCGAGTGCTTTCAGCTTCGCTAAGTAATTGGCATGAGCCTCTTCTACGGCTTTCTTGGCCTTTTCTACTTTTCGCTGTTGAGTTTTCTCGTCTTGCTGCTTGCCCACAAGTTCTTCCTGAGAAATGATCCCCTTTTGGTAAACCTTTTCTGCAATCGAACGTTTGTTGCTGTAGTTGACCAAATCCGACTCAAGGGCCTCCAGTTCACGTTGCGATTGTTCCCATTTGGCAAAAGCTGAGGTACGCTCTCTATCCAGTGATTCAGATAACATCGCACCACCGGATCTCTGCAGCTTAACCTGTTCCATGGCAAAACTGAGACCCTGTTCTTCAGTCGCAAGTTTCAATTTGACAGCTTCGATCTGTGACTCCAGTAGCTGTGCCTCACCTGCGGCGGTAGGCTCTAGTTCGATCAAGACTTCTCCTTGTTCAACCGACGACCCTTCGCGTAGGTCTGGTCGCACCCATTTCACGATGCCTTGAACGGGGCTCTTGAAGATCTGTGCCCGCTGTTGAGGGTTCTTAGCAAAAACTTGCCCTGTGCCGGCTGAAGTCTGTTGCCAGGGAACGAAAAACAAACCGATGGTAGAAAGCGCTAGTGCAAGTAGGGTGATTCGCCCTGCTGTGCGAATCCAACGACTGCTTTTGACTAAGTCGTATGCCGGAAAATCTTGCAAGCTTTTCGCTGAAAAGGGTAGCACCGGTTCAAGCCTCCAAGTGTATCTGATCGTCACAACGATTGGCAATCGAGGCGCTGCCGGTTGTCAGAATGATGGTACAAGTTGCCTTTTGTGATTTCAAAAAGCCCATCAGTTCCTCTTGGTCGGCAGGCGACAAGTGATCCATAAGGTCTTCAATCAACAACAATCTGGGCCCAGCCGCCACTGCTTGTGCAATCATCAGTTGGTGACATTGCAGTTTTGTTAAAGGAAATCCACCGGTTTGTAGACTTGTCAGTAGACCTTGTGGCAGATTGGCGAGTTGTTTCCATAAACCGACTTGCTCTAACACTTCGCGACATCGATTTTCGTCGATGCCCTCTCGCTGCAGGGCAATGTTATCTAGAATTGTACCAGCAAATATCTTGGCTGGAGCTGCATAACCCATCAAGCGACCTTGCTGACAGCCGACAGCCTGCCGCTCCAGCTCGACGCCCTGAATCGATACTTTCCCACTGTCCGGTGTCAGAGTGCCTGTCAGTACCTTCATGACCAACGAACTGTACTGGTGTGTCACAATAGCCAACATGGAGCCAGCAGGAATTCGGCATGGTTCCAAAGTCATTTGTTGAGTGCCGTAGTGAGTGACCATCCTTGTCCACTCCACCTCCACCGGTTCCGAATATAACTTGGGATTCGGATGCTCTTGAGTTGTTTGTAGATCCAGCAAATGTCCAATCTTGTCCATGCCCGCCATGAGGTCATAGAATTTCTCAATCGATTTTCCCGCCTTGGTGAATGCGGCCAAAACCATGGTTACCACAAGTTCACTGGCAACCAATTGCCCTAAAGTTAGTTCACCATGAATCACTAGCCAACCACCTAGTCCCAGCAGCGCGGTCAGAGCAAAAGCGTTCACGCCGGCCGCAAAAGCGATTTGTCGAATGTAGACGCGAAAGTGATTTTTTCTCGCACGCACGTAATCGGCTGCCAACAGGCTCGACCTAGAAATGGCCAGCGCGCGTCCTCCGTTGATCTGAAATGCCGAAGGCGTATCCAGTACGTCTTGTAACCAGTGAACCGTACGATATTTGGTCGCAGATTCTTGAATCGAAGTCCGCACGCCACCCCATCCCAGTCCCCATGTCACCAGAGTCATCAGAGTGATGAGAATGACGTCAAATCCCAATAGAAACGGATGATAGAAACCGAGTAAGCAAAGCCCTATCAGACTGATCAGGATGATCGAAATACCATCCAATAGAAGCACAGCAGTGGCCTTTTGAATCGTCATGATATCAAATAAGCGATTGGCCAATTCCCTGGGGTAGATGCCCACCAGTTGCGATCGCGCGACCTGCGGAAAGCGATGGGCTAAATCACCCACAATGCGAACAAACTGACGGCGCTGGACCACCTCAACGACTAAGGCTTGCAGAACACTCAGGATGGCCTGGAAAGAAAGTGATACCAGCAAAACCATGGCCAAAATGATCAATGGCTGCAAATAAATACCCCAACTGACTACGTTGACCAGTGCCTCGACAGCTAACGGAGAAACCAAGCTTAGGATGCTGGCGACCAAGGAGAAGACCACTATTGCGGCCAAATCCTTACGTTCCAGCAGCAGCATCCTGACGAATCGGCGAAGCGGCGGCGGGTGGTTCGTTGTCGCGTGGGAGGTTTTTAAGTCTGGCTCACCCAAGGATGCACTCCAGTAAGGTATCTCTAATCTTTTTGCAGAATCTACTATTAATAAATTACGAATAGTGAAATATATTTCGTGTTACAATATTCGTCAATGCAGAGTCGGAAGGATTAGGCTATAATGCTTTCATGAAACAGTTTTCGTGATTATCAAGCCCCTTAAGGCATGAAGCAGGGGCACTCGAAGGAACTTTTACACGGGATCAATGATGCCGAAGAAGCCATTGCCAGCCTCAACTACCAAGTGGACATTTCTAACCAACCATACACATGTCCTTGCGCTTCTGCACACTCGGCGGGATCTTGTACTCAGACAGGTCGCGGTAGAAGTGGGGATTACGGAACGAGCCGTACAACGGATTATTAGCGAATTGGAAGAGGACGGTTATTTGGAAAAACATAAAATTGGCCGTAGAAACGAATACCGAGTTGTTCTCGATCGACCGCTACGGCATCCGATCGAGTCTCACAGGAACATTGGAGATTTGCTAAACTTGGTTAAACGCAAATAAATGGCTGCTCTTTCCCCCTGACGCTTTACTTCACATCGTTCCGCTTTTGCCAGTCTTCTTGAAAGTTCTTTGGGGCAGGTTGCTCAGCTTTCGGCATATCGCCTGGCCCTAAACGCTTAGATTCAGGCAGATTCGCGATATTGAGCGACTGCTCTAATGGGTCCAGTCCCAGGGCGGCCTGCATGTTGGCTAAACTAACAAACCAGTCGCGCTGAGCATCGACCACCAAGATCTCCACTTCTGCAGCTTTCGTTTCCAGGATGTTCAAGTAAAGCAAGTCGGCATACCCCATTTGAAACGCGTAGCGATAGCCCGTCAGTGAGTCGAAGGCAGCTTCCAAAGCGTCTGTTACCTGCGTCAGTCGACTCGTGGTCAAATCCAAGGCGTTGTGTGCCGTGCGAAGTTCGATGGCAATTTTGTCGCGTTGGAGAGTCGTTTTCTGTTCGATTTGAGCAAGTTTTGCTCCGGTTTGCTGGACCTTACCTAACGCCCCGCGTCGCTGAATGGGCAGATCACCTCGCACGCCCAGAACCAGTTCCAATTGTCCCTTGTCGTTTTTGCTTGAAGCTGGTTGTCCGACATCTTGTGCCGCTTCGGCTAGTAAATCCAAATTTGGCAGAATTTGGTTATTTGCTAACTGTCGGTCTAAACGGACGTGCTGTGCTTCGATGGCAAGCACGGCTAATTCTGGACGTCGTGACAATGCGGCCTGATAGTCCTGAGCAAAATCGGCTGGCGGTAAATTTTCGATGACAGGGAAGTGTAGCGGCAACCAGGCGTCGTCTGGTATCAGCGCCACTCCGGTAAGATCTCGCAAGAAGAGCGACAATTTGAAAGCAGCTTCACGATATTTCTGTTCTGCTTCGATTTTCTTGCTGGTTCTTTCGGCTAACAATTGTCGATTGAAGACTACATCAATTTGAGCGAACTTACCTGCTTCGGCACCCTGTTCAAATTGCTGCTGGCGGTCTTGTGCCAGTTCGACCAGTTCCTCTTGAGCAACTAACCTTGCTCCGGCAGCAACCCATTCCCAGTAAAGTAGCGCCGCCTCGCGACTGCTGTTCAGCAATTGGGTCTGTACCTGTGGTCCAACGGCCCGCTGAGCCAGCCCGGCCTGAAACACGGCGACTCGTTGAGGATCGATTGCGCGTCCTTGCAACAACGGCAAGCCAAACCCCAGGCTGAACTCGCCGCCCCGCTGCGTCTCTCGTTCCAAATACCAAGGTTGATACTCGCCACGTCCAATGCGATATCCGGCCGACACGTAGCCGCCCCACCAAGTCTGACGGTAGACACCTATCCCATGTCGGTAATTTCTATAGAAGCCTGTGGGCTCTGACAAAGACTGAGCTTGTAGCCGAGTGTCATAAGCCCCCATCGCACTGGTGGCCATGCCGCCAGCCACTCCGGCTTCCAATCGAGCCTGTTCAATTATTGGGAAATAGCGGTAAACGCTGGCAATCACATCCGCTAATGACAGCTTCTCGGCCCTTGAGTCTTGATTGCTCAGCCCCGTGTCCAGGGTGTTGTCCTGCGGAAGCGAAGGAGGCGGTACCGGCTCTGATAGCCCAGTTGCAGACTGTGAAGGAGACGGCAGTGGTTGTGTAGTTTGTTCGGTGCTGGGCAAGTCAGAGGAAATGTTTGGCAACATCTCCTGTTGCACGACGGCAGCCTCCTGTACGAACTGACCGACCGGCACCTGGCCAAACAAATCGTTTGACAAGCACAGCGCAGGGACAATTCCAAGATAAAAGAGGCTTCGATTCATACCTAACTCAGGAGAAAAATCAAATCGAACCATTCACGGCCTGATTGCAAACTTGCCAAAAATAGCAAGCATTACTTCATTCAAAACTATGCACAGCTCATTTATCGGCACAGAGTGTGAACTAGCCTGTGGAAAAGATCTGGCGGGATAGCTCAAATCAGCACAGAAATTGGCTCGACTATCCAAGCTGAATCGGCTGTGGAGAAACTTTCCAGATATTTTGGCAATATTCCTTAATGGAACGATCCGATGAAAACTTGCCCATTCTAGCCGTATTAAGAATTGACATTCGAGTCCAATGGTCAGGCTGCTGATAGATTTGATCGACACGCTGTTGGCACTGGTCGTACGCAGCAAAATCGGCCATCACCAAAAAGGGATCGTGATACAGCAAGTTATCAACTAACGG
>B570J29032_109958918_pt1 | contig 16093 bp, 14 predicted proteins | sample LakMenEpi16Nov12_FD_29032 | JGI IMG/M metagenome (IMG submission 29032) | reverse complement strand
TGACAGAACAACTGCAACATATCGACCAAAAATTGTTCGAAATTCTCGAAAGAGTTTCAGATCCGGAAATTCCGGTGTTATCAATCATGGAAATGGGTGTGGTGCGTTTAGCTAAATTAGAAAACGGAATCGTTTATGTTCAAATTACACCCACTTACAGTGGTTGTCCGGCAATGGACGTAATAGGTGATGATATCAAAAAGGCCTTTCGTGAAAAAGGATTAGAAGCTAAAGTAGAATTAGTTCTTTCACCCGCTTGGACAACCGATTGGATTACACCCAAAGGAAGAGCCGAATTAGAAAAATATGGTATTGCTTCTCCTTTGAGTGAATCAGCAGATAAGGAAGCTCTTTTGGGTAACAAAAAATTAGTAAAATGTCCGCAATGTGGTTCATTGAATACTAAATTAGTCAGTCAGTTTGGTTCAACAGCCTGCAAAGCATTATTCCAATGCGAAGATTGTTTAGAGCCTTTTGACTATTTTAAATGTTTAAAATAACCTACAAAGTTTCCAAAACCTTGTAGGTTTAAATTAAAATAAGGTATGACCAATTCCATCGAATTAAAAATAATCAACAAAGTAGCCTTCATTCACTTGAATCGTCCCGACGTATTCAATAGTTTCAACCGTGAAATGGCTTTGTTATTACAAAAAAAATTAGCGGACTGTTCAACAGATAACTCCGTTCGAGCCATCGTCATTACCGGAAATGGAAAAGCTTTTTGTGCCGGACAAGATTTAAAAGAAGTCACTGATCCCGATTTAAACCCCGGTTTCAGAAAAATTTTGGAAGAACATTACAATCCAATTATCCAATTAATTAGAACGATTGAAAAACCAATTATAGCGGCTGTTAATGGTGTGGCAGCCGGAGCCGGAGCCAATATTGCCTTAGCATGTGATATTGTTTTAGCCGCTGAAAATGCTTCTTTTATTCAAGCGTTTAGCAAAATCGGATTAATTCCGGATAGTGCCGGAACCTTTTTCTTACCCCGATTAATTGGATTTCAAAAAGCTTCCGCTTTAATGATGTTAGGTGACAAAGTTTCTGCTATTGATGCAGAGAAATTAGGAATGGTTTATAAAGTAATTGCATCGGAATTATTCACAGAAGAAGTAACCAAATTAGCCGAAACGTTAGCCGAAATGCCAACGAAAGCCATCGGTTTGACCAAACGATTATTGAATCAATCGATGACAAATAATTTAGAACAACAATTGGCTTTAGAATCAGATTTACAAATTGAAGCCAGCTCATCTAACGATTATAAAGAAGGCGTCACTGCTTTCGTTGAAAAAAGAAAACCCGAATTCAATGGAAACTAATTTGAAAGTAGCGATTATTGGATGTGGCACAATGGGTAGCGGCATTGCTCAAGTAGCAGCTACCGCAGGTTGCGAAGTGAAAATTTATGACAGAAACTCTAGTGCACTTGAAAAAAGCAAAGCATCATTAGAAGTTACCTTATCTAAATTGGTCGAAAAAGCAAAAATTGATGAGGTTGAAAAAAACAGAATTAGCAATGCTATATCTTACACAACCACATTTTCTGAATTATCACATTCCGATTTAGTGATTGAAGCAATTGTTGAAAATTTAGATATCAAAAGAAAACTCTTTTCAAAATTAGAAAATTATGTTTCACCCGAAACGATTTTAGCTTCCAACACCTCTTCTTTATCAATCGCATCAATAGCCGCTTCGTGTCAAAAACCGGATCGCGTAATTGGTATTCATTTCTTTAATCCTGCCCCATTGATGCAGTTAGTTGAAGTCATTCCTGCCGTTCAAACTAGTCAAGAAGTGATAGAACAAACCGTTCAAACCATCACCGAATGGAAAAAAGTAGTTGCCATTGCAAAAGATACGCCCGGATTTATAGTTAATCGAGTGGCAAGACCTTTTTATAGCGAAGCCTTGCGAATTTATGAAGAAGGAAAAGCAGATTTTGCTACCATCGATTGGGCAATGAAAACCATTGGTGGCTTTCGAATGGGACCATTTGAATTGATGGATTTTATAGGTAACGATGTTAATTATACCGTAACTGAAACAGTATTTACGGCTTTCTATTTTGACCCAAGATACAAACCGTCTTTCACCCAAAAGCGACTTTCAGAAGCCGGTTTTTTTGGCAGAAAAACAGGAAGGGGTTTCTATAATTATAATGCAGAATTACCAAAACCAACCGAAGATAACTCACTGGGACAATACATCGTTGACAGAATTTTAGTGATGCTCATCAACGAAGCAGCCGAAGCATCCTTTTTAAATATCGCCTCTGCAAATGATATAGACAACGCCATGACCAAAGGAGTGAATTATCCTAAAGGTCTATTGTCTTGGGCAGACGAAAAAGGAATTTCGTGGTGTGTCGAAAAAATAGACGAACTCTATCAAGAATACCACGAAGATCGCTACCGTTGTAGCCCAATTTTAAGAAAAATGAACAGAGAAAATAAAAGATTTTATTAACCCAATTTATTCACACCTTGTCTCCCTCTGCTTTGGAGAGGGTCGGGGAGAGGAAAATGAAACCAAACGAAATTATAAATAAAATGTTCCAAAATGATGCTTTCAGCCAATGGCTCGGTATCAGCATAGAATCCGTTTCACCGGGTTCCTGCACGCTTTCTATGACCATTCGCAAAGAAATGACCAATGGTTTTGGTATAGCTCACGGTGGAATCACGTATTCATTGGCCGATAGTGCTTTGGCTTTTGCGGCCAATTCACATGGTCGCCAATCGGTGAGCATTGATACATCCATCAATCACATAGAAACGTTGAGAGAAGGTGATAAAATTATCGCTATTACCACTGAAAATGCCTTAAAAAACAAGTTTGGTTTTTACACGATTGAGATAAAAAAAGAAGAAAAAATAGTCGCACTTTTCAAAGGAACTGTGTTCCGAAGTGAGAAAGAGTGGAAAGCCCCCTAACCCCCTAAGGGGGAAAACAAAAAAGTTAAAACCTTATGGAGAATTCAGAAAAAAAATTACCGCAACAAACTTCAGTTCCCCCTTCGGGGGTTAGGGGGCAGGCATACATCATAGACGGAGTCCGCACTCCAATCGGAAGTTATCAAGGAACCTTATCAACCATCAGACCCGATGATTTAGGAGCTTTGGTAATTAAAACGGTTATAGAAAAGAATCCAAACATTCCAAAAGAAGCCTATGACGATGTAATTATGGGTTGTGCCAATCAAGCCGGCGAAGACAACCGTAATGTAGCGAGAATGTCTTTACTTTTAGCAGGATTACCATATACAGTTCCCGGAGAAACAGTGAATCGATTGTGTAGTTCAGGTTTGTCAGCAATTATCAACGCCAGTCGTGCTATTAAGGCAGGCGACGGACACGTTTTTATTGCGGGAGGAATTGAAAATATGACTCGTGGACCTATGGTTGTTTCCAAACCATCTGCCGCTTATGGAACGGATAGTAAAATGTATGATTCCAGTTTTGGATGGCGTTTTGTTAATCCGAAAATGCATGAAATGTACGGAACGGATGCGATGGGAGAAACCGCCGAAAATTTAGTGGATTTATACAAAATTTCACGAGAAGATCAAGATAAATTTGCCTATAACAGTCAGCAAAAGGCTGCCGCTGCTCAAGAATCCGGGCGTTTGGTAAAAGAAATTGTTTCCGTTGAAATTAAGCAAAGAAAAGGCGATTCGTATTTTTTCCACAAAGACGAATTTATTAAACCGGCAACCACATTGGAAGGATTGTCAAAACTTCGTCCGGCATTCAGAAAAGACGGATCCGTAACCGCCGGAAATGCATCAGGATTAAACGATGGAGCAGCTGCAACAATTATCGCATCAGAAGAAGCAGTAAAAAAATACAACCTCAAACCACTAGCTCGAATTGTAAGTTCAGCTGTAGTAGGAGTAGAACCAAGAATCATGGGAATTGGACCGGTAGAAGCCACCAATAAAGCCTTAGCAAAAGCAGGTTTGACATTGGATCAAATTGATATAATAGAACTAAATGAAGCATTCGCTGCACAAGCATTAGCATGTACCAGAGCATGGGGAATTGCAGATAACGACCCACGATTAAATCCAAATGGAGGTTCAATTGCGATTGGCCATCCTCTTGGCGTAACAGGTACGAGAATTGCTTATTCGGCTGCTTTAGAATTGCAACTAACCGGAAAAAGATATGCATTAATTACTATGTGTATTGGCGTTGGTCAAGGCTACGCAGCCATTATAGAACGATCTTAAAAAATAAACTTAGCGAACTTAGCGATATTTCTTTGCGAGCTTTGCGGTTAAACAAAAGAATATGAACAAAACACAACATTACGTCCTCGGAAAATGGATCACCGGAACCGGCGAAGGAATTCCTTCATTCGATGCCGTTACAGGAGAATTCATCGCTTCCACAACAGTAGAAGGACTAGATATTCCTGCTATTTTGCATTACGGAAGAACCAAAGGTGGCGAAAAACTTCGTAAAATGACCTTTCAGGAGCGTGGAAATATGATCAAAAGTTTGGCAATGTATTTAACCAAACGCAAAGAACAATTCTATGAAATAAGTTACCGCACCGGGGCAACACGTGTGGATTCATGGATTGACATTGAAGGTGGTTTCGGAAATTTATTTGCCAACGCATCCTTACGAAAATTATTTCCTAACCAACCCTATCATGTAGAAGGTGATCCAATAGACTTGTCCAAAGGTGGTCGATTCATGGCTCATCACATTTTAGTTCCAAAAAAAGGAGTTGCTATTCACATCAATGCGTTCAATTTCCCGATTTGGGGAATGTTAGAAAAATGTGCTGTTAACTGGATGGCCGGAATGCCTGCAGTAGTTTTGCCAGCTCCGGTAACCGCGTATTTAACTGAAGCAGTCGTACAGGAAATCATCGCTTCAAACATACTTCCCGAAGGAGCATTACAACTCATCAGCGGAACAACCAAAAATATATTCGATACTGTTGAAAGTCAGGATGTAATCACTTTCACCGGTTCGGCAACAACAGGACGATTATTAAAAGCTCATCCGAGAATTATTCAAGAATCCGTTCCATTTACAATGGAAGCTGATTCTTTAAATGCCTCTATCTTAGGTGAAGATGCAGTTCCCGGAACACCCGAATTTGATTTGTTTATTAACCAAGCGAGAAGCGAAATTACTGTGAAATGCGGACAAAAATGTACCGCAATCCGCCGTATAATTGTGCCCGAAAAATTAATGGATGACGTCCAAATTGCTCTTGGAAAATCTTTAGACAAAGTTACCATCGGCGACCCAAGATTGAAAGAAGTTCGAATGGGAGCGTTAGTCAGTAAAGCCCAAGCGGATATGCTGAAAAATCGAGTAAACGAATTATCCAAAACTGCTTCGATAGTGTATGGTGATTTTGATACATTAAACATTATCGGTGCCAATGAAAAAGGTGCTTTTGTGAGTCCGATTGTATTGAGAGAAGACAAACCCTTTCAAAATTTATCGGTTCACGAAACAGAAGCATTCGGTCCCGTTTCAACGATAATGCCGTATAAAAATTTAGACGAAGCAATCGAATTAGCCCAAATGGGTAAGGGTTCATTGGTTTCATCCATCGTAACCAACTCCGACGAGATTGCCAAAGACTATGTGGTAAATGCCGCTTCTCACCACGGTAGAATTTTAGTCCTAAATCGAGAGAATGCCAAACAAAGCACCGGTCATGGTTCGCCATTGCCCTTGCTAGTTCACGGCGGTCCCGGGCGTGCAGGTGGAGGAGAAGAAATGGGTGGCGTTCGCGGCATCAAACATTACATGCAACGCTGTGCTATTCAAGGTTCGCCAACGACATTGACCGAAATTACCGGAATTTATCAACCGAATTCGGCTTACAAAGAAATTACACGACACCCGTTTCAGTACCATTGGGAAGATATTCAACCCGGAATGTCGCTCAAAACACACAAGCGAACGGTTACCGATACCGATATTATCAATTTTGCCAATCTAACGTGGGATCATTTTTATGCTCACACCGATATCACTTCCTTAGACGGAAGTATTTTTGAAAAACGAACTGCTCATGGTTATTTTATTTTAGCCGCTGCCGCCGGTTTATTTGTGTATCCAAATAAAGGACCGGTTGCCGCGAATTACGGACTGGAAGAGTGCCGCTTTTTAAGACCTATTTATCACAATGACACCATTTATGTTCGCTTAACTTGCAAACAGAAAATTGAACGCGATGTCGCTTCTGCCGAACATCCAAGCGGAATTGTAAAATGGTTTGTAGAGGTTTTTGATGCTGAGAATGAATTGGTTGCTGTAGCCACTATTTTAACTATGGTGCAGAAAAAACAAGAAGTTTTTGCAGAAATGACCGATGAAAAAATTGTAGAATGCCTCAATAAATTATCCGAAAATACCAAACCGCAATGGGGAATTTTAACACCGCAACACCTTTTAGAACATTTGGAACACGGTTACAGAATTATGTCGGGTGAAATTCAAGATTTTGAAATTGTAACCCCCGAAAAGATTCTGGATAAAGTGCACAATTCATTATACAATTACGATAAATTCCCAAAAGGAACCGCTTTTCCAACCATGAAAAAAGACGAATTAGAAGACCTGATTCATCCCAATTTTGAAACGGCAAAAGCTAAATTTTTCGAAGCGAGAGAAGCGTACAAAACTTTTTTTAAAGAAAATCCCGATGCCGTTCTAAAGAATATGGTTTTCGGAAATTTAAATAAATACGATTCCTATTTACTGGAACGAAAACATTTAAATCACCATTTCGAACAATTTAATATTTTATAATTGAGAATGAACTTTGCGGTCTTTGCGTAAATCTTCGCGGACTTTGCGGTTAAAAATATAGATAATGACAGAACCTTACGTAAAATACAACATACAAAATAACATCGCCACCATCGAGTTTTTTCATCCCGAACAAAATTCGTTACCAAGTGATGTCTTAAAAAAATTAGCAAACACCATCACCGAAGCAGGAAACAATCATGACATAAAAGTTATCATCCTCAAAAGTGGCGGCGACCGAACTTTTTGTGCAGGAGCCAGTTTTAAAGAACTAATTGCCATCAACGACGCCGAAACCGGAAAAGTATTCTTCTCCGGATTTGCTAATGTCATCAACGCCATGCGTAAATGTCCAAAATTCATCATCGGCCGTATTCAAGGGAAAACTGTTGGAGGCGGTGTTGGAATCGCTTCCGCAACCGATTATTGTATGGCGACCAAATTCGCTGCAATCAAACTAAGTGAACTCAATGTCGGAATCGGACCTTTTGTGGTTTCACCTGCAATTGAACGCAAAATGGGCGTCTCAGCCATGTCACAAATTGCCATTGATGCCAATACATTTTACGAAGCCAATTGGGCTAGGGAAAAAGGATTGTATGCATCTGTTTTTGAAACCATTGAAGAATTAGACGAAGCCGTGCAAAAATTTGCAGAACACCTTTGCACCTATAATCCGGAAGCAATGTTAGAAATGAAAAAGATTTTCTGGAGAGGAACAGAGGATTGGGATAATCTGTTAGCCCAAAGAGCCGCAATCAGCGGACGATTGGTTTTGTCAGATTTCACAAAAGAAAAATTAAAAAATTATCTGTAGAGAGGTTGCACTGCAACGTCTGTACGGAATTAATAAAAAAATATGATCTACGAATTCAAAGGGTTCATCCCCGTCATACACGAAAGTAGTTTTATTCATCCGCAAGCAGCGGTTACCGGTAATGTGATTATCGGTAAAAATGTGTATGTGGGTCCCGGAGCAGCAATTCGTGGCGATTGGGGCGAAATCATCATTGAAGACGGTTGTAATGTCCAGGAAAATTGTACCATTCACATGTTTCCGGGCAAATCAATGGTTTTAAAAGAAGGAGCACACATTGGTCACGGAGCAATTATTCACGGAGCCAATATTGGCAGAAATTGTTTAGTTGGTATGAACGCAGTAATAATGGATGATGTGAATGTAGGCGAGGAATGTATTATTGGAGCATTAAGTTTTATCAAAGCAGGAATGCAAATTCCTAACCGTAAATTGGTAGTGGGAAATCCAGCAATAATTATTAAAGATGTTTCCGACGAAATGATTGATTGGAAAACCAAAGGAACAGCCTTATATCAGCAATTACCGTCAGAATGTTATGAATCATTGAAAGAAGTTGAGCCATTGCGAGAAATACCTGAAAATCGTCCTATGCAAGAAGCGTTTTATAAAACATTAGAAGAATTTAAGAAAAAATAAATTTTGTTTCAAGTTTAAAGTTTCAAGTTACCGTAACCTGAAACTTTAAACTTGAAACCTGAAACAAATAAATATGTTTGAATTCAAAATGCCCAAAATGGGCGAAAGTATTTCAGAAGCCACTATCATCAATTGGACAAAAAACGTTGGTGATTATATCGAAGCGGAAGAAACTTTGCTGGAAGTTGCCACCGATAAAGTGGATAGTGAAGTGCCAGCACCGGTTTCGGGTACCATCACTGAAATACGTTTTAAAAAAGATGATGTTGTTGAAGTGGGAACTGTTTTGGCTTTGATAAGCCCCCTGGCCCCCGGTGGGGGAACTCCTGCGATTTTGGATAAAAAGGATGATAAAATAACTCAAAATAAATTTGTAGAAAACAGGGCTATATCTAGTTCTGTCTCCTCCCCTTTGGAGAGGTCGGGAGGGGCTTTTCTTTCACCCTTAATCATTTCCATCGCCCAAAAAGAAAATCTTTCCTTAGAAGAAGTACAAAGTATTCCTGGCTCTGGTTTGGATGGAAGAATACAAAAAAGTGATGTTTTCAATTATCTAAAAAGCAGAAAATATCACCTACAAAGCAAACCCACAACCGACAACCGACAACCGACAACTTTTCCAAAACCTAAAATCAATTATGTAGAAGGAAAAGACCGAATTGTAGAAATGGATCGCATGCGAAAAATGATTGCCGATCATATGGTGTATTCCAAACAAACTTCGCCACATGTAACATCCTATATTGAAGTAGATGTAACGAATTTGGTGCATTGGCGAAATAATATAAAAGATAAATTTTTCGAGAAGCACAACGAAAAACTTACGTTTACGCCCGTTTTTATTGAAGCAGTGGCAAAAGCAATTGCCGATTTTCCTATGATAAATGTTTCTGTTGACGAAAAGAATATTATCGTTCACAAAGACATAAACATTGGAATGGCAACGGCTTTACCCACTGGGAATTTAATTGTTACAGTGGTGAAAAATGCAAATGAAAAGGATGTCATTTCAATTACGAAAGAAGTAAATCTGTTAGCTGAAAATGCTCGAAGTAATAAATTAAAACCAGAAGATACGCAAGGAAGTACTTTCACCATTTCTAATGTAGGCACATTCGGAAGTTTAATGGGAACACCAATTATCAATCAACCGGAAGTGGCCATTTTGGCCTTAGGAATCATCAAAAAAAGACCGGAAGTCATCACTACTGCAAGTGGTGATGAAATAGCTATTCGCAGCATGATGTACCTTTCGTTGTCCTTTGACCACCGTGTGGTTGACGGCTATTTAGGAGGATCATTTTTAAGAAGAGTAGGGGATTATTTAGAACAATTTGATACTAATACAACATTATAAGAAAATGCGAGAAGTAATGGCAGCGATTAAAGTAACCAAAGTAGCACATTCGAAAGTTAGTGAAGTAGATTTTCATAACATAGTCATGGGAACGCGATTTACCGATCACATGTTTGTTTGCGACTATAAGAACGGTGAATGGATCAATCCTAGAGTTGAGCCTTTGCAATTAATTCCAACACATCCTGCAGCAATGGCTTTACATTACGGACAGGCTATTTTTGAAGGAATGAAAGCAACTTTAGGTAAGGAAGGCACACCTTTGTTGTTTCGTCCAAATGAAAATGCGAAGCGGTTGAATTTTAGTGCAGATCGTATGGGTATGCCTTTGTTTCCGGAAGATTTATTCGTTCAGGCTTTGCAACAATATGTAGCAATTGAAAAGAATTGGATTCCAACAGAAGAAGGGAGTGCTTTATATTTAAGACCATTTATGTATGCCGACGAACCTTTTATAGGAATGCGTGCGGCAACGAGTTTTAAATTCATAGTGATTGCATCACCTGCGGGACCTTTTTTTATGAGACCTATCAAACTTTACGCCGAAACAAAATATGTTCGTGCCGTAAATGGAGGAACTGGCGAAGCGAAAGCGGCTGGGAATTATGCTGCAGCCATTCGACCTACCGAAATAGCTAAATCAAAAGGATATGACCAAGTATTGTGGTTAGATGCTGAAAACTTTGAACAGATTCAGGAAGTCGGCACCATGAATATTTTCTTTAAAATAGGAGGAAAGTTTATCACACCCGATTTATCTGGTTGTATTTTGGCTGGAATCACACGGATGTCTGTCATTGATTTATTGAAAGACAAAGGATTTGAAGTAATTGAACGACCTATTTCATTAACTGAAGTAAAAAAAGCGTCAGCTGATGGAATTTTAGAAGAAGCATTTGGTGTTGGAACTGCTGTTGCAATTGCCATGATAGCTGAAATTGGCAACGATGATTTTGCGATTAAATTTGAACAAGGTAATCCTATAGGAGAGCTTATACAAAACACTTTAAACGGAATTAAATTGCAAAAGATTGAAGACAAATTCGGTTGGATTGTAGAAGCGAAATAATAATTTTTTTGAACACAAATTTTAAAAATTAGTAAAATTTCAAAAATCTGTGTTCTCCTCATATAGATTCTCCAAAATGTTAGAAAAAAATATCCTGAAAAAAGCCTTTTCAACCATGGCAACAGCCAAATCAATGGCTGAATTGTATGAAGATAACTTCAAAATCGTTTCCAAATATGTTCACGCCACGTCACGTGGACACGAAGCCATTCAAGTAGCTATGGCGATGCATTTATTGCCACAAGATTATGCTTTTCCTTATTACCGTGACGACGCCATGATGCTTGGAATAGGTATGCGTCCATACGATATGATGCTCCAATTAATGGCAAAGAAAGACGATCCTTTTTCAGGAGGACGAACGTATTATTGTCATCCAAGTTTAAAAGATCCCGACAAACCAAAAATTCCACATCAATCTTCTGCAACCGGAATGCAAGCAATACCAGCAACTGGAGCCGCAATGGGCTTTTGGTACAAAGAAAAAGGCCCCCTAGCCCCCGAAGGGGGGACTATTGAGGAAGAGTTTCCCCCTTCTGGGGCTAGGGGGCTTGTTGTTTGTTCGCTAGGCGATGCTTCAGTAACCGAAGGTGAAATTGCCGAAGCTTTTCAAATGGCAGCTTTAAAGCAATTACCTATTTTATACTTGGTTCAAGATAACGGCTGGGATATTTCGGCAAATGCGGCTGAAACGCGTGCTCAAAATGCTTTTGAATATGCTAAAGGATTTCATGGAATAGAAGCCCTTTCGATCGATGGAGCCAATTTTACCGAAAGTTATTTAGCTTTAGAAAAAGTAGTAAAAACCATTCGTGAAGAAAGAAGGCCGTTTTTGGTGCATGCCAAAGTTCCCTTGTTAAATCACCATACATCCGGTGTTCGGATGGAGTGGTACCGGGATGATTTAGAAGAAGCAAAATCTCGTGATCCTTATCCGATTTTGATACAACAAATGCTGGAAGCAGGAATCACACAACGGGAAATAGACGATCAATTGGCGGTGGCTTTAACCACTGTCCAAAATGATTTTGAAAAAGCCCAACTAGCTGAAGATCCTAAGCCCGAAGATTTATTAACACACGATTTTGCACCAACACCCATCACTGAAGAAATAGGCGAACGAAATCCATCCCGTGAAGAAAAAGTTGTGATGGTCGATTGTGCCTTATTTGCAGTAGAAGAACTAATGAAGAAGCACCCAGAATGTTTGTTATATGGACAAGATGTCGGCGGACGTTTAGGTGGCGTTTTCCGGGAAGCGGCGACATTAGCCCAGAAATTTGGCGACGAACGTGTTTTTAACACACCCATTCAAGAAGCTTTTATCGTAGGTTCAACGGTTGGCATGTCGGCCGTTGGTTTGAAACCCATTGTTGAGGTGCAATTTGCCGATTACATTTGGCCGGGACTCAATCAATTATTCACTGAAGTTAGCCGTTCGTGTTATTTATCTAACGGTAAATGGCCGGTGAGTATGATTTTGCGTGTACCCATTGGAGCATATGGTAGTGGCGGTCCGTATCACTCTTCATCGGTAGAAAGTGTGCTAACAAATATTCGTGGAATCAAAATCGCGTATCCCAGTAATGGTGCCGATTTAAAAGGTTTGATGAAAGCGGCTTATTACGACCCCAATCCAGTGGTGATTTTGGAACATAAAGGATTGTATTGGAGTAAAGTGAAAGGGACAGATGCTGCACGTGTAAACGAACCAAGCGAAGATTATATGTTGCCTTTTGGGAAAGCGAATGTGCTGCAAGAAATTTGGGAACAGGAAACGGCTGAAACCATTACTGTTATTACTTACGGAATGGGAGTGCATTGGGCTTTAAATGCTTCATTAGATATCAAAAACCAAGTAGAAATCATCGATTTAAGAACTTTATTTCCTTTGGATGAGGAAACAATACTTATATCTGTAAAAAAGGCTAAAAAGTGCTTAATTGTGACCGAGGAACCCACCAATAATTCGTTCGCCAGAAGTTTAGCGGGACTTATTCAGGAAAAGTGTTTTAAATACTTGGACGCTCCGGTTATGGTCATTGGTTCAGAGAATATGCCTGCCATACCCTTGAACAGCACGTTAGAATTCACTATGATTCCGAATGTGGATAAGGTTCGTGCTAAGATGGATGAGTTGCTTGGGTATTAGTTTACAGTCACGGTCGCAGTTAGCAGTAACTGACGACTGCGACTGCAAACTGTGGCTATAAACCGCTTACTTCTTCACCGGTGGATATTGAGCTAAAATCTTAGTCACAAACTCTTTAATAAGCTCTTCTTTTTTATCCATGTTTTGAGTTAAAACACCAACGCCTTGACCTTGCCAAATTAATTCTTTTTTCTTGGCATCAATTAAATCAATGAATAGGGTGCCTTCGACATAAGACGATACGGATGTATTTCCTCCCCATAAATAAGGATTCCAGCCATAACCCCAGCCATAACCCCAACCGGCATTGAATTGGTTTACGTCTACTTGTTCGCGTTCTTTGGTGAAAATGTTTACTAATAAATCTGGGTTTTCACTTTTAGTAAATCCTTTGGCAGCCATTTGCTCATCAATGGCTCTAAGAATTCTTTTTTTGTCTAAATCTGAAATTTCAACTTTGTCAATACCACTTTTTTGAAAAGCATACGTTTTAAACTGATTGAAATCAACATTTTTGTCATAATCATAATTTACTTTAACTGAACTACAGGAAGTAAACAGAAAGAGTAGAAGCAGGGGTAGGAATTTGAGTGTTTTCATAGTATTATTTTTTTTGTTTCAGGTTTCAAGTTTCAGGTTCTGTGGGTTAACTTGAAACCTGAAACTTGAAACAATTTATAATAAATCATCATCTACTAAATTAGGGATGGTAATTTTTAATAAAGGTTGCGTCTTCATGGCTTTTTTTATTGCAAAAATAGCTCCTTCATTTCGTGCCCAATTTCTGCGGGCGATTCCGTTGTTGACATCCCAAAACAACATCGATTTTAGTCGTCTGTCGCTATCCTCTGTACCATCAAGAACCATACCAAATCCACCGTTAATTACTTCTCCCCAGCCAACTCCACCACCATTATGTATTGATACCCATGTTGCTCCACGGAAACTGTCGCCAATCACGTTGTGAATTGCCATATCTGCCGTAAAACTCGAACCATCATAAATATTGGACGTTTCGCGATAAGGAGAATCGGTTCCGGATACATCATGGTGATCACGGCCTAAAATAACATAACCAATTTCTTTTTTTGCTATCGCATTATTGAAAGCCTCAGCAATTTTCATTCTTCCTTCTGCATCGGCATATAGTATTCTGGCTTGTGAACCTACCACTAATTTATTTTTTTGAGCTTCTTTAATCCATTTGATATTGTCTTGCATTTGTTGATGAATTTCAATTGGAGCTGTTTTCGCTATTTCTTCTAAAACGGCACAAGCAATTTGATCTGTTTTGGCTAAATCTTCCGGTTTTCCACTAGCACAAACCCAGCGGAACGGACCAAATCCGTAATCAAAACACATTGGCCCCATGATATCTTGTACATAACTGGGGTATTTAAAATGAATACCATCAATGGCCATTACATCCGCTCCGGCACGTGAGGCTTCGAGCAAAAAGGCATTTCCGTAATCAAAAAAGTAAGTGCCTTTTGCGCTATGTTTATTGATGGCTGCTGCATGTCGAACTAACGTTTCTTTCACTTTAGTTTTGAACAATTCCGGATTGATTGCCATTAATTCATTTGATTCTTCAAAAGAAAGGCCTACAGGATAGTAACCTCCAGCCCATGGATTATGCAGGGAAGTTTGGTCTGAACCTAAATCGATGTGAATATTTTCTGAATCAAAACGTTCCCAAACATCAACAATATTTCCAAGGTAAGCGATGGAAACAACTTCTTTTTGAGTTTGTGCGTTTCGAACACGAATCACTAAATCTTCCACCTTTACAATCACTTCATTTATCCAACCTTGTTCGTGACGAATTTTAGTAATTTTTGGATTTACTTCTGCACAAATGGTGATACAACCTGCAATATTGCCTGCTTTGGGTTGAGCTCCACTCATTCCTCCAAGTCCAGATGTAACAAAAATTGAGCCTTCGGGATTTTTTTTGATTTTTCGAAATCCGTTTAAAACGGTAATTGTTGTTCCATGCACAATTCCTTGCGGACCAATGTACATATAACTTCCGGCTGTCATTTGGCCATATTGAGAAACGCCTAACGCATTCATTTTTTCCCAATCATCGGGTTTGGAATAATTTGGAATTACCATTCCATTCGTTACTACAACTCTAGGAGCCTCTTTATGCGACGGAAACAATCCCATAGGATGGCCTGAATACATCACTAAGGTTTGTTCTTCAGTCATTTCAGAAAGATATTTCATTGTCAATAGATACTGAGCCCAATTTTGAAAAACAGCACCATTTCCACCATAGGTGATCAACTCATGTGGATGTTGAGCTACTGCATAATCCAAGTTGTTTTGTATCATCAACATGATTGCTTTTGCTTGTTCACATTTTCCCGGATAATCAGAAATTGGGCGTGCATACATTCGGTAATCAGGGCGAAAGCGATACATGTAAATCCGACCATATTTTTCTAATTCATCTTTAAATTCAGGGAGTAATTCCGCATGATGTTTCGCCTCGAAATAGCGTAAGGCATTTCTAAGAGCTAACTTTTTTTCTTCTGCTGACAGAATCTCTTTTCGTTTGGGAGCGTGATTTATTTCAGATTCAAAAGGTTTTTGTTCAGGTAGTATTATTGGAATTCCTTCTGATATAGCTTCTTTAAATGTCATTTTAGTTGTATGTTATATGTTGCTTGTATTGCTAGTCACTAATCATCAGTAACTAATTACTTTTTAATAGTTCCTGTTTTTTTATCAAAGCCATAGGGACAATGTCGACAGCCACTTTTACAACAGTAGCCTCTTTTTAAATGGTATTTTTCCGTAAAACACTTATATCCTTCGGCCGTAAAATAAAAATCTTCGCCTTCAATTAATTTATTTTCAGAATTTGGTGTATTCATAGCTACAAAATTAGCAACTTTGTCACAAATGATAGTGATTGTTTTTAAATATTTAACGCCAAAAGGTTTTCGAGGTCTTACGTTGTTTCCATTTGTTTTTTTAAAGCACCATGGAGATAAGCACAATGCAGTTTTGTTAAACCACGAAAGAATTCATATTCGGCAACAAATTGAATTATTAATTATTCCTTTTTTTATTTGGTATGGCCTTGAATTTCTATACAAATGGATAAAATATAAAGACAGAAACTTAGCCTATCGAAGTATCTGCTTTGAAAGAGAAGCTTATCAAAATGAAAAAAACCTTTACTTTTTAAAGCAAAGGTCTTTTTGGAATTTCTTTAATTATTTTTAATAAATTACTTTTTCAATTT
>B570J29032_109958920_pt1 | contig 16128 bp, 29 predicted proteins | sample LakMenEpi16Nov12_FD_29032 | JGI IMG/M metagenome (IMG submission 29032) | reverse complement strand
CCACAGCATTTACCGCAAATCCAACATTAAATGTTCTCAAGATCGACGACGGTGTCCACGAAAAGTATCAGGAACTGGCAGATGCCACAGGCACAGTCACACACGATTGTTCCTCTGGACACATATTCTACCACGCAAGTCCGGACGCTAACTGGACCGTGAATCTAACCAATCTAAACTTGAGCACTGGTTATGCTACCACCGTAACTATAATCATCGATCAAGGCGGCACAGGTTATTATCCAAATGCTCTACAGATAGGTGGATCTGCACAGACCATAAACTGGCAGGGCAATGCTACGCCAACACCCAGCACCAATAGACAGGATGTGGTATCGTTTAGCATTTTAGCGTTCTCAGGTGGTTATACTGTGTTTGGACAGTTGACAGGATTCTAAGATGTTTAGTTCATTCTCAGGTTCTTTTAAGTTCGGTCGTAGGCGAGTCATAGCAGCACCACCTCCTCCCGGCTTTGAGAATCCTAGCTTGACAGTAGGGTCAGCAGTGACCACTGTAGCACAAAGTCCTTTTGCGGGTGGTGGCAACAGTTATAGTTTTAGCAGCAGTGTAAATTCATTCATTGATACACCTGCATCTAGTGACTGGGCTGTGGGCACAGGCGACTTTACCATAGAGTGGTTTAGTTATCAAACTACCTTAACTGGATTCCAACGAGCATTTACAGTAGACGACTTTGCCAGCATTGACATCGGCAGCAGCATTGAATCAGGTACATTCTATTACTGGGCCAACGACAGTTTTAGATATAATTCTTCATCTGCATCTACAGCCAATGTTTGGATACACTGGGCCATAGTTCGTGCCAGTGGCATCACTAAGGTATATAAAAATGGCGTTCTGCGAGGTAGTCAAATTTCAGACTCCTTTAATATCAACAATACTGTTGATGAACTTACCATAGGTAATGAAAATACAGCTTCTACTATTGCCGCATTTGTAGGATACATTACTAATTTCCGTTGGATCAAAGGTCTAGCCGTTTATACTGGTGACTTTACTGTACCAACCAGTGTGCTGACTGCAGAAGCATCAGCAAATCCCTACGGTGGTTCTAATACAGCGGCCATTGGTGCAGGATTCACTAAACTGCTGCTGGTTCCATAACGGTAAATATACTAAAGAGAGCGCATTATGACAATTCAAGCAATTAATATCGGAAATGTAGTAAACGACGGCCTAGGCGATGATCTACGGTCAGCGTTTCAAAAGGTCAATGCAAACTTCTCGTCATTAGATGCAGAACTATCGGTTACAGGAAAAAACATACCAGAAACTGTAAACGGTGAAGGCATTTTTAAACAAAAGAATGGTCTTAATCTAGAATTTAAAAAATTAATTGCTGGAAATAACAAGATCTTACTTTCATCAACTTCAGATACTGTTGTAATTTCAAATAACACTCCAGATGCATTTACCAAAGTTATAACTGAAAGCGGTATAGCATCTGCAGTACCTAGCGGAACTAGCGTCTCAGCAAACACAGTTTTAACCATGCAAGGTGGTAATAATATAAGTGTTACCGCTGCAAACAATGTTATCACTATAGATACTGACTTACCAGTAACTAACATTTTAAGAAATGTTGATTTTGGACCAGTGTCCAACGACTACGACAGTGTCGTGCAATTTAATTTATCTGCATCTAATATTGATTTCGGAACTGTTCCAATTCCTAGTAGGATATCTGTAGATTTCGGAACGGTCGTAGCACCGTTGATCTAAGGAGTATTAATGACCATATCCTGGACAACGGCAGCTGGCAGTTTAGGAACTTTTCAAGAACGACAGACAATATCTGTACAATTACAGGCATCATCAGATGTTGGAGCTGTATCGTTTGAAGTGATTTCAGGATCATTGCCACGAGGTCTACGACTTAGCGGATCTGCTATTGTTGGAACTCCCACAGAAGTAAGAAAATTTACAGAAAGTAGATTTGTAATCAGAGCTAGAGATTCTTCCGATCTTGAAGATAGAACATTTTCTATATCTATAGATGGCTCAGACGCACCTCGATGGATTACTGAGGAAGGATTTCTACAGGTTGGACAAGGCGAAGCTTACTATGCTTTAGATAACAGCTATATTGATTTTCAATTAGAAGCCAGAGACACTGACGAAATAGCCGGAGATAGCTTAGAATACTATCTAATTCCTAATGGTGGGGAACTACCTCCCGGATTGACTCTTACCGCTGAAGGAAGAATATACGGATTTACTGATCCTATCTTCGCTGTAGAATATAGCGAAAACCCTACAGGCGCCTACGATACCAGCGCATTTGATGTGCTACCGTTAGATGTTCCCCAAGCTAGGTCTAACGGATTTGATAGTTACTTTTATGATGCCGTAACTTTTGATTATAATGAACCAGTTAGAGCTCCAAGACGTATCAGTCGACCATACGCTTTTGTAGTTTCTGCAACAGATGGGCGCAATGAAATTCGAAGACTTTTTAAAATTTATGTAGTAACTGAAGAATTTCTTAGAGCAGACAACAGCATAGTTCAAGTAGATACTAATCTATTCAGAGCAGACTCAGCAGGAGACCGTGTACCTCAATGGATCACTCCAGGGTATCTTGGTCGTAGAAGGGCTAATAATTATCTAACAATTTTCTTAGATGTATACGATCCTGCTGAATTCACTGGAACTATAGTTTATTATAAATCTGATACTAATCCTGGTACTTACATCTTAAAAGAAACTGGGGAAACCATCACTGACGGGAAATACGAAATTTCAGACATATTGCCTAAATTCACTTATAACCTAAAAGGTAATTGGTCGAGTGTTATTAATTACAAAGTAGGGGATGCTGTAATTTATAACAGATTAACCTGGGTTTGTATTTCAAATCATTTGAATCAAACTCCGATAGAAGGCTCCTATTGGTCAAACGAATTAATAAACACACAGCTAGGAAAATTCACGGCTCCCAGTCCGTCCTACTGGACTGTAACTGAGAAAGAAACAGACAGTATATTTCCTCCTGGATTAACATTAGATAGTCTATCAGGTGACCTAGCGGGTAAGATTCCTTATCAGTCAGCAGTTACCAAGACTTATAAATTCACAATGTTGGCTGTAAATTTCCCTGCTGACCTTACAGAATCAACTCTCCAAGGAGACTGGGACGGGACTTCTACGTATTTCGAAGGTGAATCTGTAAGGTACGAAGGTTTTATCTATGTGGCTATTTCAGATAATCAAAATCAAATTCCGGACGTTTCGACAGACTACTGGCGATTAGGTGTTTCTACAGCAGAAAAAACATTTACTATAGATATCATAGGAGAAATAGAAAGTGCTATCGAATGGGTTACTGACGGCGATTTAGGAACTATTAAACCTAATCAGCCTAGCAGAAAACAATTAATAGCAAATAGTTTACTATATGGAAATCTTCCTGTGTACGAGTTGGTCAGCGGCAATTTACCTCCAGGATTAGATTTACTTGGTACGGGATTGATAGTTGGTAAGGTTAGACAATTTGGTGACCTAAGCAACGGCATTACCGGTCTTACTCGATTCTACGAACGCACTGACAGTATAAATGCCAACGAAGATAGCTCTACTGGATCACGTGCTTACACAACTACTTTCGATGACGATACTACAACTTTCAATAAAAAGTTTACTTTTAAAGTTAAGGCAAGAGACACAGCGAATTATGCTGAATTAATTAAAGAATTTTCTATAACCGTAATAACAGATAATCAAAAAACTTTTGCTAATTTATACCTGGTTGCATTACAATCTAAATCAAATAGATTAAATTGGTTCAATTTTATTACTGATTCTAATATTTTCAAAATTGAAGATGTATACCGGTACGGAGATTCTAACTTCGGAGTTCAGTCTGAAATCAAAGTTTTAGTATTCGCAGGTATAGAAAGTGTTGATGCAGTAAACTTCGTACAGGCAATGAGCAGAAATCATTATAGAAAACAAATAAGATTTGGTGAAATTAAAAAAGCCCTGGCTAAAGATCCCGTAACACAAGAAATTGTCTACGAAGCTGTATACGTAGAAATCGTAGATGAGTTCGAATCAAATGGGGTTAGTATCAGTGATACCATAAATTTACCAGATAACATAAACAGCAAAGTGCTTATTAGCTATGATGCTATTAAAGTAGACAGCGACATACCGTTTGTCAGCGACAGTGATCATCAGCGGTTATTTCCAAATTCAATAAAAAATATGAGGAAGCGAATTAGATCAGTTGGAGATCGAGATAGAGATTTTTTACCTCTTTGGATGCGTTCTACTCAAATTACTTCACCGGTAGAGCTAGGTTATACAAAAGCTCTAGTACTTTGCTATGCTAAATCGGGTAGAGCGGACTATATTATTAGCAGAATTAAAGCCAATGGCTTTGATTTCAAAAAAATAGATTTCACAGCTGATCGTTATCTAATTGACGTTTTAGAGGGTGAGATAGAGAATAAATACCTTGCGTTCCCACAACGCGGAGAAAAATTACCATGACAGAAAGACTAACAACCAGCAGAGTCATTTATAATATTGATGTGAACTTTCCTGTAGCAGGACAGGACAACGACACACAGACATTTAGAGATAACTTTGATACCATTTATAACGGACTCTACGAAGCTAATAGAGAGCTGTCTGACTTACTAGAAAATACAGCTAAGACAGACACTGACAATAGCTTTAACTATAAACTCTTAAATGAAGCTTATACTCAAAATTTTATCACTAGAAAACGACAGATAGTTGTAACATCAGCTAATAGGGAAATAGATTTTGAGCAAGGACAATATCAAATTGTAAGTATACAAGAAAACTCAAATCTAGTATTTAGAAATTTTCCTACCTTAGACGATCCAGATACTAATGTTGTATCAGGAGTTGGCAAGATAACCTTAGAGATATATTTGGATACAGCAGCCACGGAAAATAAAACGATTATCTTTACCACAGAAGGCGGTACTGTTTTTAAGAAAAATGCTACTTTTCCGGTAGTAGGTGCTAGTCCTCAAATTACATTAACATCAAAAACCAATCCTGTAATTATAGAAGTTTGGCAACACGATTCTGATAATATTTTCCTAAATTATCTAGGTAGCTTTAGTTAATATGTTTCATCCATTTGTCAATGACTTATCCGATCTAAAGGATTCTGAAGTAGAATCTAAGCTGTTAGAAGTTACCAAAAAATACCACGCAGCAGCAAGATTAGGTAAGACTGACCTGTTGACACAATTAGGTACGTTTGTTACAATATATAGAGAAGAGATGTCTAAGAGATATCTTAGAAAAAATCAAGGACAAACTGATACTGACTTGGATCAACTAATTAATGTGGACTGAAATTAACACTGAAGAACAATTAATCAAAGGCATACTAAAACATGGTCCAGAAATCCTAGACCATTGTCTCTGTTCTGACGATCTCGAGAAATATATAGATCGAGTATATCAAGAGCATTTAAGTTATCCAATCCCTCCAGCTAGTATCGATCCATCAAATTGGTTTATTCCAGAGAAATACCAAACGATGGATATTTTAGATTGGTTATACCAACGTTGCCCTACTCCTGAAACTAAAGAACGAGTAGTTGAAGAACTTAGATTATTTGCCAAATACAATATGATTCCTATGTTAAAAACTATGAAATATATAGTTGACACACTTCGTGCTAACAATATAGTCTGGGGTGTAGGGCGAGGTTCGAGCGTAGCTAGTTATGTACTCTATTTGATAGGGGTACACAGGATAGACAGTGTTAAATACAAATTACCAATAGAAGAATTCTTCAAGGAGATATAAAATGGGTAAATCATACACAAGTATGCGAGGCAAAGAAGTTGATCTAGAAAAGCTAGCTCTTAAAAATGAAAAAGAACCTGCTGTAGGAAATGCTAAAATGAATGCTCGCGGGGATATCATCGGAACCGGTGGTAAAGTCGTTAAAACTAGAGAAGAAATTCTACAAGATTATTATAAAAATAATCCTAGAGCAATCAAAGAAGAATTGGGATCTCGAGGTAACAAGAGGTAATTATGGTCACTGCCTACGATGTAAAACATATAAAAATTCGTGCGTTACACGATGACGTAATCATCACAGATATGGATCTGGGAGAACAAACAACTATGGGTGGTATCGTAATTCTAAGCGATGACGGTAAGGCTCACGGTGTTAAACCTAGATGGGGTAAAGTATACAAAGTAGGTCCCAAGCAAGAAGATATCAAAGAAGGTCAATGGATCTTGATAGAACACGGTCGTTGGACCAGAAAAATAAAAATCAACGACGGTGACAGTGAGAAAGAGATTCAAAAGGTAGAAGTTTCTAGTATTCTAGCCGTTGCTGACGAAAGACCCAATGATGCCTACATAGGACAAGAATTTGGTCACGGATCCAGTACAACTATACGCCCAGAAGATTTTATAAAATAATGGGATTAAAAAAGAGTTGGGATTTGGCTGACATAGTCAACCAGATACATTCCCTATCAAGAGAATGTAACAGTGCATATAACGACGGTTTCACTTCTTTTGAATTCAAAAAAGAATTATACATTCTTAAAAATATCATAGACCAATCAATAAACGATGCTCCTGATTTCGGCCAGTTGGAAAAAGACTGGTTGCAAGAACAAGAAAAGAAGCGTATTATTAACATTCTAAAGTCCTAAGGAAATCAAATGACCAATGCTTTTAGAGATCAAGAAAAGTTCATGAGAGCCTGTGATCAAAGCACCGACACATTCAATCAAGATCAATTCAATATGTATCTTAAACTCATTCAAGAAGAACATAGAGAATTAGCCGTAGCTGTTGATAATAATGACAAAGTAGAAACGTTAGATGCACTAATAGATATTCTTGTTGTTACCATCGGCACTATTCATTCTATGGGTGCAGACGCTGAAGGCGCCTGGAAAGAAGTAATGCGTACTAACTTTGCCAAGATTGACAAAGAAACAGGCAAAGTTCGTAAACGTGAAGATGGTAAAGTTCTCAAACCATTGGGCTGGGAACCTCCTAACTTAAAACCTTTTGTTTCTAAAGATAACGGTAATGGATGGATCTCGCCGGAAATGGATATCCTATGAAGATAGGATTTACCTGCTCAACCTTTGATCTGTTTCATGCCGGACATCTTTTGATGTTAGAAGAAGCCAAAAAACAATGCGACTATCTCATTGTAGGTTTACAAACAGATCCTACTATAGATAGACCGACAGAAAAAAACAAGCCTGTACAAAGTGTATTTGAAAGATTCGTACAACTTAAAGCCTGCAAGTATATCGACGAAGTAATCCCCTATTCTACTGAAAAAGAATTAGTAGACATCTTGCTTTCTTATCCTATTACTGTTAGAATATTAGGAGATGAATATCAAGAAAAAGAATTCACTGGAAAGTACGAATGTATTGCTAAAGGAATTGAATTTTATTTCAACAGGCGCCAACACAGTTTTTCAACAACAGAATTGCGGAATCGTGTAGTAGCCGCAGAAGTAGAAAAAGGATTAAAACAATGAATATGGACCATGCGGCTATGTTTTTAGCCAGTAGTATTTTAACTATGTTAGCCGCAATAGTATGGGTAATCGCTATTTTAATTATTAATAATCTTGTACACAAATATTGGAAACCTGTGGGAATCTACAAAATAATAGACCCGAACGTAAGATTTGCAGAACCTCAAGAACTAAAGAAAGAACATAAATGAACATACAGCCTAAAGATACCAGCAAAGGACACTTTTATGTGAGTCTTGCAAAAAGTGGAATCAGAATATTTGCCGGTGGTGTATTAATGGCTGGAAACTTTTGGTTAGCTGGTTTATGTATTGTATTAGCCGAAGTTCTAGGTATCGCTGAGGAATTGGTATGAACGATGATGAATATCACGAACCGCCCGAACCTTGCTATATAATTGAAGGCGACTGGGCTAAAGACACAGAGGAAAAAAATGAAAGAACTATGGGTAGAGAAGTATCGTCCGAAAACAATTGATGGTTATGTCTTTAGAGATGACCATCAGCGTAAACAGATCGCAACCTGGATCAAAGACAAAAGCATTCCGCATCTATTACTAAGCGGAACAGCTGGCATAGGTAAGACTACTCTTGCTAAGATTCTTATCCAAGAGTTAGGAATTGAAGATTATGATGTATTAGAAATTAACGCAAGTCGTACCAATTCGGTAGATGATGTGCGTGATAAAATTACAAATTTTGTCCAGATGATTCCATTTGGACCATTCAAGGTGGTGCTATTAGATGAAGCTGATTATCTTAGTCCGAACGCTCAGGCAGCGTTACGTGGGGTCATGGAGGAGTACCATGCAACTTCTCGTTTCATCCTCACCTGTAACTACCCTAATCGTATTATCCCTGCTATACACTCACGATGTCAAGGATTTCACGTTGAGCGAACGGATCTTACTGAGTTTACCGCTCGTGTTGCTACTGTTCTTGTTGAAGAGGCTGTGGAGTTCGATCTTGAAACTCTAGATAATTATGTCAAAGTAACTTATCCTGATCTTCGCAAATGTATTAATCTGATCCAACAAAATGTTCAAGATAATAAATTGGCAGCTCCTAATAAGGGAGATGCAGGTGAAGCCGATTGGAAATTTGACATGGTAAAATTGTTTAAAGAAGGAAAAATCAACGAGGCTCGAAAAATGCTCTGCGGAAAACTTCGAGCAGAGGAAATGGAAGAAGTATTTGTTTGGTTATATAACAATTTAGATATTTTTGGTTCAGAAGACAATCAGGATAAAGCTATTTTGATTATCAAACAAGGATTAGTGGATCATACTTTGATAGTTGATCCAGAAATAAATTTATCTGCTACTTTAGTCAAACTTGCAAGGATAGTATAATGAGTTATTTGGTTACAGAAAACTGTATTAAATGCAAACATACTGATTGTGTAGAAGTATGTCCAGTTGATTGTTTTTACGAAGGTCCAAATTTTTTAGCAATCAATCCAGACGAATGTATTGATTGTGCGGTGTGTGTTCCTGAGTGTCCTGTTGATGCTATCGTTCCAGACAACGATAAAGACATTGATATAGTATTTTGGACAGATTTAAATCGTAGACTAAGCTCTAAATGGCCGAATATCACTAAAAAGAAATCGTCGTTACCGGATTCTGAAGAATGGGATGGTAAACCTAATAAGTTACCATTGTTGGAAGAATGAAATATAGATATATGTTAGTTTCGTACATCCAGAAACCCAACGGCAAATGGGACGAAATTACCGATTTTAAAAATAGTCTAAAAACTCGGCACTACCAAACTTCTAAAGTCATTTTAGATTTTAAAGAGAAGAAGTGTATTATGAATTCTATCAATCCTCAGGCTGGCTTCGATGATATGTTAGAATTCTATAAAAGATTGTTAGGGGATCAATTGACCCCCTATCTTCCTAAAGATTAATCATCTCCGTATATTGCTAGTATCTCCTTAACCGCCTCGTGGCGTTCAACGTCACCTACTGTGAAGTGACAGATATCTACATATCTGTGATTTGCAAAGTTGTTATACAACCCAAGGAACTCGAGCAGTCCGTTGTTTGAAGGACGGTCTGCCTGTTGCAAATCTCCAGTAACAATCATCTTAGAACCCTGACCTAACCTAGTAAGCAGCATCTTCATTTGACTAGGTGTAGCATTCTGCATCTCATCTGCGATGATTACAGCATTTTTAAATGTTCGGCCTCTCATATATGCTAAAGGACTGGTTTCAATCACCCCCTCGGTTATCATGTTAGTAATTTCTCTAGCATTGTAGTTCTCGGCGAAAACATCCATTATCGGTTTAGTCCAAGGTTCCATTTTTTGCTGTAGGTCTCCCGGTAAAAATCCGTGTTGTTCATCTACTGAAACAGCTGGTCTAGTAATAACAATTTTCGTAGTTGACCCGTATTTCAACTGGTCTATCGCCCACTGTACAGCTAACATAGTTTTACCCGTGCCTGCTGGACCTATGGCAAAAATTATCATTTTTTGCTCATTGTTAAGTTTTAACAGGTAGTTTTCTTGATTAAGATTTTTTGGGTATAACTGGACTTTCGGGCGCTTTTGATAATTTTTATCAACTAGCTTTATTACATTAGACTCTTCTTGATAATTAGTAGCTTTCAGTACTGCTGCTCTTTTACGCTTCATATAAGGTTAGCCCTCCTTTAAACGTGTTAGGCACGGACCTCAAACCGTAGTGTCCGTAGCCGAACACAAACGTATTTAACCGGAAGCCTATTTTATTATAAGTTATGTTTAAGTTTTAGGCGGAATAAATACATTGGGAGAACTCCATGGCAGATATAAAAGATATCATAAGCAATATAGAACAAATCTACGGTTCTAATAATAGCTTAAATTTACTTAAAGATTTTGAACGTGTTATAGACGAGCTAGATACCTATGTCTATGATAATTGGCTAGACGGGCAATTAGTGGCGGGTCCTAAGGAACACAGGTATTTTGTAGAGTGTACCTTTATGTGGCCAAAAGATCGTATGCCCGAGCCTAGAGGCGGAATGAGATTATTAGATTACGGGTGCAAAGTTAAATTTGCAGAATCAACCCTAAAAAAAGTAAGAAAAATTAAAACTCCTGATGATATAAGACCAGGAACACGCAAAGGTAAAATCGATATCGAAGATATCTGGTTAGTTAAAATTTTGATGCCTAAAAAATTAATGCAGGACATTAATCGTGGTTATAAGAATTTAGACAAAAATAAAGTAGAAGATATCATAAATCAGTTCGGCGTTGTTAACACTAATGTTGACGCATCAGAAACACAAGTACAGGATCAAGCTAATGCAGAACAACCAGCAGCTTAATGAAGGATTAAGATCAGATGATCTACTTAATCTAGTTCATCCTATTTTTGATATAGATACCTACAGATCAAAAATGGGAGAGGATCGGGATGTTTGCGTTCTTTCTTTTAAGGTTAAAGACAGAGCTCCGGCAAAAGACCTAATGGAATTCGTTGAAAAAGGTTACTCTTTTGTTTTAGATGCAGATGTTAGCTCTGGTGAAAACGATCAGGGAGAATATTTTGTTTTTATAGAACTTTCACGAAACGAAAAGTTATCAGAAAACATTAAAGAACTAACCTACGGTATTAATAAACTTACCGGCAATGATCAGTGGAAATTTAAATATCATAAAGATTCTGCTGTACACGAGGCTAATCAGGAAATGTTAAGAAAAATCGTTCCGGAAACTCCAATGGCCTATGAAGGGTTTATGAATAAAACCAAAACTGAAAGTATTAAAAAATTCTTCAACAAAACCTTAATGGATGATTTAGTTTTAGAAAACGATGTTATCACAATTAAAAAACCTTTTAATAAATTTGTTAGATTAAAAATAATAGGCGAAGACAATACTCAACACATTTTAGAAAATACCGAAGATACAACTACAGTAGATCAAACATCAACCAGTGAAGTTTTTTGGTTAACTAAAGTATTAGGGGATTATAACATTACTAAAATTGGCGAGAACTTCTTGTTCGATAACAAGGGGCGAGCCATGTTACTACAAAGGATAGACTAATGAGTTTTACATTCAACTTTACCAAAGATCAACTTAAAGAAATGATTCCGAAAAATCCATATTTGGATAATTGGTACAAAGCCATATCTGAAATTCTTCCGGAATACGAAATAAACACTCCACAGAGAGTTGCAGCATTTTTAGCACAATGCGCTCACGAATCAGGTGGTTTTATTTTCCTAAAAGAAAATCTAAATTACAAAGCAGCAAGTCTACGCAAAGTGTTTCCTAAGTATTTCCCAGACGATGCAACAGCAGCGGCCTACGCTAACAAGCCAGAAAAGATCGCTAACAGAGTTTATGCTAGTCGTATGGGAAACGGTGACGAATCATCTGGAGACGGATGGCGCTACTGTGGTAGAGGATTGATCCAGTTGACTGGTAAAGACAATTATACATTCTTCGCAGCAAGTTTAGATATTCCTGTAGAAGAGGCTAGCGAGTATCTACAGACCTTCGAAGGTGCTGTACAGTCAGCCTGTTTCTTCTGGGAACAAAATAACCTAAATAAGTGGGCAGACGCAGGTGACATACTCACACTGACCAAGCGTATCAATGGTGGTACTATTGGTCTAGAGGATCGCCAGAAACACTATCAACACGCTTTACATATTTTTGGAGCACACTAAAAATGTGGTTAACTAGCTGGATGCTAAGTTTTATACCGGATACTTTCTTTGTCTGGGTAAGCTATGCACTGGTTGGTCTAGGGGTAGCGTTATATATTCTTAGCAAAGTTATTCAATGGCTACCTCTTTTAAGCCAATATAAATTTCCTGCAGAAATCTTAGGTGTCCTACTATTAACTGTAGGTGCCTATGTATTTGGCAGCTATGGAACTGAAATGGTATGGCGTGAACGTGTTCGTGAACTAGAAGAAAAGGTAGCGATCTCAGAACAGAAAGCCAAAGAAAAGAATATCGAGATACGCACTAAGATTGTAGAAAAAATCAAAGAAGTTAAAGTAGTACAAGAAGTTGTTAGAAATATAATTGTTGAAAAAGAAAAGATAATCGATGCACAATGCAAGGTTGCACCTGAAGCTATCGACATACTTAATATGGCAGCTACCGGACAGTTAAAGGAAGAAAAGAAATGAAAAAACTAATTTTAATTCTTCCAGTATTTTTATTAGCAGGTTGTCTAGGAACTACTGCACCAGTAAAAAGAAACTTTCCAGGTGTTCCAGAAGAATTAATGAAAGCCTGTCCTGCACTGAAAACCGTAGAGCCTGGTACAGAACAACTATCAAAGGTCATAGGTGTAGTAGCTGATAATTACGCACAATATCACGAATGTAAGATCAAAGTTGACGGCTGGGTCGAATGGTATAATGCGCAGAAGAAAATTTTCGACGAAGTGAAATAATATGGTTTCAGTTGCAGATCTAGACAACGACGGTAAGATAGGTCGACGTGATATAGAAAACAGTACTCAACTGTTAGAATTAGAACTTAGAGAAGAAAAAGCAGACAGCCAGCGCAGAATGGCTTGGGTAGCTATTATTTCCATGATCGTGTTTACTGTCTTACTGTTCAGCCCTGTTGTATCCGACAGTAGGGTCGAAGCGTTAGCGGATTTACTAGGACTGTTTTATATTGCGCAGGCCGGAGTAGTAGGTGCCTATATGGGAGTAACTGCCTGGATGAGCAAAGGGCAGAGCTCAGTGGTCAGCAGAATTTCCCCGGCTCCTGGTCCAAAACGTGTACCCCAACCGGCTGAGCCTGAATTATAATAGCAGTTTATTCAAGGCGGCACTTTACAGATTTTTTGGGTAAATAACATTGTATTTTATGTTAGAGCAAAAGGAGCGGTATGAACAGTGATTTAAAATTATTTAAATGGGTAATTATTTTGCTTGCCCTACCTTTAGGTCTAGCTATTTTCGGAGGAGATAGTTTCCGTTATCCTTGTCAAGATCCAGCTAATTGGGACAAAGATATATGCAAACTTCCATTATGTGATGTAACGAGAACCTGTCCTGAGCATATATTCAAAGGACAAAGAGATCCTAGATTAGGACCTCCTAAAGATGGAACTCCAGCTTCAATAGCTCAACCCCCCGTAGTCGATAATAAAGGATGCAGATAATGGAACTTTTAACTAGATTCAAAAAAGAAGATAAAGAAACAGGCGAATACTTTATCTATACAGAAGACCAATTAATGGCTAGACTCAGATTCTTTATCGGAATCTGTCTAGCCTTAACACTAACAGGCATTGTTTTTGTTGTGTTGTATTCGATTATTTTTGTCACACAACCACTAAATGCTATCAGTCCAATCGATCAAAAGTTTTTTGAATTGATTATACCTATTGCAACATTCCTTACAGGAACACTGTCAGGGATTATGTTAGCAGGCAACGATAAAGATCTAAAAGCCAAGGCCCTTGAATCAGCTAATAAAGCACCAACTGTGAGCCCGGCTCCGGGTGCAGGTCCAAGTGGTGGCGGATTTAGTGCATCTGCTAACATAGGTGGATTTAATGCTACATTCAAATCCCCAACTTCTGCATTTGGCGCACCCCAAACAGGAGGCTTTGGTACAATCAGTCCAGGTTTTGGTGCAGTTCCTCCGGCATCAGCAGGTTTCGGAGCGATGTCAGCAGCACCATTAATGAGTAGTACAGGCAAACCTATGCCTGAACAACCCGATCATCCAGAACTTTAAGGAGAATATATGAAACACATTATTTTTGTAGCAGGTTTAGCTCTAGCACTATCATATCCTGCTGTTTATGCAGATAACCATGATAAACAACCAGAAACCAAAAAAGTCTGTGTAGACGCACAGGGTAAAGACGGTAAACCTATTATAGATCCAAAAACTAAAAAACCTAAACAGAACTGCAAAGAAGTAAAGGTACACAAGAAGCACGAAGGTACAGCAGTCCCTGAAAAGAAAAAATAACAGCTCAGTAACAGCGAAGTAAATAATAGGACTGATTGATTCAGTCCTATTTTTTTCGTATAATATACTGTATGGATTATTATAAAACATTAGGGTTAAACAGAGGGTCTTCGGAGTCAGACATTAAAAAGGCCTACCGAAGCCTCGCGATGAAACATCATCCAGATCGCGGAGGTGATGAAAAAAAATTCAAAGAGATAGAGGAGGCCTATCGGACACTAAGCGATCCTGAAAAGAAAAGACTAGTAGATGCCGGAGTCGATCCCAACTCTCAAAATCAAGGTCATAATTGGAATCAGGGACCGTTTGAATTTCATTTCGGCTCTGATAATATACACGATATTTTTAATCAATTCGGATTTGGATTCAATCAACGACCAATGAGAAGAAATAAATCTTTAAACATTACTATAGATGTCGCTCTGGAAGATGTACTATCTGGTAAGGAAATAAACGCAGAAGTCGGAATTCCGGGAGGAAAGAAAAAAGTAATCAATATTCAAATCCCGCCTGGGATAGATAACGGTCAACAAATAAAATATTCAGGAATGGGCGACGATTCTATTCCTGACTTAAGGGCAGGTGATTTGATTGTTAACGTAAGAGTTAGACCGCATCCTGTGTTTAGAAGAGAGGGTGATGCTCTAGCCATTGAAAAAGTTATCAGTGTTTGGGATGCTATCCTCGGAACAAATTTAAATATTTCAACTATAGATAACAAGATTATTACAATAACAATTCCACCCGGGACTCAGCCGGAAACCGTGTTAAGCTGTCGAGGGGAAGGATTACCTAATATGCGAACTAGGCAAAGGGGTAATCTGTTAATGAAAATAAAAATCGATATTCCAAGAAATCTCGATGCTGCACAGAAAAACCTAATAGAAACGATAAGAAAAAATGCAATTTAATCTAGGGCCGCACGAAAGTCTAATCGAAAAGAGCATAGGATGGGATTTTAATTCCGACGGCGACGCAGAATTAATTGAAAAATTTATGTGCGAATTCATGATATCTAACAACGGAATAGGCCTTGCGGCCAATCAAATCAATATTGCTAAAAGAGTATTTGTTATAGGCAGCGAGAATATACCAGGTTTTCCGAAACCATTTGCTGTGTTCAATCCTAAAATTATAGAATCTAGCAAAGAAACAGTTCTGGATAAAGAAGGATGTTTAAGTTATCCTGGACTGTTTTTAATGATTAAAAGACCTCAATGGGTCATTGCTGAATATCAAGACAGCAAAGGTAATATTAAAGAAATTAAAGTAGATGGGTATCTATCAAAATGTTTTCAACATGAATACGATCATCTAGATGGCGTATGTTTCGTTGACAAAGTATCTCAATTAAAGTTACAATTAGCTATGAAGAAATTAAGGAAATTTAAATAATGATCGAACCTAGTAAGAGCCTTCAGGGTGTTTTCGAAACTGCTATCGAAGTAGCTAAATCGAATCAACACGAATACATAACACTAGAACATATTGTTTATAGCATAATGTTAGATGAAAATTCCTATAATCATCTAGAACAGTTCGGTGCTGATGTTAATTTTATTAAAAACAATTTAGAAAATTACGTCATTAACAATCTCAGCGACATTAAGACCGAAGATGAAAA
>B570J29032_109958921_pt1 | contig 16131 bp, 9 predicted proteins | sample LakMenEpi16Nov12_FD_29032 | JGI IMG/M metagenome (IMG submission 29032) | reverse complement strand
TACTGTGCTATTGGCTATCTAGCAGAGGCCGGAGGAAAAATTCGTGGAACTAACGGTAACTGCTCATATGGTAGATACGGTGCATTGTCTGATGGTGTAGACGAAACAGAAACTCCGCAATCAGTGGTTGTTAATAATAGAAATCAACAAGCAACAATCCACGAAGCATTATCAGGAAACTCAGTTGATGATATCATCGCATTATTTTTTAGAAATGCCGGACAAAATTATACACAAGCAGCAGCAACATTTTTAGGGTCAGGTATAAATGCAGATGTAGTGTTTGAAGATTTTAGAGATAACGCTATATTTGAGCCAAGAATGTTAGACATATCTACTTCAACTGTCGAAATTATAGGCGGAGCTGGGTATTCAGTAGAAGAAAATAATGCTCAAGTTCACGGTACTCCTGGCGGAGACCTAATCAGCATTACTATTGCCAGCAGTGACCTTAACTTAGAAGCAGATTATTTAGATAAACGAATTATAATTGTTGGAGGTGTTGGCACAGGACAATATGCAAGAATTTCTGCTTATAATTCAACTTCTAAAGTAGTTAGTGTAGAGAGAGAATCAGACGGAGTAGCCGGATGGGATAATATAATTTCAGGAACTCCAAGTGCGCCTATTTTAGATACAACTACTAGATATCGAATAGAACCTAGAATCACTTTTCCTCATCCAGGATTCAGCTCTATTAGCACAGACTGCGGTGTGACTACTACCTGGGGCTCACTAATTTATGGAGAAATAACAAATAGTTTTACTAATATAGTTGGAGATGCAGGCACCGATCAACCAGAAGCACCTTTGACTCCTGTTACAGCAAGATTCAATGTAGCACAACAGGGAAGGTCGTACACAGTATCAATTACAAATGCAGGGGCAGGATATGCAGCCGGAGATGTTATAGTATTAGAAGGAACTAATTTTGGCGGAGTATCCCCAGCTAACGATATTACTATAGAAGTACTGGACGTGACTGATGACTCTACAAATAGCATAAGTCAATTCCAGTATAGCGGAACAGCACCGAGTGGAAAATTTGTTGCACTAACATCATCAGGAACTGCGGGCGTGTACAGCACCGATGGTGTAGAGTGGGAATCATTTAATTTACCCACTTCTGGTGACTGGTCAGTCCTTATGGCAGGTCAAAACAAGTTTATTGCCGTTAGAAACGGTAGTAACATAGGTGCTAGGAGCTCGACAGGCGCTGCTTGGGCCGGATTTACAATGCCGGAAAACAGACTATGGACAGCAGGAATCTACGGCGGTGGAAAATTTGTTGTAGTAGCAGCTGATCAAAATACTTCCGCCTATTCTGAAGATGGAATTACGTGGACAACATCGTCGTTACCAACTATAGGCGACTCTTCGTCTAACGAATGGATAGATATAACTTACGGCCAGAACAAATTTGTTGCTATAGCAAATAGTCAAAACGCTGTAGCATATTCCGAAGATGGTTATACCTGGACTGGAACAACTATAGAAGTGCAGGACAGCACACAATTAGATTGGGTTTCGATCGCATACGGCAGCAATAGATGGGTAGCTTTAAGTAGTCAAGGAACTGTAGCTTATTCTTTGGATTTGGTAACCTGGTACTCGAATAATATGCCTACGCAAGACGGATCTACAGCCCACAATTGGGTGCAGATGAGATATTCTCAGGGAGTATTTTTCGCTATAGGAAATACCGGTAGTAAAAACGTAGGAGGAGATCCGACCACAGGAGAAACTACTTTTGCAGCTACTTCCGAAGACGGCATTGTCTGGACTGGACGAACACTTACCCAATCTAGAGATTGGTCTAATGTATGTTTCGGTAACCCTTATATCCAGTCAGAGGATTCATCAGTGACTTTGAGCACTCCGACTTGGGTATTGACTTCGGACGGAACTAGTTCTTTTAATAAAGTAAGAACAGGTTGTACAGCCAAGGGACGTCCTTTTATTAATTCTGGAAAAATTAATAGAATACATCTATGGGACACGGGATCGGGCTATCTGGAACCTCCTACTGTAGAGATAGCAGATCCCGCAGAAACTACTCCTGCTGCTGTAGAATGCAGATTAGCCGACGGAGTTCTCGGACAACCTAGCTGGATAAATCGAGGACTAGGATATAGAACTTCAAGCACCACAGTGACTATAACCGGCAACGGGTTTGCTGACGTCATACCAATTGGAAAATTTGTTACAATAGAAGGCTTGGATTTTTATCCAGGAGCAGGTGCTCAAATTACTTTTGCAGGTTACAGTCAAATTTATGTAATTATCACTGAAGAACAATTAGGCAATATAGGAAACGGTCTTGCTGCTCTGTATAGGGTCGCTCCTGAATTAAAAGTTCGAAATAAACTAGAACACGGTAATGCGGGATCTATACAGATTAATTATTCTCAAGTAAGAATAACAGGACACGATTTCTTAGATATTGGCACAGGAAATTTTGAAGATACTAACTATCCTGAAATATATTCTACAGGTAATTTTACAACTGCACCCGAAAATGAAGTATACGAAGAAAACGGCGGTAGGGTGTTTTACACAGCCACTGACCAGTCCGGTAATTTTAGAGCAGGTGAATTATTTGCAGTTGAGCAAGCTACAGGTATTGTAACAATTTCAGCAGATTTCTTTGATTTAAGTGGTCTTTCTGAATTACGACTAGGCGGAATAAGAATAGGCGGATCGGGTGTTGTGATTAGAGAATTCTCTACAGACGCACTTTTCTCAGCAGATTCTAACAACATAGTACCAACACAACGAGCGATAGCAGCCTATCTAGCTAATAGATTAACTCTAGGCGGATCTGAAATTGCCACAGCTAGCTTTATTGCAGGACAGATAAGAGTAGGACCAGATTATATCAATAGCACGGTAGAAGATACAATTTATATTAGGCAACCGGTGGATTTTGAAACATCCGGTACCGATGTTGCAGCTATCAGTGGAACAATGTTGGCCCAAGCATTTTTCAAGAAATCTTTTAATAGAAGCAGGTAATAAATATAGAATACGGAGTCTAAAATGGCAGAATTTAAATTAGGTAGAATAAAATTTGTATGGAAGGGAGATTGGACTTCCAGCACAGTATATTATGTAGATGACGTAGTAAGATACGGCGGACGTACATATATTTGTGTAGTAGGGCATACAGCAGCTTCATCGTTCGGTACAGATCTAAGCTACAGTCCTACTAGATGGAACCAATTTACCGACGGCCAACAATGGAAAGGTGATTGGGCGACTTCAACAGAATATAAGATCAACGATATAGTAAAATACGGGGGTCTACTGTATGCCTGTAATCAGGTACATACATCTGCCGCTACTGCTCTGTTAGGATTAGAGACTGATCAAGGAAAGTGGACTCTATACGCTGAAGGATTTGATTGGAAAAATGATTGGGCAGTATCTACTAGATATAAAGTCAACGATCTTGTAAAATACGGAGGTATTACATATCTCTGTAATACATATCACACATCGGCAGCTACAGCATCTTTAGGATTAGAAGCCGATCAAGGAAAATGGACCGCTTTTAATCAAGGCTTAGAATATAAAGGAACCTGGGGATCAACAACTAGATATAAGGTTAATGATGTAGTTAAGTACGGATCTGGTTTATGGATCTGTGTAACTGCACATACATCAGGTGGATCATTTAGTTCTGTAAACTTTACTCAGTTTGTTGACGGATTTAGTTACGAAAACAGTTATAATAGCGGAACTACATATAAAATTGGCGATATTGTAAGATACGGCGGAAATCAATACATCGCCAAAGCAGAAACAACAGGAACAAATCCAAGTACCTCTACAGCAAATTGGGATTTATTCAGTGAAGGCTTCAGTTGGCAAAATGATTGGGACATAGCGACCAGCTATAAAATAGGCGATGCAGTAAGACAGAATGGTTACAGCTATGTTGCTGTACAAGACTCGCTGTCAATATCTACATCAGTAACAAATACTTCTTCAGGATCCCCGTACCCGTTCACTTGCGGATCGACTACTGGTATGGTAGCCGGTATGATTGTAAGATTTACAGGTACTACATTTGGAAATGTTTTTACCGGTGGAACTTATTACATAAAACAAGTTATTGGGGGTAACAGCTTCTCGATATCCGTAACCCCGGGCGGTGCAACATTTGTACCTACCACAGCAGCAGGAACAATGACTGCTACAGTTTCGGCACAGCCAGGAAACACTACTTACTGGTCAAGACTAAATTCTGGTATCTTCTGGAAAGGTGTGTGGGCAGACGATACAGAATATGCCATCGGAGACGCAGTTAAATTTGGTAGCAATGCATATATTTGTGTACAGAATCACAGATCGGAAGGAGATGACGGATCTACGATCGGTGCAACAGGCGGCGGTGCAGCGAACAGTAGGCCGGATTTAGATACTAATGGTACATACTGGAACGCACTAGCAGTAGCATCAGAAGTCGAAGTACTCACTACAGTGGGTGATCTTGTTTACTACAGTCCTAGCGGTCCAACAAGATTACCAATTGGTACAGAGGGACAGGTATTAAGAGCAGGAGTATCTGTACCAGAATGGGCAACTTTTGGTGCTACAGAACACGTTTATTTTGTGGCTACTTCGGGGTCCGATCACCCTGCACCTGTACACGGAAAAACCAGAGATAAACCTTGGAAAACTATTAGATACGCCTGCGAACAGGTAGAAAAAGGACCTCGCAATCCAAATGCCAAACATCTATTAGAAATGAATAGAGCATTTATTCAACGAGAAGTGGCAGAATGGATCGATTATCAAGTAGCTAATACAATATCTCCGTTCAGCGGATCTTTCGACTATGATGAATATAAATGCGAAAGAGATATAGGATACACTATAGATGCCTTAATACACGATATCGGACACGGTGGAAATGTCAAAACCAGAGGTGTGGCTAATGCGTTAACCGGCGGCATCACTGAAGACAGTCCCGGCGCATATCCTGGATTAGCCGTAGAGTCAGACGAAAGTATTGCAGCTTATAATTATATGTTAACTGTAATAGCAGATGTCTTAAACAATGATGCTCCGACTATTAATTATCAGGTCACCAACGGAGACAATTCTACTTCTGTGGTAGAACAGTTCATCGATAATGATTACGAAGCCGAAACCACAGCAATAACTGAAATTACATCGTTAGTTACATTAGTCACTGATGCTATTGATGCTGGAGTACCCGACGATATTCCAGCAAGAAATGCTCCTAATAATTTAATTATCGTAGCTACCGGTCAATATAGAGAAACATTACCTATCATTGTTCCAGAACAAACCTGTATACAAGGTGACGAACTACGTTCAACTAACGCAGGATCAGCAGGTAGTCTAGTAGATATATCTGATTCTTATTACAGTATGACAGCATTGTCAAGATTAGAATCTGTAGTAGGAGACATTATTCTTGGAAATAATGTAACAGAAAGTTCTGGCAATACTGAAACACAAGACATTGCTTGGCCTTATGCTAGTTCAGTAGAAGAAGAAGATATTGAACAATTAGTTAGAAGCATGAAACACAAGATTGATTTTAATCTTGGAACTTTGTATCTTTCAACTATCACTGATCCTACGGGTTATAACGGTGCTTACTTATCCGGATATGGTGATGCAAGACGACTGTTAAAAGAAAATAAAACATTTATACAAGAAGAGATTATCGCTTATCTAGCAGATACATATCCTAATCTAAAATATTCAAGAACAGCTTGTAAGAGAGATGTTGGTTATATCGTCGATGCTATGATATATGATCTAACATACGGCGGTTATACTCAATCTCTTAATGCAGGACTGGCCTATTTTGACGGCACCAGCAGCACATTGATGATTGATGCAACTGAAATAACACCTACATTAGATGCGTACACTAGATTAAAAACTGTGATGCAACAGATAGTAGCTAACACCTCAGTGGTAAAATCTAATACTAATACTGCTACCCAGTGGACTGACAATGTCAACTTAACTGGGGGATCAGCAGCAAATACATTTATCGGTGCTAATATTGATATCATTTATAATATTATAGCAGGTGATTCTACAGGAGCTAATCCGCCTACAGTAACTATTATCACAGTCAGCGGAACTAATACAATTACAACATCGTCTAATCATAATTTACAAGTAGGCGATACTATAACACCTTTAGAAACATCAAATGGTTTAACAGCTAACACAACATATTTTATTAAATCTGTTCCGGCTAACGACCAAATGACTATAGCTGCGAGTTATGATGGAACAACTATCAGCTCGTTATCAAATGGATCGGGACTTTCTATACCAGCACACGTGGTTGATTGGCCAGCTGCCACCAACGGTGTGAGCTCAACAACTGCACTGATTACTGCATATACAACACTAAGTGCTGCTGTAGGTACGATCGTGACTAACACAATCAGTTATTTGACTGCAAATTATTCTTCTGTAACATACAATCAATCAAAGTGTGAAAGAGATATTAGAATAATTTTAAACGCTGTCGGATATGACTTTATGTTCAACAGCAATTTCCAAAGCATAAAAGCTGCTTACGCATATCTAAGATCAAGCGCATCTGAAGTATTCAGTTTAAACCAAAAAGCAGCTACTCGTGCAGCATTGACCTATGCCAAAACACAGGCAAAATCAAATGTAGGGGGAAATGCTACCGCCCAGTCAAGAATTGAAACATTGATGACATTAATCGATGATATACTATTCTCGGCTAGCAATGAAGGCACAAACTGTGCTACGGGAAATAGATCTGCAGATTACGCTGTACTGCAATTAGAAAGAAATAGAAATTATATCCTAGCAGAAGTTAACGCCTATATTGGTACTACATTTACAGGCACAGTAACTGCCACATCCGCTGCTACTGACTATCTAACTATAGGCAGTACCAGTTGGTTGGTTAGAAATGCTGCTATTAGATTCAGCGGATCAGTAATAGGCGGAGTTCAAGCTGGTGTAACATATTATGTACAGAATGTTGTCAGTTCAACTACATTTAGAATAGCAACAACTAGAAATGCAAATACACCGTTTGATCTAACAGTGACAGCATCTGGATCAATGACAGTATCTCTATACTATGATGAAGAATCATGTACAAGAGACACTAATTCATACATTGATGCGATCAAGTATGATATGAAATATCCAGGAAATTATAAAACACTCTTTGCTGCCAGATTATATTCTAATGCTGTAAAAGGCAGCTTAGAAGAAGATATGTACTATCTAAGAGACGGAACAGGTATCAGAGATCAAACCTTAGACGGCCTATCTGGAGATTTGTTACCAGCAAACGAATATGGAACCAGTCGTGTATCTGCCGGAGCATACTGTTCGTTAGATCCAGGTTGGGGTCCAGACGATTATCGTACTTGGATCATCAATAGATCACCTTATGTACAAGGTGTAACTACATTTGGTACAGCGGCTATAGGTCAAAAGATCGATGGCGCTCTACACAACGGCGGCAATGATTCTATAGTTAGCAATGATTTCACACAGGTTATCAGCGATGGTATTGGTGCTTGGGTAGCGAATAACGGTCGCGCAGAACTTGTTTCTGTGTTTAGCTACTATGCCCACATCGGATACCTATCCACAGAGGGCGGTAGGATCAGAGGAACCAACGGAAATAATTCGTATGGTGATTATGGTTCTGTGGCAGAAGGATTTGATGCTACAGAAACACCTAATACAGGTATAATAGATAATAAATTCCAATTTGACCCTGTAGTAGGATCGATTCTCACAGACGGCGACCAATTGTTGGCCTACCAATACGAGCACGCCGGCAACGATTTTACCGAAGCTGTCTGGACACTCACAGGGGCAGGACTAAATGGAGATGTTGAACAAGACGAATTCAGAGACGACGCTGTATTCCAAGTTAGACTATTAGATCTAGTAGAGGATAGTTCAAATGCCCCAGAGGCTGACGGGAATATTGGCGGTTTTGGATATCTATCCAACGCTAATACTGCTCAAACAGGAACAACAACTCAAATTACTATTGCTGCTACAGACGATGAATCTAGTTCAGCTTATGTAGGAATGAAAGTTTACCTTACAGGGGGTACAGGAGTAGGGCAATTTGCGATCATTGATACCTACAATAGCGGTACTAAAGTAGCTACAGTAGTTAAAGAAACAACTGGAGCTGCTGGATGGGATCACATAATTCCAGGAACTACTATAGTCGCTCCTGACGCATCATCGACTTATGTGATAGAACCAAGATTATCTTTTAATAATCCAGGATTCACTGCATCAAGTCGAACTCTACCATCAAGCTCAACTTGGGTAGATGCAACTTACGGAGATATTGTTTCTACGTACACAGGATTATCGGGAACTACTTCTGGTACTGGCACCAGTGCAACATTTAATGTGGTAAAAAGAGGCAATGCTTATTTGATCAGCAAAGTAGCTTCTGGTGCAAATTATGATAGATTAGATACTATCACTATTTCCGGAACTAGCTTAGGCGGAGCATCAACAACCAACGATATTACTATAACTATTACAGCAGTTAATTCTGTTACCGGAGCTATACAGGCTTTCGATAGCGAGGGACAAGGAGCAGGAGGTAGTTTTGTTGCGATAGCATCAGGCACCAGCGATCTTGCATATTCGCTCAACGGCACATCGTGGACCGGTGTTACTTCAGGAATGCCAGCTTCTACTACTTGGGTTTCGGTTGCAGCGGGTAATATTACTACTGTTGACACTGCAGGATCATTTACGATTGGTAGATCGTACACGATATCTACTTTAGGCAGTACGGATTATGTCTTAGTCGGTGCTTCTGCTAACGCAGTTGGAATAAATTTTGTAGCTACAGGAGTCGGTACAGGTACAGGTACAGCAAGACCAAATCTTTCTGCTGTAGTTGCTATTTCTTCCACTGGTACTATATCTGCTTATTCTAGAAACGGCGGCCTAACTTGGTCATCGGGGGGAGCATTACCTGCTGGAATGTCTGGAACAGGAGTATCTGTTGCCTACGGTGCAGGACAATGGGTGGCTATTGGCACCGGCGGTGCTACAGCCTATTCGACGAACGGCGGAGCATCTTGGACAGCCGGCGGAGCATTACCTGCCGGAACATACACTAGCGTTGCCTACGGTGCCGGAAAATGGGTGGCTGTAGCTTCAGGCGGAACAGTAGCAGCCAGCTCAACAAACGGCGGAGTTAATTGGACCTTGAGAACATTGCCAAGCAGCAGTAACTGGACTAGTGTTACTTACGGTAACAACAGATTCGTTGCTGTTTCTAATTCTAGCGGTACTGTTGCTGCATATAGCTTAAACGGAACTACTTGGACAGCTAGCACCTTGCCCGCTACAGCCTCTTGGACCAGTATTAGTTACGGTCAAGGTGTGTTCTTAGCAGTAAGTCAATCTACTCAGGCAGCTAGTTCTGAGGATGGTGTGCATTGGACTTCGAGAACTATGAGCACAGCAGCCAACGGATTCAGCGCAGCGGTATTTGGCAATCCTAACAGAAGCGGCATTTGGGCAGCAGTTCAAAGAAGCACAGCTGGAACCGTAGCAAGTTCTGTATTGACTGGTGCAACTACAAAAGCAAGAGCTGTGGTAACGGATGAAAAGATTTCTGTAATCAGAATCACAGAGCCAGGATCGGGATACAGTACTGCTCCTACAATGACAATAACAGATTCTAACAATATCTACGAAGCACCATTTAGTGTAAGAAAAGGTGATGGAGTATTAGGTAATCCTTCGTTTAAAAATCGAGGAGCTGCTTATAGTCAAGCAGGTGCTGAGATAGATAGTGGAAATGGCTATGCAGATTTTTATCAACAAGGCTCATTTGTAGCAGTAAGACGACTAACTCAAGAACCTGTAGCAGGTTCGAACGTAGTGTTTTCTAATTTACCTGACAGAACATTTAAATTAGTTAATGTGATTTCTCGTTTAGGAGAGTTTGACGGCTCATATACAGCATTTTTTCAAATCAGCCCAAGTCTAACAGTTTCAGAAGCACCGGAACACGGTGACTCTATCACTACTAGAATCAGATATAGCCAAGTTCGACTAACAGGACATGATTTCTTAGATATTGGTACAGGAAACTTTACTGAGTCTAACTATCCAGGAACACCTACACAATCACCAATTCCTGCCAACGAAACTGTGGAAAATAATGGTGGTCGTGTGTTCTACACATCAACCGATCAAGACGGTAATTTCCGAGTTGGCGGCTTGTTCAGTATTGAACAAGCGACTGGTGTAGCTACATTAAATGCTGATGCATTTAATATTTCAGGACTGCAAGAACTTACATTAGGCTCAGTGGCGTTAGGAGGTGCTTCGGCAACAATTAACGAATTCAGCACTGATCCGTTTTTTACTGCTGATTCTGATAGCGTAGTACCAACACAACGTGCGATCAAAGCATATATTTCAGCACAGATTGGTGGTGGTGGTGCTAGCTTAAACGTTAACAGTATTACAGCAGGTTCTATTAAGATAGACAGTAATCAGATCACCAATGTTTCTGGAACAACTATCAAGATGAGAGCGCACTTTGAGTTCCAGGGCAGTGTATCAGGGTATCCAGTGGCTTGGAATTACTTTTTAGTATAAATACGATTGGAGAATAAATTATGCCAACATTACAAGGAAGATTAGGTACAGCGGATTTATCAGCGGCCACTAATACAACATTATACACCTGCCCTTCGGCAACATTCACAGTGTGTACAGTAAACGTTGTAAACAGAGGCGCTTCTGCTGCAAACATTAGAATAGCAATATGCGACACCTCTACACCGGGTGACGATGAATACATAGAATATGATGTATCTCTAGCTGCTAAAGGTGTATTAGAAAGAACAGGTATAGTAGTAGATGCTGGAAAACTAGTAGTAGTTAGGTCAAGCGCAGTCAGTGTGAATGCTGTAGCCTACGGCATCGAAACTCCTACTGCTTAATTAGAGGAATAAAATATGGCAAGAGTCATTTCAGGCGGATCAGCAGGAGATCCAACAGTCGGTGGTATTACTGTTACCTCTCAGGCTACCGTATCCGCTAGCTCAAACGTTGACATCACATTAGATCCTCAAGGTACAGGTAGAGTTCTTATTGCAGGCGATATGCAACTGCAGGCGCAGGGCGACTTAAGATTTGCCGATGCAGATTCTTCTAATTATGTGGCATTCCAAGCACCCGGAACAGTTGCTTCAAATCTTACTTGGACATTACCTGCCGCAGACGGATCCAACGGACAATCATTGGTAACTAACGGTTCGGGAACATTGAGTTTTACAACTGTTGGCCCAGCGGTCACAGATAATACCAGCGATACTGGAACAAACTATATGTTGTTTGGTACCGTAACTTCTGGAAGTTTAACCGCAGCTCGTGTTTCATCTACAAAGGTAACATTCCAGCCAAGCACTGGTAGATTAACGACAACAGAAATTGAAACATCGGGTAGAGCCAATATCAAACACGTTGAAACATCAACTCAAACCGGCAACTATTCTGCTGCACTTACAGATGCAGGCGGCGTTGTATTTTTTAATAATACTTCAGCAGCTCAGATTACAGTCCCTGCCGACAGTACAACTAATTTTCCAGTAGGATCTTTCTTGTATATTTACAGAGGCAATACAGGAACAGTAGAGTTAGTTGCTGGGGGCGGTGTAACTCTAAGTAAAACAGGATTTTTAGCTTCAGGCGAACAGCTTTATCTAAGAAAACGAGCAGCCAATACGTGGGTAGTTGTTGATACTCCGCAAACTATTTCGTTTGCTGCTACCGGCGGCACTATTGCAACCGCTGGCGGATTTAGAACCCATTCATTTAACTCTACAGGCTCAAGTTCATTAGCCATTACTGTTACTTAATTAAATCTAAAATTCATAGCGATACTGATTCTGTCAGTGTCGCTATTGTTTTTTTCTACCATATGTAGTAGATTTGATCTAAAAATCAAAATCATCGATTCTTTTGGAGTATAAAAACAGCTTTTATATGAAGCCGATGTATAATTACCGGCATCGATAGGAAGTTGACACATATCTGCAAAAGATTCAATAGTTTTAAATAAAATATTTCCGCAATTATTATTTGCTTTAACATAGTAGACAAGACTAAAATGTGAATCACTGTGTTGATGATATTCTTGAAAACTTCCTATAGCTCCGATATTAAACCAAAGCTCGTCACAGCTAAGACTATCTAAGGATTTATTGATGCCGTACTGCCGAGAAAATTCTAATACTTTTAATTTACAGATATTAATCAGTTGATTTATTTGTTGATCATTATCAAGCTTATAATTAAATTTGCCCAACGTGTTGTACGTATCACAATTCCAAGTTGTACCTGTTAAGTTTTCATTATTTTTTTGAATATAGTAAGCTTTATTAGAAAAATAAGAATTTCTATCTTTGAATTCTTCTAAAACTTCATGAGAAATTAAAGTGGGGAACCAAGAGTCTATCATTTGAATTCTAAATAAGATTTATTAGAAAAACTTTTTAGCTGTGTTCTTTTTTCTTCCGGTAGTAATCCTAGCTGCTCTCTTTTATCAAATTTAAAATCGGCACAGGGACCATCTTGATTAACATAATGAAAAAACCCTTGTGCGTGCCAAACATCATCAGAATGATTCAGCGGATACCTCCAATGGGGTAAATCCATTCCTCGGTAAATTAACATATCACCTGGTTTAAGATCGGCAGGAAAATCGTTTGCGATGTAAATGGGCCAACTAAATGCGTTGTCATCGTAGCTGTAGTTAAAACACAAAGTACAGGAAATTTCACAAGATGGTCTATCGGTGTGCTTAACTAATTCTGCGCCGTTTCTATAAATCCTGTAATAAGAATAAGTAGGATGAAGTTTTAAACCAGTTGCTTCTTCCATAGTTTTTCGTAGATGTAGTAAAACTGTTTCCGTGACTGGATTAGCATAAGAAGCGTACGATCCGGGGACCTGAGCGTCCTCTCCGTTGATGCCAGGAACGAATCTTTGACTCTCATCAAATAACAATGTCTGTGTTACAAAATCTCTCAACTCATCAGATATTGCAGATCTAACTATGCAATAACCTTTTTTAGAAAATTCGTTTTGTGTACTCATATTTTATCCAAAGTATTTTTTAAAAGGGCAAGAAGATTTTTCTTCTATTGATGTTTGCAATTTCTTCTTTCTATTGTAAAATTTTACAGCATCATCTGAATTTCTTCTAAAAAGAAACCTATCTACGCCAAAAATTCTCAGCCATTCTTCTTTGCTTACTAAATGATTTTTTATTTTTATTTTTCTCTCAGTTAGAGGGTGCAGAATAGCCAACGGTGTTAACGGTGAAATATTTATTTTTTTACTCTGCAGTTGATTAACGATAAAAAAATTAATCTCTGTAGCGTGTTGAAATTTATAGTTTACGGTTGCTGGCAGTATCGTTAAATCGCATAGCAGATCCCTCATATTCCAAGTTGGCTGTGTCCAGGTAAAATAAATTTCTTCTTTGGTTCTAAAGGCCCACGGGCTAGTTATTTTGATATTTTTACCAGACTCGCCAGCAAATCCAAAAAACTGAGAAGGTTTGTGAGAGTTATCTGTATTAACATCTTGATTGCTGGCCTGCCATCTATACAATTCGGGATTCCCTTGTTCTAAAATATCTACATCCATTTCAAACCATGAAGGAATAACGATACCTTTTTTATAAAATTCAATAAATCCAGGACAATTTTTAATAGTAGCTTCGCTGTCAACATTCACAGCAGGAGTTTCTTTCCACCAATTCGGGACAAATTTTGTTGCATGATCTATTTTTGCATGATCGTAGACATACGGAACATGAGTAAAACAATCTAAAACGATTTCTTTAGATTTGTTAAAAATCATATTTGTCGATCTCTGATCCAAGTAACCAAGGCATATTTTGTTCCTTCGATTACGGGATGTGCTACGTGTGTATAAGCAAAATTACTAGGAAATAGAATTAACATTCCAGGCTGAGGCTTGATCTTTACACCAAAATGCGTAAATTCTAATTCTCCACCTTTGTAATCGTTGTTAAGGTATACTAAAGCAGATACTGCTCTAGCCATAGCTGTGCCGCCATCATAATGTGCCTTATATTCTTCTCCACCCCTATACTTTAATAAATTATAACCCTCGTGCCAAAAAGGTTCTTGTATGCCTAATCTCTTTGCATAAGGTATAGTTGACGCTAATAATAAAAGATTAAGTTGATTATGAATATTTTGCAGAACGGGGTTGCCGCTTACCTGAGCCAAATGTGTAATAGCCATCAACTTATTGGTTCTATAATTTTGAAAAGGCCCATCGGTTACAGTTCCTGCCTGTTCCCAAAAAGCTCCGCTGTCTGGATTGGATGCTTCTTCTTCGACCATCTTTATAGTTTCAGATGGATTCGGCCAAGCATTTTCAAAAATATCAATACAACCAGCTACTGTTGTGCTGGCTTTAATTTCTCCGGGAAATATCCCATTTACCATAGATGTCATAAATTATTCCTAATATTATATTTAAAGGCCGCTTTAACGATCAAAATCATTGTCAACTATTCTTTGATCCAGCACCATGTGTTGTCAAAACAACTAAGCTGTGCAGTAATATGTTTTTTATCTCTAAATTCGAGAACAGACTGTTGAATCAATACGCTGTCCCAATCGTGCCCAGAAAATAAGCCCCCAGTTTTCAGTTTCGGATACCATTCACAAAGGTCTTTGTCGCTTTGTTCTTTAGTCATATAAGTATCTATGAATATAAAATCGAAAGTTTCATCGTCGAATAATCCTAAAGCCTTTGAGCTATCCTCTTCAATTAATTCCGCTTTGTGATTATTATCACAAAATCTAATGTTGTGTATAGCAGTGTGTTTTATACAATCTACAGCTTTTTCGTCCCAGATAATAGGCGGATCTGCCAATCGATCAACATAAGGTAAAAATGCGTCTATTCCGTATAATTTTTTAATATTTGGACAATTTGATAAAAACGTGCAGAAAGTATGAGCCTTAAAAACTCCTAGTTCTAAACCTATGAGATTCGATCCTAATTTTAAATTTATTAGGTGCACCAAACTTTGGCCGTCATTGTACTTGTCGTTAAAAGAATAATTCAATTTTTCCATTTGTAATAATTAAAATTAATCACACATCTCACTTTCTCATTGGAACTAGTTGTTCCGGTATGTCGCATATCAGCGGGAAAAATAATCATCCTATTAGCTGTTGATTCGATAATTTCGCCCGATTCAAATTCAGTAAAACCATTGTTAGAATTTACGTAAAATATAGCAGTCTCACCGTTGAAATTTTCAAAATCCACGTGCATAGGATATTTGATTATATCCTGTGTTCTCGTAGTTAGGTTTGCTTTGATTCTCACTAATGCAGATGGGTTTAAAAAATTTATCAAAGGTTGCAATGCATCAATGTACCTGCTCTGCGCAGAATAGTTATTGTAAAAAATGTGCTGAAACTGAAAGTCAAATTCGTTGCCCTTATAATCACTGTAATTTTTACCTACTTTATAAGGAAAATAAAACCAAGGAAAATCGTTTCCTAGCAGAGATTGTTGCAGATGTGCAAGATCTGCATCAGCGAGTACATTGTCTTTTTTTACGATCATGGCTTTTATTTAACACTGCGAACCGCTAAAAAACGATAAATAGAAACTGTAATATGTTCATCAGTTTAATAGATAAATATCATATCACGGGAGTTAACCAATGCCATTTATAACTAGCATTAGAAAAAATCATCTACAAGAACAACCAAATACCGTAGATCTACCAAAAGATCTATGGATTATAGAAGGTGGAGATTCTGTAGTTACCGCAGGCGGATACAGAATTCATACATTTCTCAGAGGACAAAGCGAATTAAAAGTTCTACTTAATCCTAAATATCAACAGTACGCAGATAAAATCGCGCTCACATCAGGATCGTCTACTAAATCAGCAGATTATCTTGTGATCGGTGCAGGCGGTGGCGGTGGCTGCGATATCGGCGATGCTGGCGCAGGCGGTGGTGGTGGCGCAGGCGGATATGCTTCTGGAACTGTGACACTGGG